>OFHB01000978.1_pt1 | contig 17278 bp, 15 predicted proteins | sample 1521881 | NCBI WGS metagenome assembly OFHB01 (sample SAMEA3504090, study PRJEB24116) | mouse gut metagenome | biome: mouse gut; feature: mouse-associated habitat; material: faeces | place: Denmark | collected 2011
ATCGCCCATATGCTGTACGCTCCCTGAAGGATGTGTCAGATTCCCAAAAAATACAAAATCCTCCGACTTGGATACCTTTCCGCTGTCTGTCAGCAAAAATGCTGCCGCATCCAGATCAAAATCTCCTCCGGTATCAAACTGGTTCACATCCCAGCCCAAGCCTACTACCACCTTGGACAGTCCCGGATTCCCTTTCGTCAGGCTTACCTTCTGTCCCTTCTGCAAACTAACCGGCATCTTTCATACCTCCGTTTCCATAATATTCGGCAGTAAAATCAACTCGCAGAATATACTGCCGCTCCCAAACCATGCTTTCCTTCCACTTTTACATGCTGCTTTTTATCTTGCTTTTTATGCCACTTCAATTCCGTAATGGCCGCACAGTGCCGCTAAGCCTCCTTGGAATCCGCTTCCGATGGCATTGAATTTCCATTCTCCGTTATTTCTGTACAGTTCTCCTACTACCACAGCCGTCTCTATGGAGAAATCCTCCCCCAGGTCATAGCGGATCAGCTCCTGCCCTGTTACCTCGTCCACAATCCGGATAAACGCATTGGAAACCTGTCCGAAATTCTGGCGCCTTATGTCCGCGTCATAGATGGTCACGGTGAAGGCCACCTTGGAGATGTTGGCGGGAAGCTTGCTCAGGTCCACCTCGATCTGCTCGTCATCCCCGTCCCCTGATCCAGTGAGGTTGTCCCCCATGTGCTTCAGAGCCCCGCTGGCGTGCTCCAGGTTGCCATAGAAGATAAATTCCTTCTCCGTGGGGCACCTGCCGTTGTCACCCGTCATAAAAGCCGCCGCGTCCAGGTCAAAGTCCGCTCCTGAATCAAAAGAATTCACATCCCAGCCAAGCCCCACCAGGATCTTCTTCAGCCCGGGATTCCCCTTGGTCAAGTCCACCTTCTGTCCTTTGGATAAATTGATTGGCATATCTTTGTCCTCCTTGATATATGAAAAAGTTGACAGTTCTCACAAGTTATCGGGGCTATTTTGCATCCGGCATATGGTATTTCTGGTTGAATTCTGTCTTGATGCGCTCCAGCCTAGCCTGGTCCTCCACCCGCTGCTTCCTGGCCCTGTCCTGAATCTGGTGGGTCTCGTCAATGCCGTTTACAATGGTCTTCCAGGTGGTCTCCAGGGTCTCTATCTTGATGGAGCTTCCTGAGGCCAGCTTCGCCGTCATCTTGGACTGTTCCACCGTATTACGGGCGTTTTTAATCAGCATTTCATTTGTCTTCTCATCCAGCGCGGACATTGCCTCCGCCTGGATCCTCTGGCGCTTGAGCATAATGGCCTGGGCCAGAGCCTGCTTGAACACGGGAAGTGTGATGATAAATGCTGAGTTGATCTTCCGGACCAGGTTCATATTGCTGAATTCCATGGTCTTGATCATGGGCACGGACTGCATGGCCACACTCTCGGCGGTGCGCAGATCCTGGGTCCTCTGCTCCAGCATCATCAGGGCCTGCTGCAGGCTCTGAAGCTCAAACTGTATGGAGTTGTCCCCTGTGAGCTCCATGTCCTTCTGCCTTTTGGCAATGTACTCTTCCAGTTCCCGGCATCCCTGCTCTCCTGCCAGGATATATTTCACCAGCTGATGATAGTATTCCACATTTGCGTCAAAAAGTTCATCCAGCTTCCGGTTGGACTGCCGGATCTCATTCTCATACTGCTTCAGCTGCACATAGATCTTGTCCACTTCCTCCCCCATGGTGTGGTATTTGTTCAAAATCTTGTCCAGCTGCTTCCTGAGATTGCCAAAGAGCTTGCCGAACAGGCTGGGGTTCTCCCGGATCTCGTCGATGTCAAATTTCTCCATAATCTTTGCCAGAGTGCTGAGCATCTGACTGGACTCGTCCAGCTGGGACATATCCATACTGTTCAGCACCACATCCGATGCCCTGGAGATGCCCTCCGCCGCCTCCGCCCCAAAAGTTACAATGGTGTCCAGATTGTCAATCTCAATGGTGCTCACCAGGGCATCCACCTCGGCGGAATTTGTCAGCTGGGCGTTCATCTCCTGCCTGTCCGCCACTATATCATAGTTCTCCACCACCATAATTTCATTCTTTGTGTCCGGCATGGTCACTACCTCTGGGGGCTGTGCCGTCTTCGTGAAATCCAATCCCATTCTTTAGTCTCCTCTCTTAAATATCTCACGCCAGGAACGGCGCGGTTTTGTTGATGTGGTGTCAAAATCGGGAACTCTCAGATCATAGACATATTCCCCGATCTGGTGCTCCTCCATATTCCTGCTGTTCAGATATGGTTCCACACACTGGTATCCTGTGGGTACATAGAAGACAAAATCAAAACCGGCCAGATTCAGAAAAGCCGCCAGAATACTGTCCTCCAGGGATATGGCCGCATCCGAAGTATGGATGTATATAACCTTGGGATTTTTTCTGGTAAAGTCAAACTTCTGCAGCATCCGCAGAATCTCTTTTTTCAGGTTCAGCACCAGCGCCACGGCCGTGTACTCGGTGCCGTTCTCATAGATTCCCTTCACCAGTTTCCGATCCAGAAGAAGCTGAAGCTTGTCCAGAATATGCTCCTGGACCTCCTCCCGCAGCACACCGTATGTGTAGCAGGAATGTGCTTTTATCTTCCCCCTCTGCAGCTTTCCGTTTTTAATAAATCCTGCGGCATAAGCCCTGACCGGGTTGGGATCCTGAGGCCGCAGGTAAGGCGCTCCCCGGATCACCAGGGTGTCCGGCGTAATCAGCTTTTTTATCTCAGCCCAGTAAGATTCCACAAGCCCCCCTTTTACCCCGGAAACTTTTGCAAAAATCACAGGCATGGTCACTACCGCGTCGGTCACGTTGAAGTTGGGCCGGTATTTCAGCTCCTGATCCCATAGAATGGCAATCTCCTCGTAGATGGACTGCAGGGTGGCGGAAACCCCTTTCTGATATTGTTGGTTCCGGTACATGCCGCTGTCCTGGTACATTATGGTATCCAGTTCCCGCTCCGCATGGTAGGCGGCGGTGGACAGCCGCAGATCTGCGCTCTGTCTGGGGAACCTGTCAGCCTGCAGGGAATCCCTGAAATGCATCTGGTACAGATTGGCCGCCTCAAGACAGCATTTTCTGTTCAGATCCGGCGCCAGTATCACCACATCCACGGGAAGTCTGCTGAGAAACCGGAGGAAAAAAGCCTCTGTCTCATTTCTGCACCCGCCCAGGTACACAAAACATCCCACCTGTGGAAACTCCCATTTTTTAAACAGCGCGTCCTGAAATCGTTTCAGCCAGCACAGGAGATAAATGGTTCTGTTGGTAAGACGGTTCAGGTTCTCCCCCTCCGTTTCCGCCTCCTCCAGTACCACATCCATAAAGGCTTTCCGCAGAATTCTCTGGAGCTCCCCGCCGGAGGCATTTCCCCCCGCGCAGACAATATTGGAAACCAGATCCCCCGCCAGCTGCTTTACCTCTCTGTACTGCCGCCTTTTGATGGCGCCGATCTCCTCATTGGCCGGAGGCTTCAGCTCCGATTCCACAATCACCATGTTCCTGCCCGCCCCGGCCATCTCCAGCTGAAAACGGTACAGATCGTTCATATAGGTAAGCTTGTCCTCCACGCCCTCCATGCGCAGAAAGCAATTGTAATAAAATCCCGGGTCCTGCCCCCTGGACGGGAAGGGCTTCAGCACGTCCACAAGGCCCTTTCCTGAGATCCAGGCGTTGGTACAGGCATTCACTCTGGGCAGGGGGCCGTAGAGCCTCTCCCTCTCCACCCGCTCTTCCTGCTCTTTCCTCAGGGCCCTGATACAGAATTCCCGGGGAAAATCTCCCATGCCAGGCAGCTCCAGCTTCCTTGAAAATCGGGAATCCCTATCCAGCGCCGCATAACTTTTATCCCCCTGGTACTGGAGCAGCACAATGTCGCACCCTGCCCCTGCCAGTATGCACAGCAGCTTCAGCTCATAATTGCTGATATTCCCCTCGTAGAGTATCTTGGGGATCCGGTTCTCCCCCAGCTGGTTCACCACCCTCTCAAATTTGTAATAGAGCCAGCACATAAATTTGATAAAGGCGTTCCGCAGCATATTGTCATTTTTGCCCTCCCTGCGCATGCCCTCCAGGGTATCGTACAGAGATTCGGCCACATTCTGCCTCTGGTAACTGTTCATCCTGGGAAGCCATTTCTGCAGGCTGGAGAGCAGAAATCCCATTCCCAGCTGAAACTGCATTCCCATAATTTCCTCATAGTATGCCAGATTCTTCTCATCCGGATTGGGTATCTTGCCCTCTATCACCACACCTGTCCTTCTGGCCTCCTCATAGTAGCGCAGAAGGAACTCTCTGATAAGATCATTATACCCGTTAATCCTGTAAAAGTATATGCCCTGTTCCCGGCGTTTTCCATATTCAAGAAAAAAGTCGTCCAGGCTGCTGACTGCTCTGTTTTCAAACATATGATTTCAGTTCCTCAATAGCGGTTCATCTTGTTCCTGTGCATCACAAACCCCAGTCCGGACCCCACAAGGCCTCCCAGGATATGGGAAAGATTGGAGATATTGCTCTCCACAAAAAGTCCCTGATAAACCTCGCTCCCGATATACAGCACCGCCACCAGAATAAAGGTCAGGGGTATCTCTTTCTCCTTAATGCAGGTAAAGGAGGAGAGCATGATAAAGGCAAAAACCACACCGCTGGCCCCAAGGAGCGCATACCCTGGCACAAGTATCAGATGGGCCACCCCTGTGGCAAGAGCCGTTGACAGGATCACGAAAATCAAATTGGAAGAGCCGTACTTTTCCTCCAGCATGGGCCCCACCACCAGAATCAGCATGATATTCCCCATAAAATGTTCCAGGCTGCTGTGTCCCACAATATGCCCAAAGAGCCTTACATAGGTAAGGGGGCTGCTCCAGGAGGAGCGGTATACACTGCAGATATGGGTGTTGACATACCCCTTAGTAACCCAGTCCAGAAAAAGGGTCAGGGCACAGAGGATGGTAAATGTCAACACCACAGGCGAGTTAAAGGATACTTTCAATTTTTTATCTTTCATTCTTCTCTCCACTTTCGTTGTTCTTCTCTATAGATGCGGCCGGAAAACAGCTGATTGGGCTTGTTTCACGGGGCCGTATTCACTGAAACCCCTGGATAAAGGTGTTGATAAATTCATATCCCACGGCCAGGTTAATATTCTGCCCCTCATCAATTCCGGCGGTGCTGACCCCGATCACTTCCCCGTACATGTTCAGCACGGCTCCCCCGGAACTTCCATGGGATGTGGGGGCTGTAAACTGAATCATGTCCACGTCTTTCACTCTCCGAAACCCTGAGATAATGCCGTCGGAAACAGAGTTGAACAGCCCAAGAGGGCTTCCGATGGCTACCACTTTCTGACCCCTGACCAGAGGATTTCTGCCCCGGTACACCGGCAGGGGCTGAAGCGTCCGGTCAATACGGATCACCGCCAGATCCAGAAGGGAATTATACTTGATGATCTCATCCGTCCTGTACATGTTCTCATCGTTCTCAATTCTCACGGAATAATAGTTTCCGCCCCTGGCCACATGATCGTTGGTAAGAATATACCCCTGCCTTCCAATCATAATCCCTGAACCGCTTCCTATGATCTCGCCCCTCCTGTCGTGGATGGCAATCATCACCACCGAAGAGGCCCGCAGCGCCAGTTCCTCAAAATTCAGCTCCCGTAAATCCCTCTTCCCCGGCGGCGCTGTCCTGCCGGGAACCCTTCCGGAACCCATTGCCGGACTTCCCACCGGGACACAGCCTGCCTTTTGGTTTTCTCCCGGGAGATAATCCGCCTTTGGGTTTTCTCCCAAGTCCACCCCACCTATGGATGCCTTCTGTCTGCGCGGGGGCAGAACCACCCGGGGCATGGCGCATCCCCTGTCCGCCTGTGCGCTTTCCTGGGACTCCCTTCCAGAATCCGCCCGCCCCATTCCCCGGGACGGCGCCCCCGCATCTGCCTTTCCCATTCCCTGGGACACCCTGCCGGAATTCGCTTTTCCCATTCCCGGTTTTCCCATTCCCGAAAGAGCTGCCCCGGAAGCCTGTTTCAGGCTGTCATAATTTTCCAGTGCCACAGCCCTTTTCTCCCCCAGAACCACCTGCCTTGACAGCTGCAGAGCGTCCAGTTTCTCCTCAATATCCACCTCATTCTGCAGCAACAGCACGTCAACCCCAAGCAGAGTCAGAAAGTAACAGAAGAAATACTCCTGCTGCTTTACAACCCCCTGGGCCACAAATTTCATGGAACATCTGGGGTCCCACCCTCTCAGGTATCCAAAAGCCAGCTCGTCCAGCCAGAACAGCAGCTTAACCACGAAATTTTTCTCCATACAATCGTTCAGACCAGGACTGCAGAACCGGTATGTCGTCAAAACCTTTTTACAGGCAGCGCTGAGCAGTTCTCCCACCCCTGCCGCTTCCCCACACCGGGGGGTATAAAGCACCTCCCTGCCTGTGTCCAGCCATTTCTGATAGCACTCCATACAGCAGGCGGCCCTGTCCCCGTCAATGTTCCTGGGGAACGCTCCTACTCTGTTATAGATTCCCTGTCCTGACCGCATTCTTGCCGTCTGAACCGCATCCATGGAAGCCACATCTTCCGCAAATGTCCCATTGACCCCTGAAACCCTGAGAAAATACACATCCTTGCAGTTCCCGTTCATGCCGCCTTTGATACTGGAAAAGGTTTCAATAGACGTCAGTCCTATTATGTTATATCTTTTCTCTATGTATTCACGCCCCATATGCCACCTCAGTAAAGGGTTTTCTTTCCCCGCCCCGAATAAAGCCTATTATAACACATAAAGATAGAAAATGCTATTTTTTTCATGGAGAAACAGGGATTTCGCTTCCGGCCTGCGGGATCGTGTTTCTCTGCTGTGAGAGCGAGGGGTAACAGCAAAATACATCAATCTCATGAAGCTTGTCACAGACTGTTAGCAATGTTATAATAAGCCCGTATGCCCTCAGCATATGATGAAAAGAATCCCCCGGGAGAGCGAGACATGACCATACTGCATCTTGACCTGGACAATACCCTGATCTATTCCTGCAGGCACCCCATTGGAAACGACAGGATATGCGTGGAAAGCAGCCAGAACAGGGAGCTGTCTTTCCTCACCAGATATACATACGAAAAGCTGAAGCAGATAAACGAAAGGCTTTTTGTGGTTCCCACATCCACCAGATCCATAGAGCAGTATCAGAGGATACGCCTGGGCATCGGCAGTATTCCCTGCGCCCTGGTCTGCAACGGCGGAGTTCTGCTGGTAAACGGAGAGAAAGATATCCCCTGGTATCAGCAGTCCTTAAGCCTGATTCAGGAAAGTCTGCCCACCCTTCAGGCCGCGGAGTATTTTCTTCAGAAGGACCCCAGGAGAACATTTGAGCTGCGTTTCATAGAAAAGCTGTTCCTGTTCACCAAGTGCAGCCAGCCGGACTCTGTGGCAGAGGAATTGAGAAAACTTGTGGATCCCGCGCTTGTGGATGTGATCTGCAATAAAGAGAAACTATATGTGGTTCCTGTAAATCTTAGCAAGGGAAAAGCCGTGGAAAGGTTTCGGAAACACTTCCGGGCCGCCAGGGTCATCGCCGCAGGCGACAGCCAGTTTGACATTTCCATGCTTCGGGAGGCGGACATGGGGATCGTGCCCCAGGGATTTACAGAAAAATACCCCCTTGATTTCCCGGTGGAAGAAATGCCGGGAAAGAGAACTTTTTCGGATGAAATGTCAGAAAGAATCTGGGAACTCTGCCAGGAAACGGATCCCCTGTGATCCACTCCCATTACATTATCTCTGTTTGCAAGAAACCGCGCCAGAGCGCGGCTGAAAGGAAAATGACCTTGAAAAATCATGTAAAATATTACAGTGTGGGCCCCCTGCTCTACTGTCCGGCCAACAGGTCCTCCATCGCCCAGTCCGTCATCCAGGAAAAGTTCGGCCGCCGCTTTTCCCTGGCCCTCTGTCTGGAGGACACAATCCATGATAACTATGTGGCCCAGGCGGAACAAGACCTGCTGCAGTCCCTGAGAGAGATCTACACGGCTCGTCAGGACAGGGACTTTTTTCTCCCGCAGCTGTTTATCCGGGTGCGCCACCCTCAGCAGATACCCATGCTCATCTCCTCCCTGAAGGAGTGTGCGGATGTGGTAACAGGTTTTATCCTGCCCAAATTCTCCCCCATAAACGCAGGAGCATACATTCGGAAGATTGTGGAGGCCAATGAAATCTCCGGCAGAACCATAATGTTTATGCCCATATATGAGAGCGAAGCCATGATAGATCTGCGCACCCGGTACGAGGTGCTGTACTCCCTGAAAGACTCCCTCCGACAGGTGGAAGAACTGGTGCTGAACATTCGAGTGGGCGGCAATGACTTATGCCATATATTCGGTTTCCGCCGGCATCCGGATGAGTCCATCCACAACATCAAGCCTGTGTCCTCCCTGTTTACGGACATTGTTACCGTCTATGGCATGGACTATGTAATCTCCGCCCCTGTGTGGGAATACTACGGGGGAGAGAACTGGAAAACCGGACTCATTGCCGAGATACAGGGCGACAAGCTCTGCGGTTTTACGGGAAAGACCGTGATCCACCCCCGGCAGATTGAGGTGGTAAACGACTGCTACCAGGTCTGGGCCTCCGACTATGAGGACGCCAAAAACATTCTGGGGTGGAACAAAGATTCCGGCATGCTGGTCTCCGGCAGCCAGGAAGGGGCGCGGATGAACGAGTACAAAACCCACCTGAACTGGGCCCGGCAGACCCTTTTTCTGGCGCAGGCCTTTGGGGTCAGAGGGCAGGAGGTCCTTTGAGTCCTCCTGCCCTGAGCCGGCCGGCCCTTTGGCAGATCCTGTTATGCGTCGGCGATTTTTTTGATGATGCCACAGCATTTATACCGGGTAAGGGGATAATATTCCACCGGAACCTGCTTTTCCTCTGCCAGCCTGACCACATGGCCCAGTTCCGGGTCTCCCCGGTATCTGTCACCTATCAGCACTTTCCAGGGAACCCGCCGCAGCAGAACCCGGGTGGTCTCCCCAATGCCGGGTTTTACAAAATTGATATCCTGGATGCCAAAATAAGCGGCAATTTCCCCCACCTCCCGGATACCCCCGCCAGTACAGGAGGCCTTTTCTTTCCCGGCGAATCCGCTTCCCCCCGGACAGGTAAGGTCTTCCTCCACTGTAGGAGAAAAACATCCCTCGACAGTCTCTATAAAGTGATAAGACAAATCCGAATCCTTCAATTCCCCATAGTACACCGCACCGTGAAAATCCTTTTCCCCGATAATATCCTCCCGCAAAACTGTCCTGCTGATCAGTCCGGACACCGTACTGTTGAGACAGGAACTGGGTATCAAGATATCCTCAGGGGTGCCCCGAAGTTCCGTCACTCCCGCCGGATCCGCCAGAACGGCAATCTCCGGGCTGACGCCGGGGTAAGCTCCCACATCCTTTTCCAGTTCCCCCAGTATGGCCCCTTTTCCAATCCACCCGTCCACAAAGAGAAGCTGTCCGGGCTTATACCTGTCCAGCAGATATCCCATGGCATTGCCGTCAATCCCCCTTCCCCTGATAATGGAAATGGCATAATGGGGCACATTCACACCATAATATCTTTGAATATACCGTCTGACCAGAATCCCCGCCGGAATGCCTGCCCGGGCCAGGGACACCAGCACCACATCCCTTCCCCGGGACGCCATAATCCTGCGGGAGAGCTCTCCCACAGCCTTCGCCACCTGCCCGGCATACCGGGCCAGAGCCTCCCTGTACACCGCCATATACTTCTCCGTGGGAACATATTCCACAGGCAGCATTTCACTGTAATGCCTGCCTGACTGTATGAGCCTCTCCCGCTCCTGAGTGGGCTGGGGACTAACCATGCCCGTGATGTCTTTCAGCAACAGCACCACATCTTCCGCCAGATAAGAACTTCTCATTCTCCGCACCACCTTACCAGGCACACCACTGCATTCTTTTTTTCCAGGGCGCTCAGAAGAGCTCTCTCCCCTTTTGTGCCCTTTTCCCGGGCATCCGTCACCACAATCACGGCGTCAAAGCTGCCGATATCGTATAGAAAGGTCCTCCGGTCTTCCTGATAGAAACTGGACAGCGCATACCGCTCATGGAGAGGATAGTCCCCACTGGAGCTGACGGCGATGGGACTGCGGGTGGTGGCGTGAAACATCACCTCATGCCCCCTTTCCTCCAGGCTTTTTCCCAGCCACAGCCCAGGGTACATGAACTCTTCCGTGCCCAGCACCAGCACCCTCTCATGCCCCTCCAGGGGAAGCAGATTCAGCGCCTTGTCCGAAAATTCCCTGCACGCCCCATCATACCCAGGCCCCTCCGTAAGTCTCCGGGCATCCACCCTGCCTTCCAGGTCAAAACAGGCTGTGTATGCGCCTCCGGATTCCTCTTCCAGGTGATAAATCCCGTCCTCTGCAGCCTGACTGGCTGTCTCCGGATAGCCCTCATGACTGATCTTCAGCAGGTAGTGAAGCCCTATGTCCCTGTCCTGAAATGCCCTCTCGTCCTCCTCCTTCATCCCATTTAACAGGGAGGCCACTGCAAACTGCAGCCTGCTTCCACAGCACTGTTCCAGAACCGCAATCAGGTTCCGGATGGTCTTTCCCGTGGTGACTTCATCTTCCGCAAAAATGATCCTGTCCGTCCTGTCCAAGACCCTGTGCAGATCGCTCTTCACCAGCTTCTGCTGGGTGGCGTGGCTGTGCTCCTCTGAGAAAAAAAGGTATTCCACGCCGGGGATCTCCTCCCTTGTGGTCTGGATATATCCAGCCCCCAGTTCGATGGCAATCCGGGCCCCCACGGCGGTGGCGGTCTCCGCAAATCCCACCACCAAAAGCCTCTCCCCCGAATACTTTCTCAAAAGTCCGGCCAGTTCGGAAAACACCCCCAGGGCCTTTCCCGGCGAAACCGGAATATGCTTACCCTGAAGGGGATTCACCACCAGATAATTTCTCCTGCTGTTATTTTCCCGCCTGGCAATTCTGACCAGCTCTCTCTCCGTATACATATGTCCATGCACTCCTTTGAGGTTGTTTCCATTATCATACCACCTCCCCTGGGGGAATTCAAGCGGCTCCCCATCTGTGCATCTGATGTAACAGTTCAGACAGCCCCTCTCGCGAAGTCAAAATTGCGCTCTGTGCAATTTTGCGAGACTTGCGGGCGCCAAAACGCATTCTTTTCGCGTTTTGTGTGCATTCTCGTAACAGTTCAGCGCCCTGTCTGAACTGTTACCACCTGACGGGAATCTGGCGGAAATACAAAAAGTTTCTTTCTTTTCGTCTAAAAATGGGCTATAATAAAATCCATGACCTAACGGCTGAACCGATCTCCAAACTCCCGTATCTTTCCGGTACTTTTGCAGTTTTGGAAAAGATTTTTTGTCTGTGTCTGCTATATTCAGATAAGGTGGTGACGCAAAATGTCTCTGGAAGACATGATGAATTTTATCGAAAATAATTTGAAAGAAGACTTTACCCTGGAGCACTTAAGCCAAAGATGCCATTATTCCACAAGGCAGCTCTACTATTATTTCCATGACATTACAGGTATGCCCGTCATGACTTATGTCAGAAAGAGAAGGCTCTTCCGGGCCGCAGGGGAGATCGCTCTGGGCAGGAAAATGTATGATGTGGCCATGGATTATGGTTTCGAGACCCAGGCTGGCTTTTACAAAGCTTTCCTTCAATACATAGGGTGCACGCCCAGTGAATACCGCTGCCACCATCAGCTGAAGCAGCACAGAAAAATCCATCCAAAACTATTGTCAACAAAGGAGGCACTGGAAAACATGAAAGAAATTGAAATCAGAAAACTGAGGCTTACCGATGCCAAAAGTCTCTGGGAGAACATCTTCTCGGCCAATACACCGGAAGAGGTGAAACAGAGGGTTGAAGCCAATGTGAAAAAAATGGAGAATGGAGAAAGCATCTTTCTGACAGCCGTGGCAAAAGAGCAGGTGGTGGGAGCGGTTCTGGTGGAAAAATCCCAGTATATCCTTCACCCTCACAAGGGCAAGCTTGCAGACGTGGTGGTAAATCCCGCTTTCCAGAAGCAGGGCCTGGGAAAAAAGCTCTGCCATGAAGCCTTCGCCCAGGCCAAACAGCTGGGATGCACTCATATAACCACATCCTGCCGCGGCGACGGCTCCGAGCATTTCTACACAGCCATAGGAATGGAACCCTGCGGCAAAATACCAGGCGGCCTCCGGGAACCCTGGGGCGAAGAGAGGATATACGACGAAATTTACTTTTATAAGCAGTTATAGCTATTCAGGGATAGTCTTTCAGTGGCCCTGAGAAGATTCCTCCGGCTCGAAAAAGCGGTTCAGATTCTCAAGACACCGGCACAGAATTTCCATCTCCTGCTGGCTCAGGTCCTTCACAATGGCCTTAATCATCTTCTTGTGAAAATCCCGGTGGTGATAAAAGGCCTTCTTTCCCTTCTCCGTCAGTGTCACATACACCACGCGCTTGTCCTTCTGCCCCCGCTCCCTGCAGATATAGCCTTTCTTTTCCAGTCCGTTCATGTTGATGGTCAGGGTACTCACCGTAACATGGAGCTTCTGGGCAATCACGGACATATTCCGCGGGGCCTCTATGCCGATGGCCTCTATGATATGCATGTCGTTGTTGGTGATATCCTTGTATTCCTCTGTGATAACCGCCTGGCCCTCCATGTCCATCACATGATTAAACAGACTTACCAGCATCTCATTGAGAGAATGATTCCTGTTCCGCCCCATCCCGCCGCCTGCACCTTCTTTCCCGCGCCCCTGTCTCCCCGGACGCTTTCCTTAACTATACCAATTTCTCCTGAAAAGTCAAGTTACCGCTGCCACTTCAGCACACACGCCCCGTAAGTGAGCCCTGCCCCAAAGCCTGAGAGCACAAGGGTCATTCCCTCCTGCAGCCGTCCCTCCCGGACCAGTTCGTCCAGAAGAACCGGGATGGATGCGGAGGACATATTTCCCGTCCGCTCCAGATTCATGGGAAATCTGGCCGCCTCCAGATTCATCCTCCCGGCGATGCCCTCAATAATACGTCTGTTGGCCTGGTGGAGCACATACAGATCCACATCCTCCGGGGAGAGCTTTGCCTGTGAAAGCGCCTCCCATATGCAGGCTGGAACCTGTCTCAGGGCAAAAGCAAATACCTCCCTGCCGTCCATGGACAGAAAAGGATTTCCCACAGGCAGGGACACAAAAGGATTCTCCAGCTTTCTGCCGTCGCACTGAAGGACCCCGCCTTTGGTTCCGTCCGAGTGCTGTACAAAGCCCAGAATACCCGGCTGCCCGCTGCGCTCCAACAGCACCGCCCCGGCCCCGTCCCCAAACAGCACACAGGTGCCTCTGTCAGTCCAGTCCACCACTTTGGACAACACCTCGCTGCCCACCACCAGAGCATTGTCATAGATACCCGCCTCAATGTAGGCATGGGCAGTGTGCAGCGCAAAGAGGAATCCGGCACAGGCCGCGTTCAGGTCAAAAGCCACCGCCTCCGCCGCCCCCAGAAGGCTCTGCACCTGACAGGCAGCACAGGGAATGCCCTTCTCCGGCGTACAGGTGGCCACCAGGATCAGCTGCACTTCCGAGGCTTTTCTGTCCCCATGGGCCAGGGCTTTTTCACAGGCCTCCACCGCCAGGGAGACCACGGTCTCCCCTGTTGAGATATGCCTGCTGCCAATGCCCGTGCGCTCCCTGATCCACTGGTCTGAAGTCTCCACCAGTCCCGCCATCTCCTCATTGGACACGCCCTTTTTTGGCAGGGCGCTTCCTGTTCCGATTATTTTTACCGCCATACTCTCCCCTTTCTCTGCACTCTGTCCCCAAGGTATTTCAAGAGTATATTTTCTCTTCTTTGCTTCTCCCCCAGCGACATTACCTGTCCGGTTTAGAACCTGCGGAAACGCTCGTACCGGGCGGCCGCAAGTTCCTGGCCGCTCATGCCCTGGCACCGCTTTAAAAAGTCCACAACCTGCTCCTTCAGACAGCCTCCAATGGCGGCGGCCGTAGTGCTGTCCGCACCGCCGAACTCAGGTATAATCTTCTCAATGATCCCCAGACGTTTCAGATCCTGGGCCGTCAGCTGCATGATCTGGCTGGCCTCCCTGGCCCTGGAGGCGTCCTTCCACAGAATGGAGGCAAACCCCTCAGGGGAGAGAATGGAATACGTGGCGTTTTCCAGCATCCAGACCTCATTCCCCACAGCCGTAGCCAGGGCGCCGCCGCTGCCGCCCTCCCCGATAAAGATACACAGCACCGGCACCTTCAGCGCCGCCATCTCCATCAGATTTCTGGCGATGGCCTCCCCCTGGCCCCGTTCCTCCGCCTCAATGCCGCAGAATGCCCCGGCGGTATTCACAAAGCTGATAATGGGCCTGTGAAACTTTTCCGCCTGCTTCATCAGCCGCAGGGCCTTGCGGTACCCCTCCGGCATGGGCATGCCGTAGTTGCGCTTCTGGCACTCTCTGCCGTCCTTCCCCTTGTGCTCCGCGATTACCGTCACGGGCTGCCCTTCCAGGAAGCCGATGCCGCCGATAATGGCCGGGTCGTCCCGGAAGCACCGGTCGCCGTGGGCCTCCACGAAGTAATCGAATATATGTTCCATATAGTCGCAGGCGCTTGCGCGCTCCAGCCTGCGGACCGCTTTCACCTTCTCCCATACGCTGACGGGCCTGACTGTCCAGGTCTGCTCCTTCAGCACTTCGTTCAGCACGAAATGAAATTCCTTCCCTTTTGTGAAATCAGCGTACTCCCCTTCCCTGCCCTGATGGGATTTGATCAGGAAATACAGCGTCTTCTTCAAGTTTTCCCGCTTCACGATTCCGTCTATGACGCCGTGCTCCACCAGGAATTCCGCTGTCTGGAAGCCCTCCGGCAGCTCCTGCCCGATGGTCTGGCGGATGACCCTGGGCCCCGCAAAACCCACCAGTGCGCCCGGCTCTGCCATGACCACATCCCCCAGCATGGCAAAACTGGCCGTGACGCCGCCCATGGTGGGGTCTGTCAGTATGGTACAGTACAATAAGCCCGCTTCCCCCAGCTTCTGGATCGCCGCGGAGGTCTTGGCCATCTGCATCAGGGAGATGATCCCCTCCTGCATCCTGGCACCCCCTGAGCAGCAGAAGAAGAACACGGGGAGCCGCTTCTCCAGGGCTCTCTCAATGGCCGCCGTGATTTTCTCTCCCACCACCTGTCCCATGCTGGCCATCAGGAACCTGGAGTCGCAGATGCCCAGCACGATGTCCTCGCCGAACACCTGGCACTGCCCTACCGTGACAGCCTCGTCCAGACCTGTCTTCTCCCTGGCCTCCGCCAGCTTCTCCTCATATCCTTCATAGGAAAGGGGGTTGCGGGGAGGCATATCCGCGAACCAGGGCTCAAAGGTATGGGGATCCGCCACCATGCGGATGCGGTTGTTTGTCCTGACCCGGAAGTAGCCCTCGCATTCGTAACAAATGTATTTCCGCTTGGCCACCCTGTCACGGTTCACCATTTTCCCGCATTTGGGGCAACGGATCATGTAGTTGTCCTTTTCCTGCTGGCGGGCGCCGGCCGCCGCCCCGGCCTCTTCCGCCTGGTCTGCCTGTGCGTTTCCTGTCTGTGCGTTTCCTGTCTGCGCGCCCTGTCCGCCCTCTTTTTCGCCCCCGTCATCCTGGGCGGAATCCTTCCTCCGCCCTGTCTGCCTTGCAAAAAAAGTGCCCCGCTTCTCCTTCAGTATGCTCTTTTTCTCAGAAGATTCTTTCCTGAACAGTCCACTCATGTCAATGCCTCCTTACTTGCAGATGCTCTACCCAATGGCAAAAGTCAGCTGCCCCTGCGCCACCACCTGGCCGTCCACAGTGGCTACCGCCTGGCTTACGCCGATTGGCCCCTTGCACTTGATGATCTTCGTCTCCATCGTCAGCACATCGCCGGGGACCACCTTCCTCCGGAACTTCGCCTTGTCGATTCCGGCGAAATATGCCGTGCGGCCTTTCCAATCCGGCGCGGAAAGGATGGCCACCGCCCCCACCTGGGCCAGGGCCTCCATGATCAGCACGCCGGGCATCACGGGGTTCCCCGGAAAATGCCCCTGGAAATAGGGCTCATTCATGCTGACGCACTTCTTTCCCACAGCCCGCACGCCGGCTTCCAGCTCTTCTATGGTATCTATCAATAAAAAAGGATATCGATGGGGAATGATATCCATGATTTCTTTTGCGGTATACAATGACATATGCAATCCTCTCCCTTATCCAGCCCGCCAGGGTTCCTGTTAGGAGCTGCCGTAAGGCAACTCCTTTGGGCCTCAGCTCCCTGCGCCCCGGCATAGGCTGTTCCCTTTCTTTCTATGGCCGCATGCCCAGCAGGATGCTGGCATTGTGGCCGCCGAAGCCCAGGGAATTGCTTAAGGCATAGGCGAACTCCCCGCTGTGGCTCTCTTTGCAGTAATCCAGATCCAGCTCCTCTTCCGTCTCCACCGCCTTCAGGAGCAGGTCCTCCCCGTCCCGCCGGAAGCGGGAGCCGTAGACCGGGTCCCTCCGGAAGGCGCGGACCTTGTCATCCGTGTAGACGAGGTACTCCCGCCCTGTCTCCTCCTCCCGCACGGTGAAAAGGACGATGTAGCGGGCCCGGGCGCCGTCCGCCTCCAGAACTGTAAAGGTCAAATCCTTGTCAATCCGTATCCGCATGGGGCCCCTCCTTTTCCTCCGGGAACCTTTCTTTCCCCACAAGTATACCGGATATCCCCAAATTTTGCAAGCCCCGCCTTGTCAGAGCAGGCGCTTGCGCAAAAGCTCCGCCATCTCCTCCGCCGTCCACACCCCGAGAAGCTGCCCAATATACTCCCGCAGGATGTCCTCCTTCTCACCGTAGTTCCGGTAGAAGGACACCCGGTGGGCCCAGGCGGCTTTCTCTTATGCCTCTGGGATGGGGTCCAGGCCGTTGTGGGCGATGAAGTCCTGCAAAACGGCCTGCATCTCCTCGCTGTTGACCACCTCCACTATCTCGTTGTAGGTATCGATGTCGGCGATCTGCACATCAGAGGGCTGGACCCTGCCGAAGATGTGTCCACTGTTGTCGGTGGCCAGCTCGATCATCATGCCCGTGATGTCGTTGTCGATGAATGTCTGATAGCTCTCCTGATCCCAGCGGACGATGCTCAAGATCCACCCGCTGGTCTCCCCTGCGCTGTAGGTGGGGGCGTGGTAGAGCGCGAAGAGGGTGTCTTCACTCTGACCATCGCCGCCCTCCGCATTCACGGCC
>OFHB01000986.1_pt1 | contig 17227 bp, 10 predicted proteins | sample 1521881 | NCBI WGS metagenome assembly OFHB01 (sample SAMEA3504090, study PRJEB24116) | mouse gut metagenome | biome: mouse gut; feature: mouse-associated habitat; material: faeces | place: Denmark | collected 2011
ATTGGTTATCCGCGTCTGTATTTACGATGATGTCCGCTCCCTGTCGCAAACATTCATCAAGTCCTGCCATAAATCCTTTCGCTAGTCCCTTATTTTGCGGAAAGTTCACAACATGATGTACTCCCCATTTTTTTGCTACTTCTACTGTATTGTCGCTGCTTCCATCATTGATGATCAAATATTCAATCTCGTCAATTCCATCTAGTTGTTTAGGAAGATCATTAAGCGCTACCTCCAATGTCTCTGATTCATTATAACACGGTATCTGAATTATCAGCTTCATCTAATACATTCCTTTCTTTTTCCACAGTTCCTTTGAGATACATTATGATAATCGCCGCATATAACGGTGTAGTTAAGACTGTCTGTTTCAGGAAAATGCTTTGTACAACATAGATAACCATTATGCATTTTGACAATTTCTGCTCTCTTGTGTCCTCCATCGGCTTTCGCAAACAATATATTGCAATCACAGCCAGAAGTACCATTACTGCAACCGCGCCTACTATTCCATATCTTTCTCCTATTGTATAAAAGATACCGTTTTGTTCCGCTATGCTTAAAATAAACAATGATAAGAGCTTGTACATCACGTCAGGCAAAACCACGCTCGAACCTCTTGTCGCCGCAGTAAAGAGCGCTCCTATAAAAATGATTGCTACTACTGCCACTAGTTGAAAGAATGGTAACAACTCTGGCAAGCGTGTATCCATCTCGTCTTCCTCCGTCGTATGTTTGTCCCACAATGTAAAAAACGCAAGCGCCGCAACTGCCAGTACGAGTTCCATGTATACACTGACTTCCAGATCGTATATCATATCTCCTTTAAATATTTCTACGTATCCAGTAAGAAGAGACATATTGCAAAGAAGAAAATTAAAACACAAAAAAATCTCTATAACTCTCTTGATAAATCTTTTTTCTGGTTTAAATATAAATGGCAGACTGATTATAAGCCCTTCTATTATCAGAATCGCCGTCATATTTTTTTCCATAAATAAAAGAAATGAACCCAAAAGCATTCCTATCCCATAAAAGACGGTTAGTTTTCTTCTCCTGGAAGTACAATACGACAACATTGTGACCGCTACTCCCAATAAAAGCCATGCTGTTGCCCCGCCGTTTCCTTTCAAGAATTTTATAAGAGGGCTGCTCCATCCTTTGGTAATATATGACAGCAGCATCATAGCATAAACAATATAGTTAGATATGCATAACACTCCAAAAACTGCCCTTATATCAACTTCATATTTATGGAGAACAAAATACATGACGCCTATCGCCAGGAGTACTATTTCCTGATTCACGTCTGCTATACCTGTACAAATCCTGTAAATCAAACAGATTAATGTTATAATCATTATACCAGAAATCAGCCAGTCTGTGCGCGTTAATTTCTTCCAATTATAGGGTCCTGTTCCTTGTCTCACATAGTAGATAAATGTAACAAATGTCACAGCAAATAAAAGCAAGGTTCTTAAATTTATCGTCAAAAAATTAAATTCATTACAGAAAAGATTTAGTACGCCAAACAAAAGTATTATATATGTGTTTATTAGTTGCTCTCTCTTGTCCATAAACCACCTGTCTTCTTTATTTTTAACAATCCTTATTGTATCTTTTGACTGTCATATCTATTGTATCATATCAAATATAAAAAGCAACTGATTTCTATAATGACTGGGATAAATAATTGTAAAAACAAACAACCAGCATATGCTGGTTGTCTGTAGTCGCTAAGATATCAAGCAATATTTAATTATTCCTCTGTAATCGTAAACGTAATCTTTTCAGATTTTCCTGATGCAGTCTTTGCAGTTACAACGCTCTTACCTGCTTTAAGCGCATATACATAATAATATCCATCAGATTCTTTTGCAATTCGAACATTCTTATTGTTTGCTGTGTAAGAAACAATCTGTTCTTTACAAATCGCAGAAGTATCTTTTGCATTTACAATATACTTATCGTCTAGTTTATATTTTTGCGTGTTGCTTGTTCCACTAATCTTAAGATCAGCCTTATTCCTTGTTAATGTAGTCGTTACATTCTTGGTTGCATCGCATACTGTAATCGTTGCTACTGCTTTTGCGCCAAGTGCACTCTGCGCCTGAACCTTAATTACTGTTCCCTGTAGATTTTTGGCTGCTGGTATTGTTACTTTCCCCTTCTTGCTATCAACTGTCACACCATGGTCAGCATCAGAAACTCCTTTACCATCTTTTGTAACACCTACAAGATTCCATGTAATCGCTTCTTTCTTGTCTGCGTTCTTCGGGAATCTCTTGCTGACTTCTAATGTTACAGAATAGTTTTTATCCTTTGTAACACTTGTCTTGTTGTAATTTACTGTAACATCTGTCTTATTTAACTGAATAGACTCTACTGGCTGTTTTACAGTTACATTTACAGTCTTCTTAACCGTCTTGAGTTTGCTTCTTGCATCCATGTAATATGTAGTTGCAGTAATCTTGGCGCTTCCTGGAGCTACTGCCTTAATATTGCCATTCTGATCTACAGTTACCACCTTTGCTTTATTGGTAGACCAGATGAACATATCTTCACATTCTTTTAATGCTGCTTCATCTTTCGCTGGACTTATATCTATTGTTTTAATCCTTGTATTTTGATTAACATAGAAAGCTGGAATAACACTTGGTGACAAAGCAAAACTCGTAATATCACCTGCTGCAATCTTAATAAAGTCATTTTGTGTCCAATTAACCTCTTGAGCATTCTTATTCTCTTTATAAGTTGCCTTAACATTTACCGTCTTAGTGCCTTCAGTTATCTTGCCTTTCTTATTTGCCTGAACGACACCCTTTGTACTAACGGTTGCGTACTGTCTGTCAGTAGAATCTACAAGTGTAAATTTAATCTTCTTTATCTCTTTGGGATCTGCATTTGCTGGTTCAACGATTGCTTCCAACTGAACTTTCTGTCCAAGATAAACCGTATTTCCTCTGTCTACTACTTTAATTCCTGTAATCTTTTCTACTGGTGCCTTTACAGTTACAGTAAAGTTAACTTTCTTTCCAGATGTTGATGTTGCTGTAATTGTTGTCTTACCAACACTATGTGCTTTAATTGTTGCTTCCAAAGACTCGCCAAATACTGGATTATCAGTTCCTTCGTTTGTTGCTGTCTTGGGACTAACACTTGCTATCAAAGGATTTTTTGATGTCCATGTAATAAAATCTGTTGTAGGTGATGAATTATCTTTTACTTTATCAATTTTGACCTTAATCTCTCTTGTTGGATTAGGATCACTTTGTTTAATTGTAAGTTCTTGTTTTGTATCACAACCTTTTACAAGTTTTGTAATCGGATTTCCTGCCTCAATTGCAAATGCTATTGAACCTGTTGCACCCTGCTCAGTTGTTGCAATTACTGTTATAGATTTTCCACTCGGCGTAGCTTTCTTAAGTGTTAAGATATCATCTTTGATTGACGCATAACTTGTATTTCTGCCTAACTTACCCGTTTCGTAAACCTTCCATGTAATGGCATCGTTTGCTCCTTCTGGTTTACGCTCAGTAATCAAGCTATTAAGATTAATCTGCCGTTTAGCAAAATTTTGTTTAGGTGCTCTTAATGTAATGCTTGTTGTATATGCTGTAACTTTAACGTCAGCAGTTGCGCTATAATCCGTTCCACTTATAGTTGCTATTAAGGATGTATTACCGCCTTTTTTACCTGTTACTGTTACTATACCATCTGCTTTTTTCTTATCTGCTTTTTTCTTAATGGAAGCCACTTTATTATCTTTAAGTTCCCATTTAATGTTTTTAAGCAAATCTTCTGGTTTGTATTCAATTCTGTTGCCCTTCGAATCAACCACTATAATCGTTAATCCATCATATTGTTCTGCATTGGCATCATTAATGGAAAGTGTCATTGATTTTCCGAGTACATTTGCTTTATTTGTATCAACTATTACAGTTGCTGATACATCAGATTCATATCCAACAGGAACTTCAATCACATTTTGATCCAAAACAATTCCCGTTATAGTAACCTCACCTTCTATCTCGCCTATTTCTGGCGCCCCAATTGTTTCCACATTAGGTGTATTCACACCTGGGGTTTCCACATTAGGTGTCTCTAGTTTTGGTGGTTTTGGTGTCTCTGGTTTTTGTGTACCAGTTGTTCCATACAAATCTGCAAGACCTGCTGCACTAGCAGTCAATGGTGTAGAAAGCGCCATTGTTATTGCCATGGTCATTGCCAAAGCTTTAATCACTGGTTTTTTCATAACTGTTTACCCTCCTAATTTTTCTTTTCTATATTGGTGACAATATTACTCTACTATCATAAGTCTAAAACCATAAATATTCAAGCCCCTTTTTTTAAATTGTATCTTTTTTCTGTTTCTTTGGTAGATTGCTACAATATCATTCATCAATGTGTACAACATGTCTAATATAATTTGTAATAATCTTCCATTCTTTCAAATATTTTACTGTCATGGGGCACCAAAAGTGAGATTCCCCAACTTTCAACTATACTTTCATACTGACTAAAAAACTCATTATCTTCTATATCTGCTGTCATTACCACATAAAAAGCCTCTTCTTGCTGCGGAACTGTATTGGCGCCTTTCATTGTTACAATCTTATCATCAAGATAATATTGTAACACTAGTCCCCATAAATACAAGTTTCCATTCATTATGAAATAGATTTCCTCTCCCTGATACAACCTTTCAATCCACATAGCAATAGTCGGCGCTCTGTCCTCATAAAGATTGTTTACATATATCACATAGCTTTCAAACAGGGACATCCCCACAGATACATATAAATAAATTGATGCCAATATCGCTGCAATTATACGATGTATGAATATTTTTGATAATCTTGTCTGCGCCGCCTTTACAATAATGCAGATCAAAATTCCTATCGAAGCAGAATATGCTGCCGCCTCCCAGACTTTCCCCACCGGAACTTCTCCATCATACACAAAGAGTCCCATCATCAGACAATGGCTAACTACAAATGTGGTATTCTCTAATTCATTAAACAAATATTGACACAACCATGCTGCCAGCAGATATAGTATGACAAAAAACACCATATGGCGTATCCATTTCCTGTCCTTTATCAAACTATAAAATCCATATAGCAATAAAATCCCCACTGCAAATTCCTGATATCTGCCATATATTAAATTATCTATTCTCCCGATTCCTGACATTGCAAATGCACTAATGCCAAAAATACCAAGCCATGCTAAAAACGCTCCCCAAAGCCATATTGCAGAACGATTACAGGAAATCGGTTCCAAATTTTCTTCATCATTTTTTTTCCATATATATGATATTTTAGAAATGCCCTTTATACTTTTTTTTATAAAATGGCCTCCAAGATACCATATTCCAAAGCAAATCACCAGACCTGATGCAGTAGCAATATAAAACCATTTCCCCGCAATGCTGATGAGAAAGCGCAAAAAACCTTCAATTGTCAGAATATCCCGAATACGCCATATCTGACCCGCAAAATCATTTGCCGCCATTCGCCATTCTGTATCTCCTGCCTCTGCCTCAATGAAGGCAAAGTTCTTTATCATATAGGCTACTCCTGTTACCAGTACAAAAATTCCCAATGCCAGCGCAATTCTGCCACGACCATGCTCAATCAACCACAGAAGCAGAAATATAAAAGCAATTGCCACGATCAAAATAAGTGTTTTCTTATTGAACACATATCCAAAGATCTCCTGCATTCCTGCCGGATCCGCCGCTTTATAGAGATCGTTTTGAAGCTTCCCTTTTACTGCACTGTGGACGCAATTGCACAAAAACATTGTCAGAAAGAATCCACTCACATGGGATAACTTATTCACTTTCAGCAGCCGTATACTGATTACCGTCATGACGGCTGCGATTATCATTGGCAAAGCTCTCTGGTGTACGGTATACATATAAAACGAGGCAAGCGCAAAACCAATATGATTCAGCATTGACGGATGATCTGTCAGACGCATCAGTATGTACAGATACACCCAAAACATAAAAAATAGTGTCGTTTCTGTACATGTCATATGTGCGTATATCAAATATGATGGATAAATCACCATAACAAGACACAATAAATCCCGCACAATCCAGGGAAGATCCGACAGATAACGCCTGCAAAGCTTCACTGCCATCAGAAATATTCCTGTAAGCATAAAGCTCTGTACTACAACCATCGCCTGATATTTCTGCCTCCAGTCCCACACAAAAATCTTTGCCAGTATCCTGACTGGCACAAGAAGCAGGCTATATCCATACGAATAATAACCAATGACCCGGACTGAGGGTGACCAGTCAAGCCCTGTAAAAAACGCACTGTTCGCCCAATAACCAAATTCATCCGGATTCATAATCGGCTGTCCCACTTCTGTCAGCCTGTATGTTCCCCCAAATATGATAACAGCTACCATTGCAGCAAGAACAAACCATTCTTTTTGTATTTTTTGTTTCATCATTCTATGCTCCTATTGATTGTCATTAAAACTTTGGCTCAACCCCATTTTTCTGATATTGTCAAGCCATTGCAGAATCATGGTGCGCTTGTACAATGGGGCTCCTTGCGCATTTCTGCTTTTCTCCAGCGCGAGCGCTAAATACGCATATTCATTTTCGATATAGGTTGAAAATACGCCCTGATCATCTGTGTTAATTGACACTTGCATCTGTGGACACTTTTGCATCGCATCGAAATCCAAAGTCAGCCCATAATTGTACCAGCCGACAATTGGATGTTTGTCATAACGCCGGAAGGTTCCAATCAGATAATTGGAGGAGGGATTTGTTTCTATCCCAATACCAAGCATACAGATATCTTCCTGCATTTTTAACTGTATTTTTTTGACCGCCCTGATAAAATTTGGATGTACTTTCACCTCGATCATTTCATCTCCGGCCTTTTTTACTTCAGGATTGAAATGATATGCATAATATAGCATTGCAACTTCCGGTTTATAACGTATTTTGTAGTTGACGGGGAACTCCCTGTTAATCGCATACCTATCCCACGGTTCATAAACCTCGCCTTTGATTTTAAAATATCCATTCTGGTACAACTGCGGGTTGTCCCCTCTTAATTTCCATGCATCATAGTACTCATTTATTCCCACAGATACTTCATCATAATTATAACTGTGGGCAAGACCTTCTTCTATATAGTACTTTTTCGCGTTTTCTACAATTCTTCTCTTCTCACTGCTGTCGATATTGTTTTTGTATACCTCAGCAAAATACTCGTCAAAACGTTTTTCAATATATGTCTTGACATCCTCACAATCCGAGATATTGTACCCCCGCAATCTGGCATACAGCCACGAAAGATTGTCCAAAAACCGCATCTTATTTATCATGATTCGATACGATTTGCTTTGATACCATTCTTCTACGTCTACCCCCAGTGCCAAAGCATGACCCAGCCTGTCTCCACATTTCAGATTCAGAAACACAATTGCCTCATCAATCGCCCTCAGGCCATCCACAACGTCCAGAAAATCTTCTCCTACATGATATGTTGCCATCAATGTATTGATTGGATTTTCCTGGTATACATTGATCATATCATCGGATATATCGTCTTTCAGATAGCGGAATGCTTGTGCAAAAACCTCTGGCCTGCACCAGATTTCCGGCGAACATGCATCAACGCCTTTTATCCGCTCCGCCTCTGTACAGTTTTCATTTCTCAGTTTCGAAATCGCTATCGCCTGAGATTTTACTTTGTTGCGGAGCTCAAAATGTCTGTATTTTAAAATATCTTTATCAGACTTTTTTATGCGTTCTGTTTCTTTCACAAAATGCATTACATAAAAGTATTTTTTAATAAGTTTTTCTTTCTCCTGTTCCTCAAGTCCCTCTGTAATCCATTGATCATATTTTCTAACCGCGTTTTTTATCTCTTCTGCTGACTGCTTGGGAACAATTCTTGCCTCAAGACTCTTGATATGCTGATTGCAAATTGTGTCTCTGACTGCCATCCTCACGTATATTTGTTCATATTTGCTGTCCTCTATAAAGGTATCCTTCCTGTCCTGATATTTCAGGAAATTGTCAAACCCTACATTCACATTCGTTTGTACCAGTTCTCTGCGAATATTAGCCTTTAATACCAAGTATAAATAATACAGGTTGAAAAATGGTTTCATATCTGCATCGTTCGAAAAAATCATATAGAATATATGATACATAAACCATCTTTCTCCACTCAAAGGTCCGTTGATATCATAATCCCCGTGTCGTACAAGCCATGTTTTACATATCATATAATCCAGTTCGCTTCTGTTTTTGCCCCCCTCACAGATATCGTATTTATCGTGCATCCAATTTATACTTTTCTGAATTTCACCAGAAAGCAGCTCTAATTTCTCCTCATCTCTCAGTATTGAAATGATGTTTCTGCCATCTATATCCCCAAAAGGCAGACCAGATTCCCCATGCAGCCTGGCAAACAAAAAGACTCTTATCAGTGCCGCTTGACGCCACATATAACTAAGCATATTGCTTTTGTACTTTGCACTATAACTTATATTCTTCTGAAGGCGGTTTGCTTCATATCCCCTGAATACTTTGTCAAAGTCAAGGTTGTCAACCCGATTCATCAAACTCATCCATGACAGATGAAACTGTGGCGCTGAACCTTTTAGATGAAAATGATTTTCGGCAACTCCCTGCGAGACCAAATGATTCAATGCCTTATTATTGTGACCGATCACCGGCTTCCAGAAAAAACAGCGGCGCTCCCTTGCCATAATGCAATCTTTAAATGCCAGATATGATGTGATAAACAAATCCTCTTCCAGAACAGTAATCATATCCCTCCATCTAAGAAGTTGGTTATACTGGCACGCTGGCATTCCATTTTCTTCCACCAGTACGGAATTTGCAAAAGCGATTAATGCATGAAACACGTTCCACTCATTTTCGGTTCTGGCTACAAGGTTCGAATATCCCCCGCTCATTTTCCTGCTTTGCCACTGAAATTCATTCTCCAGATAATAGTACATATTTGAGAGTTCGTCATTGGAATATTTCGTAATATATCCTGTGCCTAACTGCATAAACACGTTTTCCGAAATATTATTGTAAACTACCGTTTCTTCCAGTATTTCACCTGTAGATATGTAACAAAAAAGATTTTTTATCACTGCCCTTAAATTATCCATATATGTTTGTTACCCCTTGTTTTCTCTTTCCTGCATTCTTTTTACCATATTCTCTATCCTGCACGTTTCCAAAAACTGTTTGATTCGATTCGAATAGGATACATTTTGCCCTTGTGGTTCCTCATAAAACTGTTCCACTGTATTCAAAATTTCGATTACTCTGGAAACCTGCCTGCAAATCTTATCAATCACCTGCATTGTCATATTTTCGGTATCTCCCACAGATCTTATATTTCTTATCGCAATCGTTATCTCCTGCATCACATCCACACTTTCAAACGGAAGGAGATCGCGCAGCGAATCAATTTCATTCTGTTTTTTCCATTCAGTATAATTTTTCAGTTCAAAAATTTCCTCAATACCTACCTGTTCAAACGCTTCACTGCATTCTATCGATTCGCAATATGCATGAAATATATTCTTTACAAATCCTTGCAGACACTTGTCATACGATAACATATTTTTGAACAAACAGTCAATAGACGCTTCTATGTAATTATCACCAATCCTGAAGCATCTCTGTCTGTTCATTTTATTATCGTCTTCGAGATCCTGGCCTGCACCGCCGGCATCCAACTGATACCGGATATACCCCTCCTCTTCCTCAAACCAGAAATTCTGATCACAAAAAAGAGCAGTTGAAAAGATTGCCTGGACTTCCTCCTTATTTTGCAGCAGCCACTCTTTAAAGCTGTTCTGCTCCTTTGTAAAACGTATTGCAAATACTTTCATCTGCACCTTATCATACGAGATCGCATCATGTGTGCGTCCCTGGTTTACTATGAGCATTGTTGTTAAATTGTTCTCTGCATTAACAGACGTTCGCCAAATGCTGCTGATATCAACTTTTTGTAAAAACACATGCTCTTCCTCTACGCAAAGTTCTGATAACCGTATCGAATATAACAGTATCAGAAAATCATATACTTCATCCGGCAGCTTATATCTGCCAGTGAGCTCCTGAAGAATTTTAAGCATTGTCTGATAATCAAATTTATCACCGTGCCTGGTTCCTCTCAGGTTGTTGTATTCTGTGGTAAAGCTTGGATAACCACGAAATTCAGAAACAATATTATTCAAATAGGAAAGCGGTGCATTTATCGTGTTTCTCATACGGCGAAGCATCTCCTGGTTGATGACACTTTGTATATATTCTTCAAGTCTTGATACTAGCCATTGGATTGTTTCCTCCGCCCTTTTTTCTGGTTTTTCCATGGAATGTATGTTTTCCAATGTATAAAGAATGTTAACAATATCACGCAGTGTATTGCATTTGAGTATTGCATTTATCCATTTATGCGGGAACAGCATAATCCCTGTATTGTGGTATATGGATTTATAGATCCGGTCTTTAATACTTTCACATATATCTATATCGAATTTTGGAATGGCAATTTGATATTCCTTTTCATTGTTGATATTTAAGTCCGGCATGTAGATACGTTTGTTGGACGGCAGAATTTTGGACAGATATCCTTGTGCATAGTTTCTAATCTGGTTTTTCTCCCGCTCTAAGGTTTCTCTTTCAACCACGAGTTTTTTCAGAAAATACTTGTTGCATTCCAGATACAGCCTGCCCAAATCTGCACTGACTAATATAATGATATTTGGAAGCATCAAAAAAAGCCTGATTTGCTCAAGCACCGCGTAAGCATCTTCCGTCGCAGTATCCAAATCGTCCAGCACGATTACTAAAAAATTATGCCTGTATTCATTTTTTGATACACAAGGGAGAAAATTATTCACTAATTCCCTGAAATCCTGTGCCAGATTCAGACATCGTGATAAATCTTTTAGATTTCTGACAGAAGCAATGCTTTTCTTTTCCTTTCCGGCTATTGAATCCATATACAGCTCATAGGACTCTTTCACACAGGAAAATCCTTTTCTTACATTTTCCTGTGTATTTTCAAAAGACTGATTCTTTTCAAATATTTTCCACATATATGCAAGAATAATATCTAAAAGATTCTCTCCTTTTATCAGCATCGCAGCGTCGATTCTGGGAATCAGATAAAACCCAATCTCCCGTTTGCTTAATTCATATTTGGGCGAAGGTTCTCTTATCTCCTTATTGTATTTTTGCAAAAAAAGAGCAAAGGAAAGCATTGCGGAAGACTTTCCCATTCCCCGGTCACCCAAAAAAGGTATAATGTTATGAAACGATTCCTGAATCAAAAAGGGATTCTTTTCCATATTTCCAATGCTCTGCGCTATGCTTTCCGCTACAATTGTTTTCGCATACAGCGCTGCTCTTTCATACACCTGTGAAAATATAGAATCTTCAAACTCTTCATATTTCTCAATCTTTATCTTATTTACACAATCAATTACTAATTTCTTTTCTTTCATTTGCAGTTTTTGCTCCCTGTGCATTTTCTTTCTGTATGCCCTGCGTCAGACAATCGTCTTATTTTGTATCTTCTGCATTTTTTTATGATATCCTTCCGCAAGATAACTGTCTCCCGCTTTCATTGCAAGTTTATAAATTATACGATATAAAGACCCGATATTGAACTGTTGTTTTATTGTGCTTTTTATATATTCTGCGTCCTCTTTATCGTCAAGCAGCAAATAGAATCTGCTGTCATCAATCTCACTCCATACTTTCTCTGCTCCCAGGTCCTCTTTGAGCGCCATATCAAAATCGCCAAAGCAATTATACTGGATATAGCCGCTGCAGCAATATGCCCTGTACAAATATTCCAGTTCTATCGGGCGAAGTACAGACTCATAGCGCCTGTTTCTCAAAATAACTTTTACGTTTCGAAAGGCTTCCAATGCTCTTCTGTACTCTCCTGTCTGTACATAAGCGATTCCTAAATGAAACCATGCCTGATAATATTGTGGAAAATGAACTGCACTGTGCAGATAATATCTTATGGCATGTTTGGTGTTGTCTCCAAAGTGTATCCAATATTCCGCCTTTTTGTAATAGCAAAAAGCGCTGTAGGGCTCCCTGCACATTTCCAGATACTTCTTGTATGCACGATTAGGTTCCATCATCAAATTGTCATAAACCTGCGTCAGCAGCAGTTCAACACTGTCTTTAAATCTGTTCTCTTTGAGATTTCCTGCTAACTGAGACAGTGGGCGAACAATACTTTCCGGCCAGTATATCTGCGTTTTTTTATTCCTGATACAATACAGGTTTGCCTCATATGCCAGATTACAGACTGCGTACCGAATATACATGCCTATTGTGCTTTTATCTCCAAGCCTGACCCCATACATATTTAGCTTGTTTTTCAGCGCATGGACAACCTCTCTGTAAGCGTCTGTTACCTCATCAAACCGCTCCTGCGTTTCAGCCGGATAGAAATATTTCCCGACTAAATTTAACTGCCATACTTTTTTTTCACAATATATCTCTGCGACATTCTTCAGAAACTCACGCTCTGTTCTGTCAGGCTCCAAAATATCAATAATGTCATGTAACAAGCTTGTATTGCCCCTGTATCTAATATACTGCACTCCACCAATTGCCTCTGTCAGCTCTTTCAAGAAACCGTCCTTGGTCGTATCTATAAATACGCACTTTTTTGGATTAAAAAACTCCCAATCACACGTTCTCAAAAAAGTATCCACATCCTGAGTGCTTTCCATAACATAAAACTGGGCATCGCTCTCCCACGCTTCCTCCATCTTGTACTCTTCATATTCCGGAAATTTTGTAAACAAAGAAAGCTCTTCTTCTCTCCCAAAGTCAAAGAACTTTTCATAAATATATATCCCATTTAATCGCATAAAAAGCATAACAGAAATGCTTGGATCGATATTGGTACTTCTATAAGTGAATTCTATTTGCTGCATATTATGCCTCTTTAATCCCGTCTTTTGCACATCGCAGTCATAGACATATAACCGTCTGTCTCATGCTTCAAGCATCTGACCAGATCTTCGTGAATCTATTAAAATATATGACCTGACACCTTTTGATATGACTAAATTGCCATATTTTAACTTATTATACCGTTATTCTTCCCCATTTGCAACAATTAATCCATCCTAGGCAATCTTTTAACGCAACTTGTAAGTTCAAATCTGTCCATGTTTAATACAATTAACCATATTTAGAAATATTTAAAAAGTCTCCTACAATAAGCATCTTTCGTTAAGAATTTTATCATAGAAGACTTTTTATTTTCTTGCATTACGCAATGATGCACAGTAACTTATAACAGAACACGATTCTGTTCTTTCCCCGTATTTCCTGTAGTTCAGGACTGCGCTATTTTATTTTCTCAATCCACCAACATTGCGATTTGTCACCTGCATGGTATTCTGCCAAATATATATTATTGTCACTGCCGCATGTCAGTGCAAATCTCTCATCCTTTGACAATAAACTAAATGAGCCATCCTCATTTCCTATGAATTTCCACCTCTGAGCGTCTGTTCCGTTCGCTGTAAATAACTGAATATTGGTACCTTCTGCATAGACTCCTCCTGATACATCCAGTACTTGCCTTCCCAGCTCAATGACGGCATGTTCTTCATCCTGCCTTATTAGCCACATATCCAATTCATTTTGAGCAAGTAAAACATTACTACCCAAATCAAAGCTATCTGCCCCCATATTACCTCTTTTATTATAATCTAATATTCGGACATTAAGGCTTTCCTCACCAGCATATATCCGGTAAGTTACTGCATACGCAAATTTTCCTATTTCTTCATACTTGTTTAAATATGGATAATTACTTTGAATCATATTAATAATCTGCATGTCATTTCCACCAATTACGGTAAGAATAAAACCACTCTGGAACAATTTTTCATATTGTGTAATACGATTAATATTTTCTTGTGAAATAAACGTTACATTTTTATAATTTTTTACTTCAAAAAATGCAGACTGCTCCTTCCACTTAGCATCATACACACATATACAATGATTATCAGAAAATGTCTCTGCTTTATTTAACATAGGAACGGAGGACTTATATAAATAGTCCCAATGAGCATTGCTATATCCATTTACTATAAATATGGTTGCAATGAGACATATAACAATATTTATATACTGCACCGCAACTATTTTTTTCCATACTGCCATCATGATACATAAAAACAATCCAAAAATGACTGCATATATTGGGAACAAATATCTATCTGTCACATAAGCCGCTGATTCAGATACAAATATAAAATAAAGTATAGGCGGGATAAGAAGTATCATCCATTTCATAAAACTTTGTTTATCAAATACAAAATGCTCTCCATCCTGTTTTTTCCTTAGAGCAAGCATTATTATAATAAATATTGCAAATAATATCCCCCCCCGCCTATTTTACCAAGCATTTGGGTATTCAAAAATCCGTAGAAATTTTTTATTCGTTCCCACTGTTCCATCGATGTTGTTTGGGTCAGATTATCTATCGACTGCGTTCCCCTGTACCCAAAGAACATATGATTTAACATTGCCGGAAATATTGCAATAGAAACCGCCGCCGCACAGAGCATATATGCCATTAACGCTGCAATATCTTTCCATCGCTTCCCAATTATCAGACAAATTCCCAATATCAGACATGAGGCACTTAAATAAATAATACAATAGTAGTGTGTCAACGCACCTGCTATTGCTGTAAAACCAATCTGCGTCCATCTCTTCCAGGAAAACCCTTCTCCAAACGCCTGGATCAACAAATACGCCATTAGTGTCACCCAAAACATTGCCATTACATACATTCTGAAAAACGACACATTCTGAAGTATCCCAGCTGAAAGCGAAAACACTATTGAACAAAAGTCAATGAAGGCAATGTCTTTCACAAACAAATACAATAATTTTCTCAAAATATAAAGCGTCATTACTGCAAAAAAAATATTAATCGCTGCTGCATGCCATACACTAAACTTCCCAGCGTTTAGTGAACATATCATATGTAATAGCAGGTAATAAAATGGAGGATGCACATCATCTGTTTGATTTTTCCATACATTTCTAAAATTAAACCTCTCTGATTCATTTGCCGCAACACAATCAAGATACACCTGTTCCGTCGGCATATATGTATATCCTTCTTTAAAATCCATACTAATGCCTCCAACGTTATTTGATAATATATAACTAGATACTTCATCTACATGAAGGTTCTTTTTGTTTATAATCGTAATCATCATCACCATTATAAACATTGCATATATAAATACTGCTTTCTTATTTTTTATTACAACCTTTATTGAACTTCTCATTTCCCTCTCCCTATATTTTCATCAGTTCCATTTATCCTTACTTAAACAAAACATTATCTACATTTTATCACTTCCCTATATGATATATATGAATTTAATTATACCTCATAAATAAATTTTATAATAGCTATTTTCCAATATTTACCTATTTAGTAAACTATTTAGTAAAACTGCCCTAAAACTACTACGAACTTTCATAAAATAAGCACCGTTGTACTGATTGCAAAAATGAGTTCCTTTGAACTGTTTTCTTCTCCAAAAAACTTTATGTCAACTTTGGATTCCCACATTAAAGAAAGGCAGGTAAGATAAAGGTGAAATAAATTATTTTGGAATTTAACATACAACCAACCCCTCTTTATTTTTGTGTTTTTGAACAATATACGGAGATTGCCTGACTTACAAATTGTGCAGTTCCTTCGCCCCCTGCCGCATCAATATTATTCTTCATGCGCTCGTCACATGCATACATTTGGCCTAGTCCGCTCAATATTTCAGTTGTACAGTGATAATAATTCTCTGTAATGTATTTTTGCAGTCCTGCTATTTTTTCCTGTATTGATGGTTCTGTTGGCTCTAATTCACGAAGCTGTCCTATTTCAACAAATAACGACATCAATTGTTGTCCTATCTTTCCCTGTTCCTCATCTGTTGTGTCCTTCGTGTTTTGCTGAAATTCTTTAAATGCATTCGTATTCCCCCATCTTTCACTAACTTCCTTTGCATACTGTGCCATTTCTTTTTTGTCAAATGCTTCAAAACTCATCTCATTTTCTCCCTTCTGCAGTAATCTGCGTGCAAATAAAATAAGCTCCTGTGTATGTTTTAACTGCAACTCCAGCAATTCAATTTGTTGTCTCAAAGCTTCGTTGGGATCAAACTCTGCACTGTCAAGAATTGCTTTAATCTGCTTTAAGGGAAACTGTAGTTCGCGAAACATCAATATATTTTGCAGACGTTTGAGTTCCTCCTCACCATACAAGCGATAGCCTGCATCTGTTACTTTGGCAGGTTTTAACAACCCAATCGCATCATAATGATGAAGAGAACGAACACTTACCCCTGTCAGTTTACTTACTTCATTTACAGTCATCATAATTTATTGTTCTCCTTCCTTGTCGGATGTACTTATTGTAAACTATAACATAACGTCAGGGTCAAGCAATTTCCAAAAAATTTAAACAGTTATATCAGCAATTTCATGCAGAGCCTTTTACAGAATGGCGAGAAGATAACGCCGAAACAGTGGAAAGCGGAAATACAGTCTTTGCAATCGGAGTATGACAGTATCGGCAAAGAACAGACCAAAACCGCAACAGAATTAGCCTATGCCGAGGTAATCAGTTATAACAAAAAGAACCTTGAGAGGGAACTTCAGAACGAGAGCCGACAGCAGAACAGGCAACAAGGCAGAGTGAAACGGAGGGAGGAAGAAATTTAATGAAAATTTGATAGAAATATGAGTGTGATTGTGGTATTCTGTTAGAGATATAAATCAGTGTCTGTAGTGGAGGTGTCATAATGAAAAAAGTTAATATTGCAATGGTAATCATAGGATTGATTATTATTCTGTTTGTCGCATTTTGTCCATTAGCAGAAAGCAAAAGTATGGCATGGAGAATTTCAATCGGCTTAGTAGGTTGTTTTTCGCTTGTTTCAGGTGTGTATAAGACAGTCTGCAAAAATAAATTGCCATGAAAATAAATATTATTATCACAATAGCAACAAAATAGTCACAAGCATCAGAGCGTATAGAAAACAATCTATGTGCTCTATTTTATTGTAAAGGAGTAGATTTTTGAGCAAAGGCGGCAAGACAGGCAACAAAGTAAAGTTAAGCGGAGAAAGGAAG
>OFHB01001002.1_pt1 | contig 17094 bp, 9 predicted proteins | sample 1521881 | NCBI WGS metagenome assembly OFHB01 (sample SAMEA3504090, study PRJEB24116) | mouse gut metagenome | biome: mouse gut; feature: mouse-associated habitat; material: faeces | place: Denmark | collected 2011
TGGGGACAGATGTACCGGGCATATCTGGAAGAAACGAACTTGCTTCTGCTCAACCACCTGATTTTGACGGGTAAGCTACACAGCTACCTTGCCGACCTTAACGAACAAGCACAAAACCGCTACCGTCTCATTGTCCAGCAGATGGCTGATACCGAAGGCGTAACTGAGAACTTGAAGCGGCGTTCTCAATGGGCGTGGGTACAGGCCATGAACAGCATCGCCAGTTGTGCTGAAGAAATTATCAGAGACGAGATATGCAATGCTTAGTGGGTTCAATGCCCTTGCAAATGCGCTACTGTGAGTGCGCAAATACCGAAAGCCGGCTTACTACAAGTAGGCCGGCTTTCAGCGTTTATGTGTGACAAACAACGAGATTGCTTGGAGAATTATTGGGGTTTATCTGGAAATCTGCCGTTCTATGTGGTATAATAGTTTTTGAGGATATAAGCGCATTGAAGGACAGGCTATTTTCAATGTCCGATTGACGCTGAGGTGATAGTATGACTGATACGCAACAAAAGGTAGCCGCCAGGAAGTTCGCGGCTTACTGGAAAGATAAAGGCTATGAGAAGGGACAAAGCCAGACATTTTGGCTGACGCTGCTCTCTGATGTGCTGGGTGTTGAGGATGTGGGCAGTTTTATCACGTTTGAGGAACAGGTGAAGCTGGACCATACCAGCTTCATTGACGGCATTATCCCCTCTACCCATGTGCTGATTGAGCAAAAGAGCATTGACAAAAACTTGAAAGCCGCCATCAAGCAGTCTGACGGTTCGCTGCTGTCCCCGTTCCAGCAGGCAAAGCGGTACGCCGCCGAACTGCCTTATTCCCAGCGCCCCCGCTGGATTGTGATTTGCAATTTTGCCGAATTCCATGTGTATGATATGGAGCGGCCCGGCGGCGATCCGGAAGTGATTCTCCTTGCGGATTTGGAGAAGGAGTATTACCGGTTGCAATTCCTGGTGGACACTGGGAGTGAACACATCAAAAAAGAAATGGAAATCTCCCTGCAAGCTGGCGAACTGGTAGGGGTGCTTTATGACGCGCTTTTGAAACAGTACAAGGACCCCAGCAGTCAGTCAACGCTTCAAAGCCTGAACAAGCTCTGTGTCCGGCTGGTATTCTGCCTTTATGCGGAAGATGCTGGGATTTTCGGCGGCAAAAGTATGTTCCACGATTATCTCAGGGATGTTCCTGTCAGTGGTATTCGTAGGGCGCTGGTGGAGTTGTTCAAAATCTTAGATCAGAAACCGGAATCACGCGACAAATACCTTGCGGATGATAATCCGGCACTGGCGGTATTCCCTTATGTTAATGGCGGCTTGTTCAGTGACGAGGATATTGAAATCCCGCCTTTCACAGAAGAATTGAAAACGCTCCTTCTGGAAAATGCCAGCGAGGATTTTAACTGGAGCGACATCAGCCCTACTATTTTCGGCGCAGTTTTTGAAAGCACATTAAACCCGGAGACCCGGCGCAGCGGAGGGATGCACTATACATCTATCGAGAACATCCACAAGCTGATTGACCCGTTGTTCCTGGACGGACTGAAAGCCGAGTTTGCGGAAATCAAAGAAATTACAGTTGACCGAACCCGCAAAGCCAAATTGGAATCATTTCAAATGAAGCTGGCTGGTCTGAAATTCCTTGATCCGGCTTGCGGCTCTGGAAATTTCTTGACTGAGACATACATCTCCCTTCGACGGCTGGAAAACGAGACGCTCTCCCTGCTCCACCGGGGGCAGATTATGTTGGATGTTGGCGATCCTATCCAAGTGTCCATCGGTCAATTTTACGGCATCGAGATCAACGACTTCGCCGTGACTGTGGCAAAGACTGCCCTATGGATTGCGGAAAGCCAGATGATGAAAGAAACCGAGGATGTAGTGCATATGTCCTTGGACTTCCTTCCTCTGAAATCTTATGCCAATATCACTGAGGGGAACGCTCTCCAGGTAGACTGGGCAAGTGTTGTCCCCAAGCATGAGCTGAACTACATTATGGGGAATCCGCCGTTTGTAGGTTACTCACTGCAAAGCAAAGCACAGAAAAATGATATTCTCTCCGTCTATGTTGATGAAAAGGGCAAGCCTTACAAAACAGCGGGCAAGATCGACTATGTTTCCGGCTGGTATTTCAAGGCGGCACAGTTGATGCAGGGAACCGCCGTTCGGACAGCGTTTGTGTCTACCAATTCCATTACCCAAGGCGAACAGGTCGCAGGAGTTTGGAAGCCGCTTTATGAACGTTTCGGTATTCATATTGACTTTGCGCACCGCACATTCCGTTGGGACAGCGAAGCCAGTATTAAGGCTCATGTCCATTGTGTGATTGTGGGGTTCAGTAATGAGCCTAATCCTGCGCCTAAGCGGATTTATACAACAGAGCGATATCAAGAAGTAGAGAATATCAATCCCTATCTGCTTGATGCCCCCAATGTATTTATTGATAGCCGAACCAATTCTATTTGCAATGTACCGCAGATGGTATATGGGAATAAACCAACAGATGGCGGCTTTCTATTCCTATCCCCAGAAGAACGTGACGAACTGCTCAAGCGTGAACCGGGAACGGAAAAGTTTATCCGGCAAATATATGGCGCAACCGAGTACATCAACAATAAAGCCCGCTACTGCCTGTGGCTGGTCGGCGCATCTCCTTCTGAACTGCGCAAGTCCCCATTCATCATGGAGCGAGTGGAGCAAGTAAGGCAGTTCCGACTGAACAGCACAAAAGCGGCTACACAGAGGAGTGCGGATACTCCGACTTTGTTCCAGGAAATCCGGCATCCTGACAGTGAGTATATCATCATCCCTCGCCATTCCTCTGAAACACGCCGTTATATTCCGTTTGGATTTGTGCAGCCGCAAATAGTGGTCAATGACGCTGTGCAAATCATCCCAGATGCTAAGATTTATCATTTTGGCATTATGATGTCAAACGTGCATATGGCATGGACAAGGGCTGTCTGTGGCCGCATTAAGAGCGACTATCGCTACTCCAAAGATGTGGTTTACAACAACTTCCCTTGGCCCACACCCACCGATACGCAAAAGACCAAAATTGAGCAGACTGCCCAGGCAATTCTGGACGCCCGCGCCCGCTATCCGGAAAGCAGTCTTGCTGATCTCTATGATGAATTGACTATGCCCCCGGAATTGCGAAAGGCGCATCAGGATAATGACCGAGCAGTTATGCAGGCTTATGGGTTTTCTGTCAGGGACATGACAGAGAGCAAATGCGTGGCGGAACTGATGAAGATGTATCAAAGATTAGCAGAGCATTAATAGCAATGAAATATAAACAGAGAAAGCGTGCGTCCTATAATGCGAGTAATGTTTTGGAATACACATAAAAATGTGTCAATAAATCAAATAATATGCAAAATAGCGAGAGAGAAAGATATTGACATTATTTTTTTAGCTGAGTATGATGATAACATTCAATCTCTGGCTGGCGCGTTAGATATGCAATCTTATTTCACTCTCGGTTGCGACCGAATCAAAGTAATGGGTAGAATAAAAAGTGTCGAACCTGGACCACAGGGTACACGATATTCTATTCAAATCATTGATAATAAGTATATTTTATGTGCCCTGCACCTTCCAAGTCAAATGAGTAGCGGGCATCAAGAAAGAAGAAATATAGTAATTCAAACAATTCTAAATGATCTTCAAGATATTGAAAAAAAGTTAGGTTCAAAACGCAGTATTTTACTTGGAGATTTTAATGAAGACCCTTATGAGGATGGTTGTCTATCTGCAGTAAACTTTCATGGATTGCCTTGTTTGAACGATGCTTTAAAGATCTACAGAAAAATAGAAGGGCGACAATTTGAAATGTTTTACAATCCTATGTGGAACTTATTTGGCGATTTTAATTCACCGCCTGGAACTTATTACTATGCCGGAAGTAATCCTAAGTGTTCATATTGGCACATTTTTGATCAGGTAATGATTCGTGCCTGCTTGAAAAGCGAATTTGTGAAGAGTAGTTTGGAAATCATATCAAAAGCGGGAGAAAAAGACTTGTTGGATATAAAAGGATATCCAGACATAAAGTATAGCGATCATCTACCTATTGTTTTCCAAATACGGGAGGGGCAATCATGAGCGAAAGATTGGATATAAAAAGTAAACTTAAATTTGATGTTGAAGATTTGACAAACCCGGATATAACCATCGCTGAAATAGGAACTCAACTCGAATCCCTTACAAACGGTCTTGTGAAAGGAGTTGTAAACGAATACGATGGTCCAATAGAATCTTACAACACTTTAAGCGGAATGGCGTCCTTGGTCGCAGCTCTTGGAGCAACGCAAAAGTATGATATTCAAAATGACCTTGGAGAAATCGGTTATCAGCTATTTAAATTTGAATTCTATTTAACATCGGCTAAGCTTCCTAACTATAAATTTAGGATAATGTTTTTTGAATACGGGTTAGGGGGCTATCCTGTGAAAATTGTTCTTGAGCAAGGGCTTGCAGATGAGATATTTAAAAAAGAAAATGCAGAATACATTTTTGAAATACAAACTAAAAATGAATTAGAAGATACGGTAACCAATATTTTAGCGTCAAAAAGGATTCTTAAAGTAGTTCAAGGATTGATTAATGTATCTTTGAATCATCGGGAGGAAATAGAAAATTCTACGCAATCTGAAAAAGTTGAGTGAGGATTAGTATCAGCCCTATTAGCGTTCGGCTTCTGAACGCGCAGCCAGCCCCGGCAAGGGGCTGTTCAAAGGGTTTGGGACGCTGTCCCAACAAGCAAAAACAGATTTTCGGCGGCCACACCGGAAGTCTGTTTTGAGCATTTGTGGGAACAAATGCACTGCTTGCCAAGTAGCGCACCCCTATCTTCCGCCGTCTTCACTGCTGCTCTTTGATAAAACCGGAAATTTAGTGACCACGGCAAAAATATCCAGGTGTTCACAAAATTTTTCTCGCTTTTCGCGTCCTCCAGTGTTATACTGTATTTGGGTTTTATTTGGCTTGCGGAATGAAAGCCAGAGAGGAGCAACGGTAATGGCAGTGTCTTATAAAAAGCTATTCAAAATTCTCATTGATAGGGATATGAAAAAGAAAGATTTCCGGGAGTATGTCGGCATCAGCTATTCGACCCTAAGCAAATTGGAGAAGGGCGAAAACACAAATGTAGATGTGTTGGAGCGCATATGTCTGAAAATGGACTGCCGCATTGAAGATATTATGGAGATATTGCCGAATCAGCAGCCAGATCCACAGACAACAGAACAGAGCAAAAGCTGAAAGGAGACATTGCCTTATGGAGAGAAAAGAGTACAGTGCTGGTGCGGTCAAGGTGTGCTTCTGGTTCAGCGAGTTCCGTAAGGTTGTTACTCTTTTGAACGAAGGGAACAGCATGGAGGATGTGAAAGACCTGAATCAGCGGAAAAATATTTTCTCGGCTCCTACTCCTCTCCGAGCCAGTCAAATATTCAGCACGGTTTCTGCCCGTGTGAACAGTTTGGATTGCAGCTTCTATCCGCTGTTTCTCGAAAGTGATCTTGCAACACAAAAATTGTTTGCACTGGTCGGTGCAATGGCACACGATACACTGTTCTTCGATTTTGTTTACGAAGTCATCCGTGAAAAAATGATAATCGGTACAAATGAGCTGCCCGACAGCGATGTGCGCATTTTTTTTAAGAACAAGCAGATTCAGAGTGAAAAGGTAGCCGGGTGGACAGATATCACCCTGAACAGGCTCGGGCGATGCTACCGCACGATGTTATATGAAGCAGGAGTGATTGATAAGTCGAAAAATGCCCGTAGGATTTTCAAGCCCATCCTCACGCCGGAGTGTTACCAGTGGCTTGAAGGGCATGGAATGGAAATCTTCATAAACGCTTTGACGGGGGTGAGATAATGGCAGATTTGACAGCACGGCTTAATGAGATGGAGACCGCGATCCGAAAGCCGTCTTTCCGACAGAGCAACGGCAGAGCCAACGAGGTCAACTACTGGGTTTTCGATTATCCCCCTGAGAGGGAATTAGAGGTGCGGGAACGTATTGCATATCTGAAAAATAAAAACCAGGGCGGAACAGACGGCTTTGAGCTTGTCGTGTTCGACCTGTATGACATTATCATAGACTTCCTTGAGCAGAGAGGCTTTATGGACAAGTGCTATGGCTTTGAGCGCAAGGCAGGGATCAGTCGTATTGTAAAGGCGGTCAATAACTCCTTAAAGGTGAACGATGATGACAGCCTGATTGTCCGGTACATAAAAGACCACACGCCGGAGAATGCAGTTGTGTTCCTTGTCGGTATTGGCAAGTGTTACCCCATCCTGCGGTCGCACAAGGTTCTGAACAACCTGCATCAGGCGTTTGTGCGTGTCCCCGTGGTGATGTTCTTTCCGGGAACCTACAATGAGCAGGAACTGATTCTGTTCAACGAGATTAAGGACGATAACTACTACCGGGCGTTCCGGCTTGTGAAATAGTGGAGGTACGGTTATGCAGATTCAAGAACTATTTGCGAAAAAGATAGACCGTGAAATTCAGGGCGTCATCATCGTGGGCCAGGGTGATGACACGAATGTATCGCAGGAGTTGGAGGAATATGTTGTCACGCGGGAACTGGAAAAGCATTTCCGCGATTTCTTTGCGGCATATAAGAAGGGGATCACGGGAACGACTCCGAAAATGGGAGTATGGATCTCCGGTTTTTTCGGGAGTGGTAAATCTCACTTTCTGAAAATCCTCTCCTACATCCTGGGGAACAAGCGCGTTGGCAATAAAACTGCGCTGGACTACTTCGTGGAGGATCAGAAGATCCATGACCCGATGGTGCTGGCCGACATGCGCCTTGCGGCTGAGACGCCTGCGGATGTTATCCTGTTCAACATTGATTCCAAGAGCGAGTCCAATGGAAAGCAAAACAAGGATGCCATCGTGAATGTGTTCCTGAGGGTGTTCAACGAGAAACTGGGTTTTTGCGGTTCCATGCCCCATGTGGCGGATCTGGAACGCAAGCTGACCGAAGATGGACGCTACGAGGAGTTCAAAGCGGCGTTTGAGGACGAGTACGGCTCTCCCTGGGAAGAATCGCGCCAGGACTTCGACTTTATTCAGGACAGCGTTGTGGATGCGCTTGCGTCTATGGGATTTATGAGCGAGGCCGCCGCCCGCAACTGGTGCGAGAAAGCGGCGGAACCCTACACCATCAGCATTGACGATTTTGCAAAGCGCGTTCGCGCCTATCTGGACAGCAAGGGCAAGGACCAGCATATCGTTTTTCTTGTGGACGAGATCGGCCAGTACATCGGCGAGGACAGTAACCTCATGTTGAACCTGCAGACGGTTACTGAGGACCTTGGACGCGAGTGCCAGGGGCGTGCCTGGATCGTTGTGACGAGCCAGCAGGATATTGATTCAGTCACGAGGGTGAAGGGACGGGATTTCTCCAAGATCCAGGGCCGCTTTGATACGCGCCTGTCCCTGTCCTCCGCCAATGTGGATGCCGTTATCAAGAAAAGGATTCTTGACAAAACGGCCACAGCGGCTGAAACGCTCTGTCTTTTGTTCGAGCAAAAGACGACCGTCATCAAGAATCTAATCGTGTTCAATGACGGGGTTGAGAAAAAATTGTATGCAGGCGCACAGGACTTTGCGGAGGTCTACCCGTTTGTGCCGTATCAGTTCAACCTCCTGGCCAGTGTCCTTACGTCCATCCGTACCCACGGCGCTTCCGGCAAACACCTCTCCGAGGGTGAACGATCCATGCTTGCATTGTTTAAGGAGTCCGCCTCTGGTCTAAAGGCGAAGGAGATTGGCGTGATCGTGCCGTTCCACCGTTTCTATGACGCACTGGAAAATTTCCTTGACCACAGCCATAGGGGCGTCATCATCCGGGCATACGACAACAGTTATATCAACCCGGAGCAGAAAGACCGCGATGTGTTTGCCGTCAATGTCCTGAAAACTCTGTTTATGATTAAGTATGTGCTGGAAATCGAGGCGAATATCGACAATATCACCAGCCTGATGGTGGAGAATATCGATGACGACCGCATTGAATTGAAAGGTAGGGTCGAGGATGCGCTGAAAGTGTTGACCCGCCAAATGCTGGTTCAGAAGAACGGCAGCCTGTATGTATTCCTGACGGACGAGGAACAGGAGATCAACAACGAAATTGAAAAAGAGAATGTGGAAATGCCGGAGGTCATCACCAAGATTGCGGAAATGATTTTTGAGGACATCTGTAAGGACAAGCGTTATCGTTATCCTGCGTTCAATGGACGCTATGGTTTCTCGTTCAATCAAGCGGTGGATGACCGACCCTATAAAGCGACACAGAGCTATGATACTGGTCTGCGTATCCTGACTCCGTGGTATGACGGCGGCATGGATGACACGACCCTGCGCATGATGTCCGGGCAGGGCAAGGAGGTCCTTGTCGTTCTTCCCAACGATGACGAGTTCCTGACGGAAATGCAGGTGTACTTGAAAATCGAGCGGTTTTTGAGAAAACCGGGGACCTTCCAGCTTACAAAGTATGAGTCCATCAAAGAAGCCAAGCGCATGGAGATGCGGGAGCGGTATGACAACGCAAAGCTGTATCTGACCGAGGCTTTGAAAGAGGCAAGTATCTATGTGAACGGGGATATCGCCCGCCTTTCCACGAAAGAAGTGACGGGACGGATCAATGAGGCCATCGGGCGGCTGGTGCAGACCGTTTATCATAAGCTCTCCTATATCGACACGGCGATGAGTGAGACGGATATCCGCAAGATGTTCCGCAGCACAAATCAGCTTTCCCTTACACTGGAGGGTGGCACAGAACCCAATAGCCACGCTCTGGACGAATTGCAGGGTTTCATCGCCATGAACTCCCGCAGCCATATGAAAACTTCCATGAAAACGGTAAAGGACCGCTTTATGAAAGCCCCCTACGGCTATGTGGAGGATGACATTCACTGGCTCGCTGCCCGCTTGTTCAAGCGCGGCGATGTGGCGTTTACCATGAACGGCGCGGCAGTCAGTCTCAATAACAAGTCCGATGAGGAGATTATCAGCTTTATCACCAAAAAAGCCTTTGTGGAGAAGCTGCTGATGGAGGAGCGCGTCCGGGTTTCCGATAAGGACAAGAAAGCTGTCCGGGATGTGATGAAAGAGGTGTTCCATACCGCAAGTTCCGCCGAGGATGAGGACACCATCATGTCGAATTTCCAGCGGTATGCCCAGAACACTTATAATGAGATTGAAAAGCTGGAGGTCTACTACAAGCAGTACCAGTACCCCGGCAAGAAGGTTCTGGCGGCTGGCAAAAAGCTGATGCTGGCAGTGATCCAGATTCAGTCCGCGATGGAGCTTTTCACTACTGTGTCAAAGATGCGTGATGACTTCATGGATTTTGCAGAGGATTATGACCCAGTGAAAGCGTTCTTTGCCGGGGAACAGCAGCAGATCTTCGGGCGGGCGCTGGATATGCTGGCAATCTACGATGACAGCAAGACCTATATTGTGGACTCCGTGCTGGAGGATATTGTGGCGCAGATGCGCTCCATCGTTCGGCAGGACAAGCCCTATGGCAATATTCCCAAACTGCCCGGACTGCGCGACCAGTTCATGGCCGCCTATGTGAAAGTGCTGGAAGTCGAACAGGCACCAGTGCTGGATTCCATTGACCAGGCCAGGAAACGCGTCCTTGACGCTCTTTCTGGGAAAGAGTATGAAGCGCAGAAGCGAAACCGCTATTTAGAGCGGTTCCAGGAAATTCAGGACGGTGCGGAACACTGCAACAATGTCTCAACTTTGCGAAGCTTTGGCGATAAAGCCGATGCCCTGAAACTTCGCCTGCTGGGTGAGATGGACGCACTGGATGCGCAGATTGCACAAAAGAAAGCGGAAGTGGCGGCAAAGCAGGCCCGTGAGCAGGCGGAGAAAGCTGGATTGGAAGCACCTCCCACTGTGGCGGAGCCGCCCACTGTCTACAAAGTGCGCAAGACCAAGCGAGTCCCCATCAAGCAGATGACCGGCACGGCATCCTGGCGGCTGGAGAGCGTGGAGGATGTGGACAAGTACCTGGCGGAACTGAGGAAGAAGCTGACAGCGCAGTTGGATACTGACACGATTGTAAATGTCGAGTTTTAAGGGGATCATACTATGAACAAAACAGCAATCAAGAATTTCTCTGTATGGGCGCGGAACAAGCTTATTGACGATATCCGCTACCGCGCCGGACTGCTGGGGATTACGGAAAGCGGTGTTCAGCCCCCACTTTCGCAGTCCACCAAGGATACGGAGTTCTACGACATCGGCACAGGGTCGCCCTATTCCATCAGCGGCGAGGCCGTCAGCCAGCGCCGCAAGCTGGTGGAGGCCATCCGTGAGAAAGAGCGAAAATCCGACTACCCGACCGCCTACAAGTATATCGTGGAGGAAGTCGCCTACACCTGGTTCAACCGTCTCATCGCCATTCGGTTTATGGAGGTCAACGACTACCTCCCCTCCCACATCCGTGTGCTATCCTCTGACTCCGGCAAGTTAGAGCCGGATTTGGTGACGACCCCTTTCGACGCGGAACTGTCTTTCTCCACAGACGAGGAGCAGATGGTCATGGGGTTCAAACGGGACAATCAGATTGATGAATTGTTCCGGCTGCTGTTCATTAAGCAGTGTAATACCTTGAATGAGATTTTGCCCGGATTGTTTGAGAAGACCAACGACTATACCGAGCTTTTGCTCAGCGTGTCTGTAGTCGATCAGGACGGCGTGGTCTATCGCCTGACTCACGACATTGACGAGGACGATTTCAACATCGAAAAGGGCGGGCAGGTGGAAATCATCGGCTGGCTGTACCAGTATTGGAACACGGAGCCCAAAGACGCGGTGTTTGGCAGGCCCTCCGGGCAGAAAATCAAAAAAGAGGAGATTCCTGCCGCCACCCAGCTCTTTACCCCGGACTGGATTGTCCGCTACATGGTGGAAAACAGTTTGGGCCGTCTGTGGGTGGAGGGACACCCCAATGACGAGCTGAAAACGAATTGGAACTACTACCTGGAAGAGGCGGAGCAGGAACCCACTGTACAGGCCCGGCTTGCGGAGATCCGCAAAGAGTACGCTGTCCTGAACCCGGAGGACATTAAGTGCATCGACCCCTGCATGGGCAGCGGGCATATCCTGTGTTATTTGTTCGATGTGCTGATGCAGATCTACGAGAGTCAGGGCTATTCCCAGCGGGACGCGGCCCAGAGCATCGTGCAGCACAACCTCTATGGCCTGGACATCGACAAGCGCGCCACCCAGCTTGCTTATTTTTCCGTGATGATGAAGGCCCGGCAGTATGACCGGCGGTTTTTCTCCCGCAACCTTCAGCCTATGGTCTACAGCACCACCGGCGACGAGGAGGGGGAGAACTTCGGGTCTCTGGTCATGGTGGACGACCCCGGAGAAATGCCAGAAGACCCGCAGACAGTGTTTGAGTTTGCAGATTACGAACAGCGGTTGGATGCCTGGAACTACCGCTGTCTCCTGGCGCAGAAGTACCATGTGGTGGTGACAAATCCTCCGTATATGGCAGTTTCCAATGGAAATGGGCGGTTGCAGGACTATGTGAAGAAGAACTTCCCGGACAGCAAAGCCGACCTGTTTGCCGTGTTTATTGAGCGGTGCGGACAGCTTACAGGAAAAAACGGCTATCAGGCTATGATCACCCAGCACGCCTGGATGTTCCTGTCCAGTTTTGAAAAGCTGCGGACAAAATTGCAGACGGTGGATACCGTCAACATGGCCCATCTGGGTCCCAGGGCCTTTGAGGAGATCGGCGGCGAGGTGGTGCAGACCAGCAGTTTTGTCATGCGGAAAAGCCATGTCGAAGGCTATAAAGGCGTCTATTGCCGTTTGATTGAGCCGACTACCCAGCAAGGGAAAGAAGATATGTTCCTGTCGGGAGAGAACCGCTATGCCGCCCAGCAGGACAACTTCTCCAAAATCCCCAGCGCGCCGGCGGCGTATTGGGTGAGTGAAAAGTTTATTGAAGCATATTCCAACAAAAAAATTGGTGAATATGGCTTTGCTAGAAGTGGATTACAGACAGGAAATAATGACTTATTCCTAAAATATTGGCATGAAGTGCATATAGATTGTATCGCTTTTGGCATGAGGACAAAGGAAGATTACCTACAAACAGGAAAAAAATGGACTCCTCAAATCAAGGGTGGGGAATTTCGTAAATGGTACGGCAATTTCGATTACATTGTGAATTGGAAAAATGATGGTGCCGAAATTAGGCAGTGCGCCGGTTGCAGATTGAATGCAATGGGAAATGATGACCTGTTTTTCAAGTCAGGGATTACTTGGTCACATACAACATCTAGTGTTTTTGGTGCAAGATATTTGCAGGGTGGATGTTTATTTAATGTTGAAGCACCTACATTATTTCTCAATGCCAGTAGCTACTTTTACTTTTTAGGATTTCTTAATTCTTGTGTTGCACAGAAATATCTGACAACACTTAATTCGACCATGCACTACTTAGTAGGAAATATTGTGGCTTTACCGATATGTATAAAAGAGGATAATATCTCAATTATTGACAAATTGGTTGAAAGAAGTATTTCCCTCTCGCGCACCGACTGGGACTCCTTCGAGACCTCCTGGGACTTCAAGCGGCATCCGCTGGTGCGTGGCGTGTCCACGGTGCTGGAGGCGTTTGCGGCATGGGAAGCGGAGTGCGAGGGCCGTTTCCAACAGCTCAAGGCCAACGAGGAAGAGCTGAACCGTATTTTCATCGACATCTACGGCTTGCAGGACGAACTGACGCCAGAGGTGGAGGACAAGGACATGACGGTTCGTCGGGCCGACCTGGGGCGGGACGTGCGTTCGCTGCTGTCCTACGCCGTGGGGTGTATGTTCGGGCGGTACTCCCTGGATGTGGACGGCTTGGCCTACGCCGGGGGCGAGTGGGACGCATCCAAGTACAGCACGTTTCTCCCCGACGCCGACGGTATCCTCCCCATCACCGATGAGGATTATCTGGAGGATGATATCGTCACCCTACTGTGTGTCTGGCTAAAAAAGGTCTATGGCCCGGACACGCTGGAGGAAAATCTGGATTTCATTGCCAAGGCTCTGGGAAACAAAGGTGCGACTTCCCGGGAGGTCATTCGGAATTACTTCCTGAAGGACTTCTTTGCCGACCACTGCAAAATTTTCCAGAAGCGCCCCATCTACTGGCTGTTCGACAGCGGCAAGCAAAACGGCTTCAAGGCGCTGATCTATCTGCACCGCTACACGCCGGACACTATCGGCAACGTGCGCATTGACTACCTCCACCGGATGCAGCGGGTCTATGAGAACGAGATCGACCGGATGCAGGACATGATCGAACACAGCAAGAATCCCCGTGAGGTCGCCGCTTCCGCCAAGCGCAAAGAAAAGCTGCAAAAGCAGCTCAAGGAGTGCCGGGAATATGACGAAAAAATCAGCCATCTGGCCTTGAGCCGCATTGAGCTGGATTTGGACGATGGCGTAAAGGTCAACTATCGCAAGATGCAGACTGCCTCGGACAGTAAGTTCTATGAGGTGCTGGCGGATTCCAAAAATATTATGGGGAAGAAGTAGGTAGGGTTAAATAGAATACAGGCTGGCGGAAGTAAGAAAACGCAGAATGATTCTACTGAAAAATTTTGCAAGGTAACAAGAAGGGAGTACAGACGATTGAATAGCGAAACATTTCGGTCCATTCTCTCTGTCGGAGAGACCGTAGCAGTAGAGTTCAAACGCTGCGGGAATGGGGTCGAGCATGACACTTATGAAAGCGTCTGCTCTTTCCTGAACCGTTTCGGCGGCGATTTGTTCCTGGGCGTATTGGATGACGGAACAGTGGTCGGTGTGCCGGAAAAAGCCGCGCCGGATATGATCAAAAACTTCATCAGTGTTATCAGCAATGACGCACTTTTTCATCCCACGGTTTATCTTGACCCGGAGCTGTTGCGGTTTGAGGGGCATACTGTCATTCATATTCATGTGCCGCCCAGTTCCGAGGTTCACAGTTATAAAAAGACCGTCTATGACCGGGTGGATGATGCCGATGTAAGAGTGACTGCGACCGGGATGATCGCCGCTATGTATATTCGCAAGCAGAATATCTTTACTGAGAAGAAAATCTATCCCTATGCCAAATTAGACGATCTGCGCCTTGATCTGTTTCCGCGCATCCGGCAGGCAGCGGCGAACCATGCCATGGGGCGGCATCCGTGGCAGGATATGGACGATATGGCGCTGCTGAGAAGTGCGGGATTATACGGAACAGACATTGCCACTGGTGAAACAGGATTCAACCTGGCGGCGATTCTTCTGCTGGGCAGGGACGAAGTCATCCAGAATGTCTGTCCCACCTATGAAACGGACGCGCTTGTGCGAAAAATCAATCTGGATCGTTATGATGACCGTGAAACCATTCGTACCAATCTAATTGAGAGTTATGACCTTCTGATGGACTTTGCAAAAAAACATTTGCCGGACAAGTTCTTCCTGGAAGGTGTTGATCGTGTCAGCCTCCGGGATGTTCTTGTTCGTGAAATGGTAAGCAATACCCTGATGCACCGAGAATTTGTCAGCTCTTACACGGCAAAGTTTGTCATTATGCAGAATCGGATGTATACAGAAAATGCGAACCGTGCTGTAAAGGATGGCCCCATAACGCCGGAAAATCTGGAGCCGACTTCAAAAAATCCAATTATAGCCACATTTTTTAGAAATATTGGCCGGGCAGACAGACTGGGCTCCGGCGTAAGGAATCTGTTTAAGTACAGCCGATTCTATTCCGGCAGTGACCCGCAGTTTCGCGAGGGTGATGTGTTCAGGATCATTGTGCCGCTGAACGAGGCGTACTCTTATGACTATAAATTGGGTCAGGAGCGCCCTGACACTGTTGACACCAATTTTGACACTATTGACACCATTGATACCATTCCAACGCTTGATTTGGTTTCAAGAAATCTTACCACCGAGGAAAATGTAGTCCTTGAACTCATAACGAGAGATGCCGCATTGACACAAAAGCAAGTTCAGAATACAACGGGATATTCGCTGAGTACAGTGAAGCGCATTATGGCAAGGCTTCAAAAAGAAGGTGTCATTACTCGTATTGGGAATAACCGCTCTGGGAAATGGCAGGTGAATGGATAAATATGGCTGAATTAAATTTAAAACAAATCATTGACCGGCTGAACGCCGAATTTGCCGGGGATACCCGCAAGTTGGTTTTTTGGTATGATGATAAGGCTGAATTTGAAGAAGATATGCAGGGCGTAATGCTGGAGAACGCTAAAGTCTACTACCTCCAGCGGGACAATCAGTTCTATACGAAGTATTTTCTGGAGCGTGTGGATACCGCGACAAATTACCTGATCTATGCGCCGTTCCCGAAGCCGGAGACGGCCGACAATCATTTGGAGGATACCCTGCTCTACTCCAAACGGTTTTTTGCGGATCGGGCCGCGCTCCTCTTAGCAGACCTGGGTATTGACGAAAAATATAGGCCGCTCATTGAGAAGCACATCAAGTTTTGGGCGGAGAAAAAACGAGCCCAGCGGTTCTATGACCTGGAGATTGAGAATTATAACGAGACGAATATCCTTGTGGGCATTATGGCCGCCTTATGCTCTGCCCGTACCTGTTCCTTTGAGGATGTAGTCCGGGTGGTGCTGACTGGCGGAGGGCTGGCGGATAACAGCTTCATGGCCGAGTTTGAACGGTATGATTTGTTGGACGCTTTCTGGAAGCTCTGCGAACAGCATTTTGGCTATACCGATGTCAAGCCCACATTGGAGAAGCTGATTGTCGCCATGTTCGTAACCTATACTGCAAAGTATATCGGGGCGGAGCTGCCAAAACCATGGAAGGTGTTCCAGTCCTATAAGTCCGGCAACATTATCGCCTTTCTCGACAACCTGATGAATAGCGTGATCTATCAGGAAACCTACGATGCACTGTCCGCTCATGTCGCAAAAAGCTTGAATGCTGGAACGGTCTTTGCCGGATACTTGCCGGAGGATTTGGTGGGGTGCGATACATTCCTCTGCATTGACCAGATCATCATCAAGTGGATGACTGACAGGCTCCTGAACGAGGACATTGGCGCAAAGCTGGGGACTCTGACGATTCCGCAGGTCTGTGAAAAACGGCAAAAGATGCACTTTGGCCCGCAGATGGAACAGTCCTACAGCCTTCTTGACAGCGCATATCATCTGATAACTGCTGCCGCCTATCATTGTCCGGATGGGTTCAAGGCTATTGTGGATAAGTACCGGAATACAGATTGCCAGATCGATTCTGCGTACAGGCGGTTCTACTTTGCCTATGACCAGCTCGCGGACACGGCTGATTTTGAAACGCTCCGGGAATTGGCAGAAAACATCTATACCAATGAGTTCCTGGCCAAATTGCTCCCCAAATGGAACGCCGGACTTGCCGATGGGGATTCGCTTACAAGTATTCCGGCGCAAGTTGACTTCTTTTCTCGGCATATAAAAAACGCAAAGGACCGTGTTGTTGTCATCATCTCCGACGCGCTCCGCTTTGAGGTCGGTCGGGAATTGTTCCAGAGGATGCAGGATGCTCCTAAGTGCGTCTCCGCGAAGCTGGAGATCCAGCTTGGTGTCCTGCCCTCTTACACCCGGCTGGGCATGGCTGCGCTGCTCCCCCATAAGTCTCTGACCATGACGGACGACTACCAGGTGCTTGTAGATGATGTTCTTTGCGACAGCCTGGCTGGGCGGGAAAAGGTTTTACAATCCTATGTACCGGGAAGCGTCTGCGTCCAATTTGATGATATGAAAGCTCTAAAAAAAATGGAACTGCGGGAGATCATTACCGGGAAACAGGTAGTTTACATCTACCATAATCAGATCGATGCCCGCGGCGACAAACTGAATACAGAAAACGAGGTGTTTTCCGCCTGTCAGGAAGCAATCCAGGAAATTATTGATTTGATTCATCGTATTGCGGTCGGCGCAAATACGATTCATTTCATCGTCACAGCCGATCACGGCTTTATTTACAAGCGTGACAAAGTGACCGAAAGCGGCAAGATTGGCGGTGTAAGCGATAAGGGAGCTTTTG
>OFHB01001007.1_pt1 | contig 17046 bp, 15 predicted proteins | sample 1521881 | NCBI WGS metagenome assembly OFHB01 (sample SAMEA3504090, study PRJEB24116) | mouse gut metagenome | biome: mouse gut; feature: mouse-associated habitat; material: faeces | place: Denmark | collected 2011
TGTTCTTGGAGTGGATGTGGGCGGAATGGCGGTTGCCATGCTCCAGCCACACGGCCTTCTCGATGGCATCGTCGATGTCCTTTGCCCTGACCATGCCTAAAATCGGCATCATCAGCTCCTCTGCAATCAGAGGATGCTCCTTTTCGCCCTCGAAGACGATGCAACGGATGTTGTCGGGGACGGTGACGCCAATCATGCCAAGCAGGGTCTTCGCGTCCCGACCCACGCATTTCCGGTTCAGCCCCTTGGGGGTGAGCACTGTGGCCGTGAGCCTCTCCTGCTCCTCCTTGGAGATCAGGTAACAGCCCTGCTCGGAAATCATGTAGTGCATCAGCTCGTCCGCAATCGTGTCTACAGCCACGATTTCCTTCTCCGCGATGCAGGGAAGGTTGTTGTCAAAGGTGCAGCCGTTGACGATGTCTTCCGCAGCCTTTCTGATGTCCGCGGTCTCGTCCACCACTGCGGGGGGATTTCCGGCCCCCGCGCCTATGCCGCGCTTTCCGGAAAACAGCACTGCCGTCACCACGCCCGGGCCGCCGGTGGCCACCAGCAAAGGGATGTCCTTATGCTTCATCATCACATCGCTGGTCTGAAGCGTAGGCACCTCCACGGTGCAGGCCACATTGTCCGGGCCTCCGGCCTCCATGGAAGCCTCGTTGATCATGTTGATGGCAAAGATGGTGGTCTTCACGGCCTGAGGGTGGGGGTTGAACACCACCGTGTTGCCCGCCGCCAGCATGCCGATGGAATTGCAGATGACGGTCTCGCTGGGATTGGTGCAGGGCGTGATCGCGCCGATGACCCCGAAGGGCCCCATCTCAATCAGGGTCAGCCCCCTGTCGCCGGACCAAGCCGTGGTCTTCAGGTCTTCGGTGCCCGGGGTCTTGTCCGCCACCAGCTTGTGCTTTAATATCTTATGCCCCACATTGCCCATTCCTGTCTCGTTCACGCCCATCCGGGCAATGATTTCCGCATTCTCATGGGTTTTCCTGCGGATATTGCTGATAATCTGTTCTCTCTGATCCAGGGACATCCTGCGGACGGTTTTCTGCGAAGCCTTTGCGGCTGCGATGGCTTCGTTCATGTCGGTAAAGATGCCGTGCTTTCCGCTTGCGGATTCCGCAATCTGCATCTTCGCCACCACTTCCTGTACGATATCCTGTACCAGATTCTCGTTTACAAGCACTGTGCTACCTCCTATTCCAGTTCCGCGAATATACTTTTTCCATAAGCTGCCAGAGCCGTGTCCTGTTCGGCGCTACCGCCGCTGACGCCCAGGGCGCCCACGATGACTTCGCCCCTCCTCAGCACCTCTCCGCCGCCAAATATGACGATTCTACCATTATTGGTGAACTGTATGCCGTACAGGCTCCCACCGGGCCCGCTCAGGCTCCCAAGCCGGGCAGTGGACATCTGGAACGCTATGGATGTATAAGTCTTGTTCAATGCCACATCAAAGCTGCCTATGTAGGCTCCATCCATGCAGTGGACGGCCACGGGCCTTCCTGCGGCGTCGGAGACTGCCGTCACCACGCGCATGTCCCATTCCGCCGCCTTGGCCTCGATTTTCCCAATCAGCTCCACTGCCTTCGCAAGGGGCATGGATACACGCACCAGGCCGCCGTTGGCCGGGACCAGCTTTCCGTCCCTGGAGGGTATCGCCGCCCCATGGCCAGGACCTGCAGCCCCCGGGGCATAGTCTCCATCCGGGCCACAGGCCTCTGCCGTGCCTGTCCGCCCGGCGGCCAGAGGATGCCCTGCTTCGGGGGCGCTTTCCGGATTCTGCCGTCCCGCCGCTTTTTCTACGACTGCACGGACGATTGCCTCTATTTCTCTGTTTTCCATATGAATCTCCTGCAGAATGTCCTGTCGGCAGGCATCTTTATCTCCCTAACTGCTCCAGCACCTTCTTCGTGATTTCGGCCACCACATCGGCAGAGACAGCGGACCTCTTGTCATCGTTGTGGCATCCGCCTCCGCAGGTATGGCAGCTGGGCTTGCCCTCCTTGACATTGGGGCAGAGGTTGGCGGGATGACGGCCCTTCATGCCGAACTGTCTCCTGATCTCGTAGAGATCCTCCACCTGCTGAGGTGTGAACTCCTTGGGGCCTCCCAGCATTCTGGACTGGTACAGGAGCTGCGCGTAGAATTCCACGGACTCCATCTTCAGATAAGCGGCAAGCAGGGAATCGGAATAGGTCAGGGCGCCGTGGTTCTCTAAGAGGACAGCGTCAAAATGCTGCACGTACTCGGAGACGGCATCGGGAATCTCCATGGTGGAAGGCCTGCCGTACTTCGCGATGGGCACGCAGCCAAGGGCGATGACCGCCTCGGGCATGATGGGCTGGGTCAGGGGGATGCCTGCGATGGCGAAGCTGGTGGCATACACGGGATGGGCATGGACTACGCTTCTGACGTCAGGCCTCTCCTGGTAGACTCTCATGTGCATCTTGATCTCGGATGAGGGCTTGAAATTGCCGTTGGCCTGGATCACATTGCCCTGTGCGTCCACCTTGCAGATGTACTCGGGGGTCATGAAGCCCTTGGACACGCCCGTAGGGGTGCAAAGGAATTCATTGTCGCTGAGCTTCACGGAAATGTTGCCGTCGTTGGCGGCCACCATGTTCCGGTTGTAGATTCTCTTGCCGATGTCGCAAATCTCTTTTTTGATTTCATACTCGTTCTGCATTTTGATTCCTCCTGATTCATTTGGTTCCTGCCGCCGGCTTGTCCCATGCGGCAAAATTCAATTGTAGCGCTTTTCGGCTTACAGGGCGTACAATAGAAAACAAAAGCAATTCCCTACTTTCCATTGTCTTGTACAATAGAAAGTAAAAAAACTTTCTATTGTCTTGTATTATAAGCCTATCCACCACACAAGTCAACAAGTAAATGTTGGATTGTGTCGTTTTTGTTTTATTTTTGTGGTTTCTGACAAAGGGGATTCATCCTGCAAAGCTTCGCAGGTAGACGGCATTCCCGTCCGGGTCGCGGAAGCTCATGTTGACCGCTCCCCAGGGGCGCGCCATGGGCGGCTCTATGATTTCGGCCCCCAGCTCCATGACCCTTAAGTATTCCTTTTCGACATCATCCACGGTGAATGCCAGACATATGTTCTGGTTCTGATTGTTCTTCTCCGAACCGTCGTCATATATGGTCAGCATGGTCTCCTCCCCGATCAGGGTCTGGTGCACCGGGTCATCGCTTCCGTTGTGGATGTCCAGAAGCTTCTTATAAAAATCCGCCAGCCTCACCACATCGTTGGTGAGCAGGCTCACCTCGCCTATCCTCATGCAGCCCCCTCCTCTCTTTCTGCGGACGCATTCCCTCGTCTTCCTCTTTCCCCGGCAGCCTTCGGAACCTTTCCTGTGGTTTCAGGCCATCCTGCGGGATAGTTGGTTTTTACCGTCTACAAGGTCACTCTCTCAATCATGCAGCCATGCTCTTTGCTGTCCCGGTCATAATTCACCCCTACCAGCAGGACTTCGCCGGAATACCCCTCCAGGGCCTGTGTGTAGCGCCTGTCCTTTATCTGCCGGATTGCCGCGGGGGCGGACTTGTCGTACTTTAGCTCTATCACCATGGCGGGCTTGCCGCGGGATGGCAGGGGCAGGAACGCCACATCCGCAAAGCCCCGGCCCGTGGGGAGCTCCCGGATCATCCGGTAGTCCTTCCTGGCGCTGTAATAGGCCAGGCTGATGGCCGCTCCCAGGAAATTCTCGTCATTGTAGGTCAGTATGGATGCCACTTCTGTATGGGCCCTGTCCAACCCCTCCGCCACCCTCCCCGCATCGCCGCTCAGCGTATCCTCCAGCAGGCGCTGTGACGCTTTCAGCACGTTCATGACTTCCGTCCAGCCGCCTACGCTCATGGCGTTCTCAAATTCCTCTATGATTTCCCTGTTCGGGATAAAGGCTTCCTTTTCCTCGGAGTCGTAGCCCAGATATCCCAGGTGGATCAATAGGGTCAGCACATCGTCCTTTGTCTTAAAGGTGCACATGTCGTTCTGGAAGCTGCGGGTGTTCACCTTGACCCGGACTCCGCCCAGCATCCGGACGATGTCGGCGCGAAGCCCATCGAAATCCATGTCCATATAGACCTTCAGGGCCTCGTAGGTCTCCGTGGACGTCCAATAGTTCGAAAATCTGCGGCGGAGCATCGCTTCCACCACGGATTTGGGATTGTATACATGCTTAAATTCCGTCAATTGGTAGCCGTCGTACCAGCTTCCGGTCTCCGCGTAATCCATGGAGAAGCGTTCGCAGAGCCCCTGCACCTCCTTGTCCGTGAAGCCGGTATATTCCTCGAAAAAGCTCTGGTCTGTCATGGAATATTCCCAGAACATGTTCAGGGCAGAATGCTGTCCATATTTTTTAATGGGAAGGATCCCCGTCATATAAGATAAGGCTACATATGGCTGGTCTTTCAGAAGGCCGCGCAGGAAATCCAGATACTGTTTCTGAAGACTCTCGGATTCTTGCCGCTCTCTCATGATACAGTCCCACTCATCGAATAAGAAAATGAACTTCTTTCCTATTCTGGCATAGACTTCATTCAATGCGTCAGCCAGTGCCGTATGATGACTACTGATATTGGTGCCATACTCTTCCAGAAGCTCTTTCAGCACTTTCTGCTCCAGACATTCGGTTACGGTTCCGGATGCGGCGCCGATGAGAAAATGCTGCATGTTCAGGAAAATCACATCATATTGGTTTAGATGCTCTGCAAAAGAGGGATCTGATTCTATCTTTTTTCCTGCGAACAGTTCTCTGGAATCACATCCGCGGCTGTAGTAGGCGGAAAGCATCCTGAGAGCAATGGATTTGCCGAAACGTCTGGGCCTGCTGACGCATAGGAATTTCTGCTCTGTGCTTAAACAGCTGTTGGTGTATTTAATGAGTTCTGTTTTATCAACGTAAATGTCTGAACGGACAGCTTCCCAAAAGCCATCGTTCCTTGGATTGAGATAAACTCCCATGAGACACCTCCCGGTTCATTGCGCCGCATGATGCAAGCAGCTACATTTGGTGCCAGTGCTGTGAATGTGGCTTCATTATAACATGGGAGTATGGCCGAAAGCAATGTTACTGTTGAATTTAGCGCAAAACGGTACTAATCACATGACTTGGGAGATTCCTGCTCATGCTGGTAAATGCATAGGGCGTCCTCCAGCTTTAAGGTGTCCAGCAGCTGTCTGCCCCCGGCCACCCTATGGTAGAGCTGCAGGGTGCCCAGACCGCCGGCTCCGGCCCGGAGGGGGAGCTTTGGCTTTTTGCCTTCGGGATCCTCGTACTGGAGGGAAAGCATCTCCTCCTTGGTACAGCTGGCGGAAATCTTTGCCACCGCGTTCTTGTTCTGGGCAAGGATATGCCATATGTAGCGTCTGCCGCTCTCCTTTACCTCGCATTTGCAGCGGGTGAACTGGAAGTCCTCTCCCATGTAGGTCACCTGAAGCATCAGCTTGTGCCGCAGGGGCAGCCAGAGGAATCTGGGGCAGAAGCCGTTGAGGGCCAGAACGGAATGGCGGAGCTGGTTTCCCGTTCGCTGACTGGTCAGTTTTCCGCAAGACAGCTGGAACCATGGCTTGTTGAAGGAACGTCCCCAATGCTTGTCTGCATAGCCGAAGCTGGATTCCGGCGAGACCTCATAGGTGACGCCGTCTAAGGTGACGCTTCCCTGAAAGAAGCTGCGGACGCCCTCCCCATGCCAGTAGCTGTCCAGAAGGTTCAAAGCCTGAAAGAAGGCGCCGGCCAAAGCCCCTGTGTGGCAGGAGACCGCTTTGCGGACTTCCAGATCCCATTCCATGGAACCGCAGTCGGTCATAAGGGAGCGGTGTCTGGCCTCCTCCCGGGATACCTCCACGGCGCCGGAAAGCCTGTCTTCGCTGCACAGGCAGACACCGGCCTCCTGGTCGGTGAGCTGCAGGGTCAGCGGGCTGCCCCCGGCCTGCAGGGAGGATATGGGGTAAAAGGCATGGAACTGCTTTCCGTCCGTGCCGGATTCCCGGGGAAACACACCGGCTTTCACCAGGGCATAGGAGGACTTCATGCCCCTTTTCTTAAAATAAGGATGCTGTCCCAGAATGGGGTGGGTGCTTCCCAGGGCAGGATTGATGATATAGAATTCCACAAAAAAAGTGCGCGCTTCCCCGCTCTCAGGCTCCACCCCGCAGAAGGAATGCCACCAGCGCATACAGCCTTTTTTGGCATAGGAGCCCTGGAGCATTTGCGCGTTTCTTGTCAAATCGGACAGATTCATCAGTGGTCTCGCTTTTCTTTAATCATTGTTTAATAATTGTCTGAGATAATGCTTTCCGAAGCCGTTGGTAAAGCCCGGACGGCTTCAATAGCCACATTATAATGCCCGGCGGGGAAAATAACAAGGGCGGGGAAGGGGAATTTTGTAAAAATATGGGAAAGGGCCCTGTCAGCCGGGAGTCTGCAGGTTATACTCCAGCTGGCAGTCGTAAGGTTCTTTTTCCACGGCCTCCTGACTGTACACCTGAGCCTCCACACAGCCCAGAGATCTGTAGAAAGCCTGGCTTTCCACGGCAGAATGGGCGGAGATGTACAGCTTCCGCGCCCCCATGTCCCTGGCCCACTCCGCCGCAGCCCGGAAGAGGACCCGGCCCATGCCCTGGCCCCGCATGTCCCGGGATACATGGATGCTGGACAGTTCCAGGTATTTCTGTTCCCCTCCGAAAAGGCCAGGTTCCACGGAGGCGAACCCTTTCAGGCTCTCGGAAGGAAAAGCGGCGTACACAAAGCCACCGGAGGCGGCTGTGTGCCTCAGACAGCGGACAAGGGTGAGATAGTCCTCCTGGGACCAGTCATCCACAAAGGGATCCGGTTTTATCACCCACCTGCCGTTTTCCTTTCTCCAGCAGTCGGTCACATCCTGACGGCGGATAAAGTCCCGGAACAGTTCCGGATGGATATCCTTTTCACTTAGTTTCCTGTATTGTGTCATGGGGTTCCTTTCCGCAGCCACAGCTGCTGTTTTCCCCTGAGTATACCATATGGGAACGGGGGAGACAACCGCCGGAGAGAAGATCGTTTCGGATTGTTCTGGATTATTCCAGGTAACGGACACATACTTTTATTTATTATGGAAGAAAGACAGACAGGAGGTGCCGGCCATGTATGACAAGATGTTTAGAGAGGCGTTTACATTCTGGGATAAACTCTCGGAGGAGGAGAGTGAGAGCCTCCTGGGTGGAAGTTTGGAGACCGAGTACCGCAGGGGGGAGGTGATATACTGCTCTGAGACAGAGTGTAAAGGGATTTTTCTGGTGTTGTCGGGCAGCATGCGGGTCTATATTGTGTCGGAGGAGGGCAGGGAGGTGACGCTCTTTCGGGTCTATGGAGGGGAGAGCTGTGTTCTCACCGCCTCATGTCTGCTGGAGGCCATTCAGTTTGAGGTCATTATCGAGGCGGTGGAGGAGGTCCGGGCTGTGCTGATCCCTGTGGCCGTGCTGCATCCGGTTATGAATGTCAATCCGTATGTGGAACTGTATATGTATAAAAAGGCCGCGGAGCGGTTTTCGGATGTGGTGTGGACCATGCAGCAGATACTGTTTATGGGGGCGGACAGGCGGGTGGCGATCTTTCTCTGGGACGAGATGCTGCGGCAGAAGAGACATTCTCTGAGAATCACCCATGACGAGATTGCGAAAAATATCGGCAGCGCCAGGGAGGTGGTCACAAAGGTATTGAAATATTTTGCCCAGGAGGGGGTCCTGGCCCTGGGCAGGGGAAAGGTAGAAATCGTGGACAAACTGAGGCTTCAGGAATATCTGTAAAAGAAGTAAGAAAAGGCAGTTTAATGTGACCTGGTTACATACAGAAAAGGTATTTTCTGGTAGGGTTAAGGTGTTGACAGGAAAGGGTTCTGTAAAAGATTTGCCTGATAGCAGGAGGGGCTGCAGAAAGAGTTCCATGATGCGGGAGGGCAGGGGATGTATTTGCAGGCTCGTTCTGGAGACGGCACAAATCAGTTGGCGCAGTGTTTCGGGCAGCATAAGGCGATACGGCGGTAACGCCGGATAATGACAGCATAGTAAATGAAATTTAGTGTAAGTGAAACGCATGGCTGATTGGTGCGGGTCGTACAAGGGTGGGTAGTAGAGGAGAGAAGGTAAAGGAGGATTTTGCGATGAAACTCAGAATTGGATTACTGGCAGGCGTGGCAGTTTTTGCAGCTGCCATGAGCGCGGGAACGATGACAGCATCTGCTGCTGTGTCGGCACAGAGCATAGGGTGCGCCGCATATGTGGATGCAAACGGAGATGGCATCTGCGACAGCTGCGGCTATATTGATGCAAACGGAGACGGCATCTGCGACAGCTGCAGATTTGTGGATGCAAACGGAGACGGCATCTGCGATCACTGCGGATTTGGTGACGCGGACGGCGACGGTATCTGTGGTCTCTGTAGGTTTGTGGATGCAAACGGAGACGGCGTTTGCGACCGCTGCGGTTTCACAGACGGAGACGGCAACGGGTTCTGTGACAGCTGCCATTTTACAGATCTGGATCTGAACGGTTATTGCGATTACTGTGGGTTCGGTGATGTGGACGGCGACGGCATCTGTGGAAGCTGCAGGTTTGTGGATGCAAATGGAGACGGTTTCTGCGATAATTGTGGATTTACAGACGGCAACGGAGACGGTTACTGCGGTAACTGCTGGTTTACAGACGGCAACGGAGACGGATACTGCGACAGCTGCTGGTATGTGGACAGCGACGGCGACGGAGTATGTGACCATTGGTCAACCAGAGGACACTGCGGCGGAACCATCACTACGACAGTGAACACCGGCAATACGGCGGTAAACAATAACGCTGTCAATAACACGGTTGTAAGTAACAATGCTGTCAATAACGCAGCTGCCAATAACAACGCCAACAACAGTGCAGCACCCAGCGTGGTTGCGCCCAGCAATAATACCCAGGTGGTTTACTACGGACACCATGGCGGCTGCCGGACCAGCTATTCCCGGAGCAGCCACCACGGCGGACGCCATGGACGCTGCTGGTAAGCAGGGGCGCCTTGAGGCATATGGATACCCTTGACAGGCAGGGTATTGAATGGGTTGGTTTATTAGATTATTAGAAACAGGCTTTTTACATGGGGCACCGTCGGCGCATTGGCTGGCGGTGTTTTCTTTGAAGTTTTTGCAGGAAAAACGGATATACCAATGCGGCCAGGAACACTCTGGTGACTTGTGCCGGCAGGGATGGAAAGCGCGGTGGTGCCAAACAATTCGGATCCGTCCCGGTTGAATATTGAACTGGTCTATGGGGAAAGAATAGAGGATGTGGATGTAGAGTACTATTATGACGGCCATTTTGCGGGAAAAACGGCTCTGACCCTTACAGGCAGGCGGGAGGAAATAGCGGTTTCGGAGAAAGGTGAGAATCTGGGGGATGCGCCGAATAAGGTGAGGGCGGTGGAAGAGGTGCGCGGACAGGGAGGCTGGGTTGGAAGGCGTGTTCTTTTAGGGGCAGCCATTGCCCTTCCCGGCGCAGGGAGCTGTGCTCTGGCCAGGGGCAGACGCTCCAGGCGGAGATATAATTCCTGGCACAATCGGTCTGAAAGGAATGAGCTTTAGGCAGGCTTCAGGCAGTGGACTATGGTTTTCATAAATATGGGGAATCTTAAGATTTCTGTGATTGATAGGCCGTGTATTTGGTGTTATAATTTTCATAGATCAGGAACTGTCAAGAATTAAGATTCCTTCTTTCACAGTTCCTTAGTTACCACAGGATAAGTACACAGGATTGATTTATCTGTATTTAAGAAGGAGGAGCCATAATGCTGCCGCAGAAGGACGGAAATGAAATGGTATTTGAGAATGTGGGGAGCCAGAAGGGATTTACACTGGAGACCCAGGAACTTGACCTGGAAGATTTCGGAAAAGAGGAAATTATGGGCTGCCTGCAGGAAATGTTTGTGATACCCGGTGAGTTTGTGGTATTGACGGCGCCGGAGGCGCAGCATAAGGTGCGCTATGTGCAGGCCTGCATGGATGATGACGGAGTAGAAGTAGAGTTGGGAATCGAGGGAGAGGGAACCAGACTTTATTACAAAATATGTTCGGAAGAGGAGTGCAGCAGCATTTTTTTTGCGTTTTACGGCAATACATTTGTTCCGAATATGGAGGAATACAAGCCTGTTGAGTTTTGATTTTCCGGATCGGAACCAGAGGTGTCTCTGGCATGGTCTGTCCGGTTTCCGGAGAGTGGGTGCGCCTGGAGGGAGGTATTTTTATGTGGATGGCATATGCGCTGGGCTCGGCTCTTTTGGCGGGGGTGACTTCCATCCTGGCCAAATGCGGTATCAGAAAGACGGATTCCACAGTGGCCACTGCCCTGCGGACGGTGGTGGTGCTGGTGTTTTCGTGGGTGATGGTATTTGTGGCAGGCTCTCAGGGACAGCTGGGCAGTATAGACGGCAGGACATGGACATTTCTGGTGCTGTCGGGATTGGCCACAGGGGCCTCCTGGCTGTGCTATTTTAAAGCGCTCCAGATTGGGGACATCAACAAGGTGGTTCCGGTTGACAAATCCAGCGTGGTTCTCACCATGCTGCTTGCGTTTGTATTCCTGCAGGAGGAGGTAAGCCTGGGGAAGGGAGCCGGGGTGGTGCTCATCGGTGCGGGCACCTTTCTGATGATTGAAAAGAAGGACATGGGGGCGGAGCGGGGAAAGAAAGGCGCCGGATGGTTCTTTTTTGCCGCAGGTTCCGCTGTATTCGCCAGCCTGACATCCATTTTGGGCAAGATTGGTATCAGCGGCGTGGAATCCAATCTGGGGACTGCCGTGCGCACGGCAGTGGTGCTGTTGATGGCCTGGGTGATGGTTTTCGCTCAGGGGAAGGGGCAGGAGGTAAAGAAGATACCCAGAGAGGAACTGGGCTTTATCTGTCTTTCCGGTCTTGCCACCGGCGGCTCCTGGCTGTGCTATTACAAGGCTCTTCAGGATGGGCCCGCCAGCGTGGTGGTTCCTATAGACAAACTGAGTATCCTGGTGACGGCGGCTTTCGCATGTGTGGTGTTCCACGAGAGACTTTCCCGGAAGGCCGCCGCAGGTCTGGCTCTGATTACGGCAGGGACTCTGGCAATGGTGGTGCTGTAAGCGGAGACATGGGGGCGGAAGGGAGATCTTTGGAATGCATATTGTGACAGATCGGCTGTTGATACGCGATTTTCGTCCTGGAGACAGGGGAGATTTGTATGAGATTCTGGGGGATGAAGATACCATGAAATTCAGCGAACCGCCCTATGACCTGGAGAAGACGGAAAAATTCTTGATGGATTTCTGTATTGGACAGGGCCGCGCAGTGGCGGCGGCTCTCAGGGAAAGCGGCAAAGTAATTGGATATATTCTGTTCAGCCAGTATGGAATGAAAGTGTACGAAATGGGATGGTTCTTTCACAGGGCATACCGTGGACAAGGGTATGCCGCTGAATCCTGCAGGGCTGTGGCAGAGTATGCCTTTCGGGAGATGGCCGTCCATAAGATATTTGCGGAAACTATTAACCCTTCCGGCTCGGAGAGTCTGCTGAGGAAGCTGGGAATGGGGCTTGAGGGCGTCCAGCGGAGCCAGTGCCAGGACCTTGAAGGCAGGTGGGTGGATCTGTATCTGTATGGAAGAGTAGCCAATATGTCCGAAGATTGTATTGGAAATTTAACAACGCCTTCCCGCTCAAATTGACAGATTTTTGGTTCCGGCATGTCCGGGTTAGGGGAGAATGCTGAATAAAGCGGGAGGATCAGATGGAACAATTTTTTGTTACATATTTAACGATTAAAAACATCAGGCATTTAAAGAATATTTCTATTCCGCTGTCAGACGGAAAAATAAAGCATTTAATTCTGACAGGGAAGAATGGAAGCGGAAAGACAAGCGTAGTTGAAGCGTTGGCAAAATATCTGGATCTGATTGTTAGAGGAAGCAGGGAGAATGCTTTTCAAAATTGCCAAAAAGAGTTGGATATTAAGCTTAATAATAAAATAGACAGTATTCCGGAACTGACGTGGAAGTACAACTATATTTTAGCATATTATAAGGCGGACAGAGTGTTTCAGGCAGAACAGCCTAAGCATATCGAGAAGGTGCAGTTAAAAGACAGCTATGAATTGACCGAATTTCCGCGCATGGAGTTTGTAAAATATTTATTGGATTTAAAAATGACAGAGGCACTGGCAAGAAGCAATAACAAAGCAGAGAAAGCAGATGAAATTCATGCATGGTTTGCTCAATTGGAACAGCTTTTAAAGCAGATATTTGATGATGAAACCGTAAAACTGGAATTTGACGAAGAAACCTATGAATTTTATATCTTGCAGCAGGGGAAAGAGCCTTTTGGTTTCAATACTCTATCCAGCGGTTATCAGGCGGTGCTTGATATTGTACTGGATATCATGATGCGTATGCAGCGTCAGATACAGCGCTCGTTTGATTTTAAGCTTTCTGGTATTGTTCTGATTGATGAGATTGAGGCACATTTGCATTTGGAATTACAGAAAAACTTTTTGCCGTTTTTGACGAAAATTTTTCCTAATATTCAGTTTATTGTGACATCTCACTCTCCGTTTATATTGAACAGCATAAGCAATGCTGTGATTTATGATTTGGAAAAACAAACATTGGTTGAACATGGATTAGGTAATATACCATATGATGGCATTGTGGAGGGATATTTTAAAGTAGATAAGTTGTCAGAAGTTTTGAGAGAAAAGTTTGAGAGGTATAAGGAGCTTGTATACAAAGAAAATTTGTTGGATGATGAGCTGGGTGAAATTGCCGAGTTGGAGTTTTATCTTGATGAAGTGCCGGACTATCTTGCAATTGGTATAACAACAGAATACCAGAAGATGAAGGTGGAATTTATGAACCGGGAGGATATAGATGGTTAAAATAGAACGCTCGTTTCCTGCCCCGGATTCTTTGGCGGAAGAAGCAAAAAAAGTAAACGGAAAGCATGATAAGCCTGATGTGATAGAAAGACTGAAAAAGGATTTCCACAATAAGTGTTATATTTGTGAAATGAAAGAACTGCAGGATCCAAATGTGGAACATTTATTACCGCATAAAAATGGAAAATATCCAGAGAGAAAATTTGACTGGGAAAATCTTTTCTGGTCATGTAGTCATTGTAATGGAGTGAAAAATAGTGGTAAGTATGATGACGGGATTCTTGATTGCTGCAAAGATGATCCTGAAAAGGTCTTGTCATTCTCGCTAGTGAACGATGATGTAATGATTACAATACTGAACTTGGGCCATGAAATTCAAGAGAGAACGGCACTGTTGATAACAGAAGTATTTTCATTAAAGAATACAGGAATGAGGACTTATAGAAGTGATCAAAGATTAAAATTACTGCAGAAAGAAATGAACATTTTATATAAGCAGCTTGAAAAATTACATAGGAATCCTGAGTCTAAAGTAATTATGCAGATGATTAAGAGCCTGCTCAGTAGAGATTCTGCATTTGCGGCATTTAAAAGATGCTATGTGCGTGAACATGTCAATGAATATCCCCAGCTTCAGAAATATGTTCGGATTTGAATGGTGACAATTTATCTGAAACATATTTGAAAGCCGAAATATGGCACTGGACTTCTTTTTTCAGGACGGAAGTAATATTCCATTCTGAAAAGGGAAGTACAGTGCCTTTTTTGGCCAGTCAGCCAGACGGAAAATACGATACTTTGGCCAGTCAGCATCCGGTGAAGGTACAGGAGCAGCCGGTTTTTTCCTGGAATTCTGTCATAAATTTTTCCTGAATTTCCGGGGCAGCCGCCGCCTGAAGTTTCAGCTGCAGGGCTTTCTGCGCCGGAAGGTAGGAGGGATTTTTTACGGTGGTCAGGCCGTATTTTATACACAGCAGTTGGGCGGCTTTGAACAGTTCATTCTGGTTTACCTTGTCTGCAATGCGGATACGCCAGCCTGTCTGGTTGGAGAGAATCTGGAGCTGTTCATGGTATCTTCTTCCCAGCATGGGGGAGGTAAAGCTGACTTCCAGGTACCTGCCCTGGGAATCCTGCTTCAGGCTTTTTTTGTCCGGACTGTGGGGAAGGTCCGCAAAGGTCTGGTCAATGCAGGAAAAAGCCAGGTTTTGCTCTGTGCTCTGGGTTTTGGAGGAGGCAGGGATGAAGTGATCAGTTTCTCTGCTCATCTGCTCCGGGCCTGTCTGCGGAGCTCCGCACAGGGAACGGCCGGCCAGGTTTTTGCCGTTGATTTCCAGGGCCCAGCCGGTCTCTGCCTGGAATCTTTCCGCTGCCTGTGTGTCCGTTTCTGCTGTGGAACTGTGCCCTGGAGTTGTTTTTTCAGTTAAGCATGTTGGCCTGCCAGGATGGTCGTCTTCGAAAGCTCCCTTTTCTGGCAGCAGTGTGACCGCATAACACTTCCGCTCCGGGTAGTAGGAAGTTTTGGACAGTCTCTCCCCAAAAAGGGATGTGAGCAGCAGGAGGGCGGCATTGTGGTTCATGGAGGGGTTGAGTCTTACGGTCCAGCCCCATTGGGCGGCGAAACGCTCCGCCTTTGCGCTGAAGGCTTCCCCATTCTGGGCGTCGGGATAGTCAAACTGCAGAAGGATCTCCCGCCGGTCGTTGTGGAAATTGATTTTCCGGTAAGAAAAATCCGAGAAAGTGTCCCTGATCCGTTCTGCCAGATCCTGCTGCGTCATCTCTTTTGGGGCCAGGGCCTGGGCGATGTCCTCCGGGGTATTAGCCTCAAAAAGGAAGAGCCGCTTTGGGTTGAGAGAAAAATAAGGGCTTTCCAGAAGGATGCGCTGCATATTCTGAAGAATGGAATCCTCCACCGAGGCCATTTTTCCATGCCAGATACTGGCAACCTGCCACAGGGAGAAGGTTTTGCCCGGATAGTGCTTCTGCCAGAAATCCCAGAGAAGTTTTTCACCCTCCCGGGTAAAAGGGTTTTCCATCCCCATGGTGTGGGGGAGCTGGGAGGAAAGCTGTTTCCTTTTTGCGTGCAGGGAGAGCTCATAGGACTGGCCGCACTGGGGCAGATAGACCTGCCGGCGATAGTCTGCGGCGGCAAGTTCCCCTCCCAGCTCCTGTATCACTTCCGGATTTCCGTGTACCAGAAATACATGCCGGGGAGAGAGCCGTTCCAGAAGGGCAGTGATCTCTGATTTGTCACCGTGGGCGGACAACCCCACCTGCTCAACATGGCATTTCACAGGGACCATGGAGCCGTTTACCGTGAGAGTCCCTGCGTCAGGATTTTCCAACAGGTTCAAGAGCTGCCTTCCCGGGGATTCTTCATCCTGGTATCCTGTGATAATGATACAGGCATTTTCGGAGGGAGCCAGGGCCTTTGCATACTGGGCGCTGGGGCCTCCGGTGAGCATGCCGGAGCTGGAGAGGAGCACCATAGGGCCGCTTTCGGACAGAAGCGCCGCCCTGTCCTGGGAAGGGGCCACAGCCCGAATCTCTTCTGTGTAAAAAGGTTCTATTCCCTTCAGGATGCGCCTGCCCAGAGAATTTTTCAGGTATGTAGGGTTTCTGGTGTACATGCGGTTGATATCCTGGACCATGCCGTCCACATACACCGGCACAGGAGGGATCTCCTGGTTCTGAATGGCTCCCCGCAGGAGAAGCAGCACTTCCTGGGCCCGGCCCAGGGCGAAGGCGGGGATCAGCACTTTTTTCTTCTGGCGGACACATTCTCCCACCAGCTCTGTGAGCCGTTTTTCCTCCACCTGCCTGTTGGCGTGAAGCCTGCTGCCGTAGGTGGATTCCAGGATGGCCACATCCGGGCGCAGCCTGGGGATGCGGATTCCCTCGATGGTGCGCTGGGAGAAAGCGGAAAAGTCGCCGGAATAGAAGAGACTTCCCTCTTCCGTGACCAGGTAGAGGCAGGCGGCCCCGGCGATATGGCCTGCCGGATAACAGGTCAGGGTAAATCCTTCAAAGAGGGGGCAGGGGGTCTGGAACCCCACAGTGCGGATGCGATTCAGCATGGCCAGCACATCCTGCTGGGAGTAGTGGGGAATCTCGTCCTCCCTGCTGTTCATTATTTTCAGGCTGTCATACAGCAGCACCTGGGTCAGGTCCGCTGTCATGGCCGTCATGTATATGGGGGCGGCAGGGTAGGCCCTGCTGATGATGGGCAGGGTGCCGATGTGGTCCATATGGGCGTGGCTTATCAGGATGGCGTCCACGCCGCCGTTCTCCTGCACTGTGCGGAAATCCGGTATGGGGTCCTTGGTGCCGGACTGCCGTATGCCGCAGTCCATAAGGATTCCCTTTCCGGCAATCCGGACATAAATGCAGCTGCCTCCTATCTCCATAGCTCCGCCAAGAAAATGAAACTCCATAATTTTTTATATCCTTTCCGCCCCTGTATTCGACTGCTTTTTGCCTGTGCCGAAATCTTTCGGGGCACCTTACAGACAGTTTTATCCCCTTCCATAAAATATACCACAAATCCGCGAACCTGAAAACAGGCAGTGTGCAAAAGGTGAGAGGACTGATTGGAAAACTCTGATTTAGTGACATTGGCTGTTATCAAACTGGGGGATCCGGTGTATAATGGGGGCAAAGGTCAGAAGAGACGCGGCCGGATGTGTTTTTTGCGTGCCGGAAGTGAGGATAAAGAATTGCGGAAAAGGAAGAAGGGATGTACATGGATGGATTTGAACTGGCGAAGAAACTGGAAGAGAATATCAACAGTGTTTTTGTGGGCAGGGAAGAGGTGGTGGAGAATCTGCTGGTCTGCCTGCTGGGAGGAGGGCATGTGCTGCTGGAGGACGTGCCCGGAGTGGGGAAAACCACCCTGGCAAAAACCCTTGCCAGAAGCATGGAGTGCAGCTTCGGAAGGATCCAGTTTACGCCGGATACGCTGCCGGGAGATGTGGTTGGGGTATCTGTCTACAATGGAAAGACCTGTGAATTTGAATACCGTTCCGGCGGGGTTATGACCCAGATTCTTCTGGCGGACGAGATCAACCGGACGGCCCCCAAGACCCAGGCAAGCCTCCTGGAAGCTATGGCGGAGGGGCAGGTGACAG
>OFHB01001010.1_pt1 | contig 17025 bp, 15 predicted proteins | sample 1521881 | NCBI WGS metagenome assembly OFHB01 (sample SAMEA3504090, study PRJEB24116) | mouse gut metagenome | biome: mouse gut; feature: mouse-associated habitat; material: faeces | place: Denmark | collected 2011
TCCCGAACGCAGCGCTCTACCAAGCTGAGCCACGCGCCGCCATAAGGCGGCTCCCGGACAAAACAGTACGGTCAGGATTCTGTCTTGCCAAAGGGAACAATAAATGATAGCATATACATAATAAATAAAAATCGTTGACTTGTCAAGTAGAAAAAGAATATTGTGCTGCAAAATGTGCAAAAAAATTGTGAATCGATAGGAGAAGAGATGTATCAGACAATCGTGACATTGAAAAAAGGCCAGGGGCGCACCCTGAAAGCGGGCGGAATGTGGGTGTACGACAATGAAATCGCGTCTGTGGAAGGGGATTTTGAAGACGGAGATATAGTAGAGGTGCGGGACTTTGACGGGTACTGCATGGGCTGCGGCTATTTCAACAGAAAGTCCAAAATCGCCGTGCGCATGCTGTCCCGGAAGAAGGATACGGTGATAGACGCGGCTTTCCTGGAGCGGCGGGTCAGGGATGCCTGGGAATACCGGAAACAGACCATCGACACCTCCAGCTGCCGCCTGATTTTCGGAGAGGCCGATTTCCTGCCCGGCATCGTGGTGGACAAGTTCGCCGACGTGCTGGTGGTGGAGTCGCTGGCGCTGGGGATCGACAGATGGAAGGGAACCATCGTGGACGCGGTGAAGCGGGTGCTGGCCCAGGACGGCGTGGCCGTCCGGGGAGTCTATGAGCGCAGCGACGCCAAAGTGCGGCTCCAGGAGGGCATGGAGCGCTGCAAGGGTTTCCTGGGGGAGCCTTTTGACACGAAGGTGGAGATCCTGGAGAACGGCGTGAGATACAGGGTCGACGTGGAGGACGGGCAGAAGACGGGCTTCTTCCTGGATCAGAAGAACAACAGGGCTGCCCTGGGACGGCTCTGCCGGGGAAAGAAGGTGCTGGACTGCTTCACCCATACGGGATCCTTTGCCCTGAACGCGGGGGCGGCGGGGGCGGAGAGCGTGCTGGGGGTGGATGCCTCTCAGCTGGCGGTGGACCAGGCCAGGGAGAACGCCCGGCTGAACCATCTGGAGGGGAAGGTTTCCTTTCAATGCGCGGATGTCTTTGAACTGCTTCCCAGGCTGGAGCAGGCGGGGGAGCGGGTCGACGTGGGCATCCTGGATCCGCCCGCCTTTACCAAATCCCGCAATTCCGTGAAGAATGCCGTAAAGGGCTATCGGGAGATCAATCTGCGGGGGATGAAGCTGGTCCGGGACGGGGGCTTCCTGGCCACCTGCTCCTGTTCCCATTTCATGGAGCCGGAGCTGTTCGCCAAGACCATCCGGGAGGCTGCGGCAGGGGCCCATAGGAGGCTTCGGCAGGTGGAATTCCGCACACAGGGGCCTGACCATCCAATCCTCTGGGCGGCAGACCAGTCGTATTATCTGAAGTTCTACGTTTTTCAGGTGATTGGCGAACGCTGAGCCGCGCGGCGGACATGGAGCAAAAGGGCTCCTGAGTTTGGCCCGGAGGAGAGGCTGCGGAGCCGAGAGAGGGAGACCGGAAGCCCGGAGGAGCGGGAGCATGGGAAGGAGCCAGGCTATGAGGATAGGAAAATTCATTTTGCGGACAGTGCTTTTCCTGCTGTTGGCCACGGTGGCAGGGGCGGGGCTGTATCTCTATCCCGCATGGAAGGCCGCAAAGGCCCTGGGGGATGAGATGGAGTTGCCCTGCAAGGCCTTTGTGCTGGAGGTGGAGCTGGACAGGGATGCGGTGCCCCGGGAGCAGGAGAAGATGCTGGGGATGCTGGCCAAGCTTACGGGAATACCGGAGGATGCCATGTACCGGCTTTCCATAGAGGGGAGCGCGATGGAGGGAAAGGTCCATCTGCTGATCTGTCCGGACGGCAGGACGGAGCCGCTGATAGAGTTGTATTTAAGCGACGACATGAGCGTCATAAACGAGACCATGCTGTACAGCGCCATCCGCGGCAATCTGACGGAAAAGCTTGGGCTGCTGGATTATCTGATGCCCAGGCAGGAGGAGACGCTGTATATGACCCTGGAGCAGGTGGAACAGCTCTTCGGCGCGGACCTGAGCGGAATCGGGGACATGCGCCTGCCTGCGCCTGAGAAGGAGATCGGGGCAGGGGAGTATTTCCTGCTGCTGGCCGTCATGGCCAGGGAGAAGAGCGGGAACGGATACAGCTTCGCGCTGGAGCGGGAGCAGATGAGCCTTGGCTTCGATGTAGCCGACGGGGGCGGCGCAATGATGCGGCTCCAAATACAGGACCCGGCACAGGCCCTTGCCAGGGCAGGCAGGCTGCTTCCCTGGCTGGAGAAGGCGCTGCCCAAGGCGGGGAAGCTCCGGGAGGGGATGCAGGGCGTGAAGAGCCTTTCTGTGACGTTGATGCCACAGGAGGGCGGAAGCCTGACGATTCCCACGAACCTGGCAAATCAAGATACCATAAATGTATTATCGAATATCCGGACATGGGTTCAGGAGACTTTCGGCGGGTTTGGAGGGTAGCGCCGGGGGGCGGGGCTTAGATTGGGATTTTTGGCAGATATTTCAGGGGATTCGGGGAGATGCAAAGCGGAGGGATGAGGATGGCGGCCAACTGGAAGGAAGACTGGAAAAAGGATTTGGGCAAGACGATCGTGGGCGTCGTGATCGGCAGCCTGTGGGTGGCAGGGCTCCTGCTCCTGGTGGCGAACGGCGGGAAGTTCTGGACGGCGGCGAAGCCGGGGACAGATATAGCGCTGCTGATGGAAAACGGCGGTGCCAGGGAGGGGATGCATGTGACGGGGCGGGTGCCCTATGTCTATGACTGCTTCGCGAACCTGTCGGATTCCGAGGGCGGGGACGCCAGCGAATTCTATTACGCGCTGCCCTCCGCGGACGGGATGCTGATCCTGGGCGTTCCGGCCCAGCGCCAGGAGGCTGTGGAAGCGCTCTGGGAGGAGACCTGGGAGTACGCTGCGGACGGAAGCCTGCCTGACGCCGCGGTGGCGCTGGAGGGCTATGTGGCGAAGGCCAAGGGAAGGCTTCCGTATCTGCTGTCGGAATATCTGGTGGATGTGCTGGGCTATTCCCAGGAGGAGGCGGACGCCATGGGGGAGCCGCTTTTGATCCGGGATGCCGCCGAGGCGTTCCACAGGGCCAGAATCTACGCGCCGGTGGGCATGATTCTGTTGACTTCCGGAATCCTTCTCCTGATTCTATACCTGTCCCTCCGGAAGCGCCATTTGCGAAAAGAAACAGGAAAATAAGAAATTTTAAATTTTTTTAAAAAATTTGCAAAAAACACTTGCATTTATGCGCGGAATATAATATAATCTATCTTGTTCTTGTGAGAGACACATACAGCGAAAGCGGTATGGCACATAAGAGATGCGCCACTAGCTCAGTTGGTAGAGCACCTGACTCTTAATCAGGGTGTCCAGGGTTCGAGCCCCTGGTGGCGCACTGGAAGGACTGTTTTTGAGGACATATGAGCCTTGGGGACGGTTCTTTTTTTGCGTCTGGAAAACCGCATGGAATCTGGGCTTGCGGGCATCTGCGCGATGTAAGCTTATGTAATTTCATGTGCATGGTTATAGATGTCTCACTTTTTTCAGGCGTTGAGCGCCAGTTCTACGGCTTTCTGGGCATCTTCCTTGTCCAGGATGATATGGTTGTATACCTCTATGACCATCTTCTCGTTGTCGCCCAGCAGCTCCGCAATCTTTTTGATGGAAACGGTGGGTATCTGGTAGCACAGGTTCGTGCAGTAGTTGTGACGAAAGATGTGTGCGGTCAGATCCGGGGACTCCATCTTCTGCCGGATGCCGGCCCAGAGCTTGACATAGGAGCTTTTGGTCATGATATCCTTCCCAGCAGTACAGAACGACCTGGAGCGGTTCAGGCAGCGGCAGTACTCCTGGAGGAAAGGAAGCACGTTGGACGGTATCGGTACTCCGTGGATGCCGTTCTGGCTCTTCGTGGACTTGATATAGGGCGTATTCTCATCAAATGCAAGGGATTTATCTATCTTACGTCCGTCTTCCGGATGGAAGAGATGGGGACGGATTTAAGGATGTCCATATGGACATCTATGATGCGGCGGTACATAGCTTTCGTGTTCAGCTCCACATCGTGCTTGTAGATCTCCAGCCATGTCCTGGCGTATTCCTGAACGGAGGCCTTGGATTCCTTCAGGGTGTCCCGGTTCCTGACCTTCTCCTCCATCTCCCTGACCATTTCCTCCAGAGCCCGGCTGGACTTTTTCGTCCGGACGGTCACACGGTGCTTTACGCCATTTTCCGTATAGGTGCCGTCCCAGACCTTTGCCTGGAAGTAACCATCCTTTCCTTTGGGGTATTTTGCTGTCGCCATGGCAGCCCCTCCTTTAAAAATGAGTATAAAAATAACAACCAAGCGAAAATATCGCTTGCAGGCTGCTCCCGGAAATGATACAATGTCTTTGCAGGATAGTATCCTTTTGGGATATAACTTAGGCCGTCCGGTGCTGGTAACACCGGGCGGCTTTTCAAGTTTTGCTTGAAAGTTTCCACAGCATGGTATATAATATGCTTAGCAAGACAGCCGGAAGATAGATTGAGCCTATCCGTCCCGGCGAATATGGTTAGCTGATAAGTAAGCCGCCCATCCGGCCAAGGAACAGGGCGGCTTACTTATTTTTCAGATTCAGAATTGCTACAATCAGCAAGGCCATGGTCAAGATAACCATTAATTCCTCATATGTACTCATAAGCACCACTCCTTCCGCAAGACTCGGAACGAATGGCCGCACGCCCTCCCAGCTGCCTGGGTAAGCATATTATATTGTCATGGTGCATTCATCTGGTGACGGTTCGTCACCGCTTCGCGGCCTTCTTCCTGTTGCGATGTCGCAACAAGTGTGATACAATTTCTTTGTTACCGCCCCTATACCGGGTACGGAAAGGGGGTGTGCACATGAGTTTATTTCAAACCTTTATTCTCTCCGTATTGGCCAGCGTAGTCGCCTCCTACCTGTGCAAGTGGCTTGATGGAGATGAGTAGACGGTAGCCGAGCCCAAACGGTTGACTTCTCCGCAAAAGAAGGAGAACCCCCGGAAGTACCGCAAATACTTCCGGGGGTTCGTTCCTTTTGTGCTACATGAGCATTCCAAACCTTTTGCCTAATGGCATTATAGCATATGCGAAACAGGAATGCAATATGCGCCCGGAGTAATTTATTTTATTGTATGGCCTTGGGGACGGTTCTTTTTTTGCGTGCGGGATCGGGCTTGAATTACCCCGCCTTTTTTTGTATAATATTCCAAATAGCTCAAAGATGCCGGATGAAAGGAAGAAAGAGATGAAAAAGGTACGCAATATTGTGACAATGGTGTGCGCGCTGGCGGCAGCGGCGGCCCTGTGGATGCTGGCAGGGCCTCAGTTCCTGAAGTTCCGGGGAGGAGCGGTCCCCCTGGGGCCGGAGGACGACCCGATCCAGGCGCAGGGGGAGTACGTATCCCGTGAGGTGGCGTATCCGGTGGCCTCCTATGTGGCGGAGTATTACTCCGGAGACCCGGATCGGGCGAAGGATTACGGATATGTCGTATACGATGCGGACAGGAAGAGCTTTTTCTGCATCAGGGAGTCCGACCAGAGGGACGGGGACTACGCGAGCCTACTGTACAATCTGGAGCTGATGGCAGAGCTGCGGGCCACAAAGGACATGACGCCCGCCGTGGTGGAGGGGTCTTTGGAGCTTATGGATCAGGCCGGCATAGAACGGGCCCTGGCGGCGCTGGAGGAGAGCGAGATCGTGAGCCGCTATTACGAATTGCGCGGCGACGAATCGTACTATGAGTCCTATGCCGATACTTATTACGGGGACGAATACGGCAAGGTCCTGGAGGAAATGGGGCAGGTGCTCTATGACGGAGCGGCACAGGCGGAATGGTACTGCATAGAGAGCGGAAGCGTAAACGGCCTGGTCATATCGGACATGTGGATCTGCGTCCTGGCGGCGGGGCTGAGCGTGCTGATCGCTTTGGGCAGCCTGGTTTCCCTGATTGCCGGAGGCAAGTCTGACCGGGGCGCCAGGCCGGCGGATACTGCCAGCGCCATGGAGCGGTTCCTGTATGAGCAGAGGGGCTGGGTGGAGGAATGGTGCCGGTACAGCCTGGGCAGGGCCAGCCGTTCCGCCTATATAGCGGTGGCAATCTGGGTGGTGCTGCTGGGCGCCCTGGGTTATTTCATCAAAATGCCCACGCAGAAGATTTTCGTCTTCTACCTGCCTCTGGGGCTGCTTCTGGGCGAGCTCACGGCGCTTTTCATACTGTGGGTGCAGAAGGGCCAGTCCAAGCCGAAGAAAATCCTGAAGCGCATGGCCAAGCATATCAGGAAGGCGTTCCCCGCTCCGGGGGCCCAGGAGGAGTTCGCGGAGGATTTCCTGAAAGCGGGGGAGGAATGGGCTTTCCGGGAGAGGAAGAAGGACTCCATGCTCTACGGACGGCTGGGAGACCGGTACTGGAGCTCCTTCTGGGGCCATGGCGTCCCTACCATAGTGGATGTGTCGAAGCTGGAACGGGTGGAGCCGGAGACCATTTCCGGTTCCGTGCGCAGCGGCAAGGTGCGGGTGTCCTACGAGTCCTATGTGGCCAACTTCTATTACCAGGGCACCGCCCTCTACGACAATGCGGATAAAGCGTTCACGTTCCAGACCCTGTCCGGCAGGGCAGGATTCCTGGCGCTTGCAGTGAAGAAGGGCGTGGACGGCGTGAAAATCAGGGAGTCGTAGGGAGATATTTTACGGGAGGGCACAAAGGTGGAGATATATCTATTCAGGCACGGCGAGACGGATTGGAACAAGGAGCGCAGGCTCCAGGGGCACAGCGACATTCCCCTGAACGGATTCGGCAGGGAGCTGGCGGTGGAGACTGCCGGTTCCCTGGCCGGGCTGACCTTCGACAGGGCTTTCAGCTCTCCCCTGAAGCGGGCCTTTGAGACCGCGCAAATCCTCCTGGCGGGCCGGAACGTGCCGCTGGAGACGGACGAGCGCCTGATGGAGATGGGGTTTGGCGACTGCGAGGGCGGGGCCTTCGACCTGCCGAAGGCAGATCCGGAGCATCCGCTCCATGATTTTTTCTGCAGGCCCCAGCTTTTTTCGCCCCGGGGAGGCGCGGAGTCCTTCCGGGAGGCGCAGGCCAGGGGGCAGGCGTTCCTGCAGGAGAGGATCCTTCCGCTGGAAGGGAACTGCGGCCGTGTCCTGATCGTAGCCCACGGGGCGCTGAACAGATGTCTTTTGAGCGCCATCGGAAATATCCCCCTGGAGAAGTTCTGGGAGATAGGACTGCCTAACTGCGCGGCCTCCATCCTCTCGCTGGAGGGCGGGAGGCTCCGCATCCTGGAGATGGGGAAGGTCTATTACGGCACGCCGGTGAACGCCAGGCCCTGACGGGGAGAGGGGCGTGTGTCGGGCGCAGGCATAATGAGGCGGCACAGGGACATGGACGGGAAAGGCTGTATGGGAAACCGGGGGATGGAACAGCGGCCGGACCGGGATTAAGACAGGGAAGGGCGGAGGAAGGAGACGGGCACAAGGCATCGCCCGCTGACGACAACGTAGTGTTGAGGTGGACAGCCAGGGCCGATCGCACAAGGATTCATGCATCGGGGTACCGGGGCGCAGGGAGAGGATATGACAGAGCTGACGGATATTTTTGACACCCATGCCCATTATGACGACAGGGCTTTCGACGAAGACAGGGAGGAGCTGCTGGCCAGCCTGCCGGAACAGGCAATCGCCAGGGTGGTGAACGTGGGGGCAAACCTTGCCTCCTGTAAGCGCACCGTGGAGTTGACGGAAAAACATGATTTCATATACGGCGCGATAGGCATCCACCCCAGCGAGACCGCAGAGCTGGAACAGGAGGGCGCCTGGCAGAGCCTGAGGGAGCTGTATAGGGCGGAAAAATGCGTGGCCGTGGGAGAAATCGGGCTGGACTATTACTGGGACGAGCCGGAGCGGGAGGTCCAGAAGAAATGGTTCGCCCGCCAACTGAACCTGGCAAGGGAGCTGGGGCTGCCGGTCATCATCCACTCCAGAGACGCGGCCAGGGACACGGCGGACATCATGAAAGCGGAAAGAGCCGGGGAAATCGGCGGTGTGGTCCATTGCTTTTCCTATACGAAGGAGACGGCCAGGACATTTTTGGACATGGGGTTCTTCTTCGGCATAGGGGGCGTGCTGACCTTCCGGAACGCCAGGAAGCTGAAGGAGGCGGTGGAGTACATTCCCTTAGAGTGCATCGTCCTGGAGACGGACTGCCCCTATCTGGCCCCTGTGCCCTATAGGGGAAAGCGCAACAGTTCCCTTTACCTGCCCCTGGTGGCGGAGGTCCTGGCGCAGGTGAAGGGGATTTCCGAGGAAGAGGTGCGCAGGGCGGCATGGGAGAACGGGATGAGGCTGTATGGCATGAAGGAGCGGGAAAAAATATAGGTTAGGGCGAAATAGGGCATATCGACAGATAAAAGGGCGAATGAGGGATAAAAAGCAATATGGATACGAATCAGATGATTATCATTGTAAGCCTGGCGGTTGCAGCTATGCTGTTCAGCGCGGTGCTTTATCTGCGGCAGCGGGCAAGGCGGGGCAGGCCCGAAGAATATGACCTGATGGAAGGGCATGAATTCGAGCATTACTGCGGGGAGCTGCTGAAGAAATGCGGCTTTCAGGAAGTACAGGTCACCAGGGGCAGCGGCGATTACGGCGTGGACATCCTGGCCGAGAAGGACGGCGTCACCTATGCCGTCCAGTGCAAGTGCTACAATGCGCCGGTGGGGGTGAAGGCCGTACAGGAGGCTTACGCGGGCAGGGATTATTATGACAGGATGGTGGGTGCGGTACTCACCAACCAGTATTTTACCCAACCCGCCATAGAGGCTGCCCGAAAGCTGAAGATTCTTCTGTGGGACAGGGAATACCTGGAGGACATGGTAGAGGACAGCGGAATGTGAAAAACTGTAATTACGAGCAATAATTTACGGCTTGCCATCTTCCGCCGCCGGAAAATAGGTCTTGTCTATCAGTTCTATAACCTGATACCGACCTTGAACGTGCGCAAAAATATCCTGCTCCCAATCCTCCTGGACGGCGAGAAACCGGACGCGGCCAGATTCGACCGGCTCGTTACGACCCTTGGCCTTTCCGACCGGCTCACCCACTACCCCCGGGAACTGTCCGGCGGGCAGCAGCAGCGGGTCGCCATCGCGCGAAGCCTCATCTACCAGCCTGCTGGCAGACGAACCTACCGGCAACCTTGACCGGAAGAACTCCGACGAGACACTGGAGCTTCTGCAAATGTCCAACCACCAATACGAACAGACAGTACTCCTAATTACCCACGATGAGAAAATAGCGCTGAAAGCCGACAGAATCATCACATTAGAAGACGGAAAAATTGTATCAGACGAGGTGACAAAGCAATGAAAATATTACGTGAATATGTATGGGACACACTCCGGCAGAACAAACGCTCCGGCGTAATCATTATGATTGCACTGTTTCTCATGACAAGCCTGATGTCCTGCTTCTGCGGGTTGGTCTATACCATGTGGACCGATGCCGTGGTTCTGGAAAAATGGCATAACGGTGACTGGCATGGAGAGCTTTTTGATGATACACCTGGCAAAGCATTAGAACAGATTGAGAATTATGCATCTGTGTCTGCCGTCTTAATAAAAGGCCCCTGGGAGATTGCTAAGCTTCCTGACACAACTGATATTCAAACTGGCAATGCAGCTCCCGCTACTATGAAAAATGCAAAACGCAGATTCTACCTCATTTCCAGAGGCGCAAATGAAGAATACTGGAACTCCATGCCCGAAAAGTACAGCATCACAGAAGGCCGGATTCCCTTCTCCGAAAGGGAAATTGTTCTTTCAAAGCAATATTTTGAAGACCACCCTGAAGCTCAGGTAGGAGACACGCTGACCCTTCCTATCGGACGACGCACATACAACGGACAGCCCTGTATGGATACCGACATTTTCCATGAAGGAGAAAGTTTTCAGGAAACAGGCACAAAGACTTACACCATCGTGGGCGTCATGGATGCGACCACATCCTCCGCCGTGCCTGCGTATACCGGAATGACCGGTCTTGATGAGGCTTCCATACAAGCTGACGACCTGATTACCGTCTACCTGCGTTTTAAGCCAATGCGCAGTACTTACCGAGAGCTTCCTGCCCTGGCAAAAGCTATTGGCTATGAACCGGATGAATACGGAGAATACACTCTCCGGTACAATACCGGACTACTTTCCACCTACGGCATCTTTGCCCCAACAGCGAAAGGACTTCCCATCCATCTGAGCAGCCTTACCGTACCGCTAATGTTTTTGGTGTTTACAGCATTTCTGGTGGGTGTGTTCGTGTTAGTAATTCATAATGCCTTTGTTATGTCTGTCAACGAAAAACTAATACAGCTTGGAACCCTGGCCGGAGTGGGAGCTACCCCGAAGCAGATTAAGAAAACCGTCCAGTACGAAGCGCTGCTTCTGGCCGCCATCCCCCTTCCCCTCGGTATCCTGGCAGGCTGGTTTCTGAATTTTAAGCTGTTCCAGTTAATCAACGCCTCAAACGACCTGGGACGGGAGGCGCCGGATATCGTCGTCACCTTCGGACTGCCCGCCATCCTGCCCGCCGTCCTGCTTTCCCTGCTGACCGCATGGCTTTCCGCCAGGATTCCGGCCAAAAAGGCCGCGAAAATGCTGCCGATTGAAATCCTGAAGCAAGAAGGTTCTTTGGACAAGAGGAGAAAAAAACGAAAAAAAGAACGGAAACTGTTTCATTTTCCTGGTATCACCGGAGAGTTAGCCGCCAACGCCGTTTCAGCCAGAAGCCGTTCCTACCGGATGGCTACTATTTCCCTGTGTATGTCCTTCCTGCTGCTTACAATATTTCAGTATATAATCACAATACAGGATGCAAATGATAACATTTTCCGGACAGACCCGTCTGAAACCGGACATATTTTCCTCTCCATCAGCGACGGACGGACGCCGGATATGGAGGCGCTGCAGCAGTTGAAAACAGTTTCAGGAGTCACAAAGTCCTTAATCAATAATTCCCTGCCCTGCGCAGTCTGGATTGACCAGACAGGGGTTGCCGAGGATATCAACGCCTATCTTGGTGGGATGGAACAGATTATTGCAAAGAAAAAATATTCTCCCATTGAACGGGACGGGAAGTACAGAATTCAATCCGTTATCTTTGGGCTTGAGAAGGACAGTTTCCAGGATTACTGCGAAAAGCTTGGAATCTCACCGCAGCCTTATTTTGACGACCCAACTAAAGCGCTGGTTTACAATTACACCAAGGATCCTGAAAACAGTACCCGCAGGAACGTGCTTTACAGAGAGCTTCTGGACATTTATGAAGGGCAGAAGATGACATTTACAGAGAAAAATGCCGATGAAATTGAAGGGGATTTTGAATTCATTCTTACCGCCGAAAAACTGGTGGATGAACTTCCCATGGAAACTCTGGGACTTTCTAACTTTACCCTGGCTATGGTCATGCCAATGGATCACGTCCTGAAATTAGGGGAATCCTGCTGTGAGAGGAGACAAAATTCCAGCCACGTAATCAATGGCATTTTCTGGACGGACAGCTCTGCCGCAACGCCTGACTACCAGGCAATTCAGGAGACCAACAGACGGATGGACGAAGCCCTCTCAAGTTATTACGCAAGCGGCGATTATCTCTTATCTGACCTTGCCGAAAAGGAGGAGATTACCCAAAGCGCACAGAACGTCATTAATTTAGTCATTACATTTCTGACGGGGTTCCTGGCTGTTATTGGGCTGTCTAATGTGTGGGCGAGCATTTCCGGCAACCTAAGGCAGAGACGGCAGGAATTCGCCATGCTGAAATCTGTTGGGCTGTCTCCCCGTCAGCTATGGGTGCTGCTGCTTTTGGAGGGACTGACTCTGGGGCTTAAGCCGCTTCTCTACTCCCTTCCGGTACAGATTGCCGTGCTAACAGCAATGCTTACACTCTCGGAAATCTCTCTGCCGGAATACCTGCCCTTTGCGCCTTACGGCATTTTAATAGGGTATACCTGCCTGATTCTTCTGGCAATCGTCGGCGCTTACGCAGTCGGAGGGAGGCGGCTTATACGGGAAAATATTATTGCAATGATAAAGGATGATACTTTGTAGGAAAATAAGAGTCACGGCACTTCTCATAACTGCCGTGACTCATCTCTGTACTATTTTCTAACCTATCGAAATTCTAAGCGAAGCCGTATATTCTGATTCAGACTCCTTTTCCAAAAGAATAACTTGTAAATCATAAACCTTTCCACAGAGCATTACCTTTTTCTCTGAAAAATCCCGAATACGCTTTACTTCATTTTTATATGGACCAAGGCTGTTTTTAAGCTTTATTTCTAATGTCCTTGAAACCGTGCCGGATTCTTTCTGATGCAAATCCTCCAACATATCCGCTGCTGCAATAAATTTTTCCTTTTCAAATCTTTTTGTAATAATCCCAATATTCTCTTGCTCAGAAAATCCGACGTCTTTGTAGTATATTATAAACCCATCTTTATGTAACATTTCCGCATGAATCTGTTCGACAAAATCCCGCACCTCTTTTATCGCGGTCAGCAGAGCATTATCCTTTAACAAATTATCACTAAATGCAGAAATATTACTTTTTACATCAAATATAAATGTAGCAATCTTCTTCTCACTCTCATCAACAACACACGCCAGAATATCAGCCGTTTTACATCCTTTCTTTGAAATTACCGGATTCCTGTATTCATGAGCAAATATGCCATACTGATGGGAATATAAATCATAAACCAAATCTACCCGTTCACTATTAGCGCTGTCTCCGTGTGTTTCCTCAAACGGGATAATGACAGCTTTATCAATTTTGTATATAATATTTTTCTTATAAGGTTTGCTTTCGTCATATGGTTGAGTGTTAAGATTAATCATCCTGTAAGAGTTCTCCTATTTCTAACGCCTCCTGATACAAATGCATGGTAGATTCTGTAAATAAGTCAAATTGAAAACCTGTCTGGCTGTCTCCGGCTATTTCTTTGACAACACTTTTCCCGTTTGGCAAATTGATAAATTCATATACAAATAATTGTTCGGGAGACACTAAATCTTCTTTTTCCAAACCCAATTTTTGTATCATGTCATCCTTTTTATGTTCTTTCACATAATTCGATAAAATATACAGATTATTCACTTTCGATGCAAACGTATCGCTATGGGTACTCAGAATTAATTTAATGCCTTTGTTATTCAGCCGATTTAAGAATCTTACCAGTTCCAACTGCTTTTTCGGATGCAGGCTGGCTTCGATTTCATCGATGATAAACCCATCATAAACATCTTTACTTGTTAGAGCCAGCACAAAAGGGGCAATCTCATTAACCATGGACGAAGCCATATACATAGGTACACTTACATGGTCTGTATTTGAATCGTATGAAAAACCAGTGTGATTATTTGTATCAATATGCCCTTCAATTAATTTTTCTTCAAAAAAATCAATCTCTGTCTTATACTTTTTCATCCTACTCTGATTCTCTGAATAGGTTTGCAAAAACCTCAAAAACTGGTAAGCTGGCTGAGTCAAATTACTTTGATTGCTTTTTGGTACTATTTCCTCCTCTGATTTCACTTGATAAAGCATTATCTCATCCACTCTGTTGGCAAAAAAATCACGGTATAACAGCATGAGTCCTGTCCGTGAAGCAGGCAAAAATAAACTATGACGCCGTAAAATACTGTGCAATGCCAATAATTGTCTCTTGTTTTCAGCAGAAGACGCAAAAAGAGATATCACTTCACCATCCACTTGCTTTAAGCTATACTTCATCAGGATATTATTTGGAATTGCATCTAAATATTTTAATAATCTCTTTTTATTAATTAAAGAATCTATGGAATCCTTCTTTCCCATCTTATCTTTTTTATTAAGTTGAATAACCTCATACACTTCTCCCATATCTAATAATATCTCAATATACAATTTTTTAATAGGAACATTTCTTCCGAATATCTCTCTTACAATCTCCTCCTTCTTTTCGTCCAACTTTGTATTGAGATATTCCACAAACTGCAAAATATTGTCCTGCGAAATAATGTAGCTTCTAGCATTAGAATTCTGATTTTCTCCATGCTTCAAAATCTTAAGTATTTCCTCATCAACCAACTCCGTAAGTCTTTCGTTCACTCCCTGTATCAACTGCATCAAATACGTCTTTCCACTGTTATTCGGTCCAACAAAAAGCGTATAGCTATTAATACAGATTTTGGCATGTTCAATTTTTGCAAAATTTTCTACCCCTAAAAAAATTAGCATGATTCTTCTCCTATTTTATCAATAACGACTATCCCTATTATATCGCAGAACTCTCAAATAATTCAACTACCGAATACTCTTTTACACATTTTACAGGCAGACCCTCAGCACGGCATCACAATATACTCCACAATCCCGCCCTTCTCAATCCTCCTGTAAGCCGCCGCCGGCACGCTTACACAAATCACCACCGATACCGCCATCATCCCCAGCACCGGCAGCACCGGCACCATAAAATCAGCTCCCATATAATTCATGGACTGATAGATTCCATAGGTCACAGCAGTTCCCCCAACTGCTGTGACTGTCCATGCCCCCAGGGCATACAAAAGTCCCTCCAGCAAAAGCATCTTTCTAACCTGCCGCCCAGTCATTCCAATACTCTCTAGTATCGCAATCTCTACCCTCTTGTTCTGAATATTCCCGATAAATGTATTGACATAATTCATAACCCCGATAAAAGCAAGAATCAACGCAACTCCTATTCCCACCTCCATCATATTCCCCTGAGCCTTTTTAACCTCATTCATCATCTCGATTTTAGAACCATAGGAGTAATCTCTCCTGTAAGGGCTATCGTCCATCACAGCCAAAATAGAAGCCTCCGTATCTTCATGAGCCTTTGAAGGCCGATATCCGCCGGTTTGTACCATACGCCTCCAGATCCCCTCATTTTTCTTATCCTCCTCATACCGAAGCCCTATTTTAAATATCAAAGGTTCTTCCACGAATTCCTCCACCACCTGCCTGCTGACAATAATCGTGGGCGGATAGCCCAGCAGCGCCGTATAATCATTTCCGTCAATCAGTCCGGCGATTTCAAAGGTCAGCGCATTTTCCCGATTCCCATACTCCGTACAGGTAACCCTCTTGCCCTTTACATCATCATTTTCCAAATCCAGACTATTCCGATATAACAGACAAGTCTTTCCCCTTAAGAAATCTTCTTCATCCACAGTCTGACCAGCCAGTTCGTTCAACGCTTCAAAATCCTCTTTACCGATTCCAACCAGGGACGAGCCGAAATTCTCCGGAAAATCTTTATATTCCTGCAAATCCTCCTCATAGGGAATGGTCATCCACATCTCATAAAACTTACGCATCCACTGATCTGCAAAATCCGCCTCCCAGGGTACGGCAATCTCCGTATAAACCAAAGGGTCAATCTCCCTAATACCTTCGATTTCCTTAAGCTTCTCCATTACCTTCCCGTCAAAAATCTGAACCCTCTCCTCCTGCTTCTCCTTCGTAATGGTATCATTTTTCATCACCAGGTCAAAGTCCCTGAAATTCGGATTATACTCCCTTGCCCCCTGAGAGACGAGAAGTGTGACCATACACAGGAACACAGACATGCCTGCTGCCAGAGACAGCATGACAATCCCTGCCTTTTTCTTATCCTTTGCAATGGACTCCTTCGCCATACGCCAAATCCTGTCGTTTGAGCTGGCGCGCCGGAAACTACCCCTCCTTCTTTCCGGCTCTGTACCGCCGCGTCCGAAAAGCTTTTCCAACAAACTTTGCTTGACTGCACGCACCCCTTGGCTTCCGCAGGGGCGATAACCCAACGCCTCCATAGGCCGCCATTTTCCCAGGCTTCCTGCCTGCGGCAAAAACGGTAATCCCTGTGAATAAAACCGTCAGCACAAGAATCATCGGATGAAACGTTACCTGAATATCCCCACCCTTCCCCATACCAATGCCTAACGCCTTTACCACAGACGGAACAACCAAAAATGACACGCCGCTTCCAAGCACGATTCCGCCCAAAATTCCGATTCCGCCAATCAAAAGCATTTGCCGACGCACAAGATAACGAAGCTGCCGTCCGGTCATCCCAATGGTTTGCAGCAAGCCATAATATCGGATATTTCCCGCCACAGTCAGATACATAATATTATAAATCAAAAGGTATGCGCACAGACAGGTCACAAGCACAAGTCCTGCAATACCCAAAAGAATCTGTACAGAGAAGGCAGAGTCCACAGTAAAAAATAATCTCTGCTGTTTTCTCAAATTCATGGCTTCTATAAACTCCTCCTGCATCCTCTGTGTAATCAGCCTTTGCCTAAACTGCACACAGATACGCCCGGAAGCAACATCCGCCGGCTCAAATCCAGTCTGCCGATAGAATTTCTCTGACACAAAGAACACACTCTTATCTCCATATCCGTCCCAAATTCCGCTGATACGGAAGGTCGTCTCCTGCTTTACATCTCCTGCCCCGTATACTGCCGTAAATTCGTCGCCTGTTTTCAGCCCCTTAAAGCCGCATTTTTCCAGAGCATACTCCGTGACCATGACTTCATTTTCTTCCACAGGATAGCGCCCCTTCACCCACTTACGCGCCGGAGCCATAATCTCATTCCACCAGACTTCATCCGCCCACATAAGCACCACATTGGGCGTACCGTCAAATTCTGTCTCTGCGACATACCCTGACATGGCGCTTACTCCTGCCCTAAGGATATTAGGATTCTCCTCACAGCTTTTCTTCTGCTCATCTGAGACGCCGTACATAATCGCGTCAAATTCGCCTCCACTCATACGGATGTCTTGAAGCCTCTGCATTTGAAAATAAGTGACGCCCACCGTGAACACACAGAAAATCATGAAGGCGGACAACAGCGCCGCCAGAATCAAAGTAAAACTCCGACGTTTATGACTCTTAAGCGTTCTTACCGCCATACGGGAAATAATCTGCATATTATGATTCCTAAGCATAAAA
>OFHB01001026.1_pt1 | contig 16797 bp, 12 predicted proteins | sample 1521881 | NCBI WGS metagenome assembly OFHB01 (sample SAMEA3504090, study PRJEB24116) | mouse gut metagenome | biome: mouse gut; feature: mouse-associated habitat; material: faeces | place: Denmark | collected 2011
CGCCTCTGTCAGCCCTGCCAATAAGTCAAAAAGGACGTCCGGTTTTTTGTCTAACTGAAACGGGACAGGCTCTATGGCGCCTCTTTGCCTGCCCAGTTTTTTCATTTTGACATAAACTATATATGCCATATCAGAGCCTCCTCTGCTGTTTCTTCTATAATATCCGGCTTACAACCTCTCTCGCTGTCTTTAAGTCCGACCCTGTCTGTTCCCGGTAATATTTTAAAGCCGCCGCCTTCTGCGTCAGGTTAAAGTGCGCCCGTATATACTCCTCCATTTCATGTTCTGATAAAGCTTTCGCCTGTGGATAGTTTCCTTCCTTTGCATCTAAAATTGCCTGCACCCACTTTTTCGTATGATCCACTCCAAAGGAAACTTCCGTCGTCTGATCCGGATATGTAAATCCAAGGATTCCAAACGTCGCCCCCAGATTTTGTATCCGCTCCAGCTCATATTCCGTCACTTCCCCTTTTTTCGTCGTAAACACAAGTTTCCCCCGTTTTAATTCCAGTATGCCATACAAAAATCCATAGTTGGCGGAAGAACGCAGATAGGAACCCTTTTGGACTGTTTCTTTTTCTTTGTAGTTCGTTTGCGGAGTTCCGCAATTAAAGCAGAACTTCGCTTCTTTTGGCAATTCCACTCCACAATTTATGCAAAACATGTGACTCTCTCCTTTTTACTTCTGATCCCCTTATAAACTACTCCTTTTATAAACTCGTCCTTACCTGTTTCGGCTTATACTGCGCTTTTTCTAAGGCTTTCATAATCTCACGTTTGTGTTCCGTCCCAAAGCATTCCATGGTAATCCGAAGCTCCACTGCCGCATTCCTGTTTATGCTGATAAACTGGTTATGCTCTAATTTTATGACATTTCCCTGCGCTTTTGCTATCGTATCCGCTACTTTCGTCAATTCTCCCGGTTTATCCGGCAATAATACGGAAACAGTAAAAATCCGATCCCGTAAAATCAGCCCCTGCTGCACGACAGAGGACATTGTAATAATATCCATATTTCCGCCGCTTAGAATAGAAACCATTCGTTTTCCTTTTACATTTAAGCGTTTTAGGGCGGCGACTGTCAGTAAACCGGAATTTTCCACAACGATTTTGTGGTTCTCCACCATATCCAAAAACGCAACGACTAATTCATCGTCTTCTACGGTCAAAATTTCATCTAGGTTTTTTTTGATATAGGGAAATATGTTTTCGCCCGGCGTTTTCACTGCCGTACCGTCCGCGATAGTATTAACATTCGAAAGAGTTGTGACTTTTCCGGCTTCAAAAGAAGCTTTCATACAGCTTGCGCCGGCAGGCTCTACGCCGATGACTTTGATTTTGGGATTTAATAATTTCGCTAAAGCGGACACTCCGGCGGCAAGGCCGCCCCCTCCAATCGGGACTAAAATATATTCCACAAGCGGAAGCTCTTTGAAAATTTCCATTGCAATCGTTCCCTGCCCTGTGGCAACCGCAAGATCGTCAAACGGGTGGATAAACGTATACCCGTGTTCTTTGGCAAGCTCATACGCGTGGCTGCAGGCTTCGTCATAAATATCCCCGTAAAGTATCACCTCAGCGCCGTAGCTTTTCGTCCGGTTGACTTTGATTAACGGCGTTGTCGTCGGCATCACAATCACTGCCTTTACGCCATAGCACTTTGCCGCATACGCCACGCCCTGCGCATGGTTTCCCGCCGAAGCGGTAATTAACCCGCGCGCGCGTTCTTCTTCTGACAATGTGCTGATTTTATAATATGCCCCGCGCACCTTGTACGCCCCTGTAAACTGCATATTTTCCGGTTTTAAATAGATTTTATTTCCAGTCTGCGCGCTTAAATAGTTACTGTAAATCAGTTTCGTCTCAAGCGTGACTTCTTTGACTTTTTCACTCGCTTCTTCGAATTTATCTAATGTCAGCATTACATATCCTCCTTTGCCCGAAACAGCGCATCCACAAATTCGTCCGCATCAAACTTCTGTAAATCTTCGATTTTTTCCCCCACGCCGATATATTTGACCGGAACGCCAAGCTCCGACTGGATTGCAACGGCTATGCCGCCTTTTGCCGTCCCGTCCATCTTTGTGAGGACAATCCCCGTCAGCTCTGCCGCTTCCCCGAACTGCCTTGCCTGTGATAACGCATTCTGCCCTGTCGTAGCGTCTAAGACCACCAATGTCTCCCGGTAAGCGTCCGGATATTCCCTGTCAATGATGCGGTTGATTTTTTTGAGTTCTTCCATCAGGTTTTTCTTATTGTGGAGCCTGCCTGCCGTGTCGCAGAGCAAGACGTCCGCCCCCTTGGATTTTGCGGACGCTATCGCATCAAAAATCACGGAAGCGGGATCTGCCCCTTCCTGCCCGCCGACCATTTCCACCCCTGCCCGGTTTGCCCATTCGTTAAGCTGCTCCCCGGCGGCGGCACGGAAGGTGTCTGCTGCTGCGATAACCACACGTTTCCCCTGGTCTTTCAGCTTCCCGGCAAGCTTCCCGATGGAGGTGGTCTTGCCTACCCCGTTGACGCCGATTACCAGGACCACGGAGGTTTCATGCTCAAACTGGTAGGCAGTTTCCCCTACGTCCATCTGTTCCTTAATGCTGGAAATCAGGAGCTCCTTGCATTGGGCTGGCTCTTTGATATGCTGCTCCTTTACTTTCGCCCGCAGGTTTTCAAGGATTTCCGTGGTGGCATGGACGCCCAAATCCCCCATAATAAGGATTTCCTCCAGTTCTTCATAAAAATCCTCATTTATGCTGGAAAACCTGCCAAATATGGAATCAATCCCAGATACGATATTATTCCTCGTCTTTGTCAAACCTGCGACCAGCCGCCCAAAAAAGCCTTTCTTCTCCTCGCCCATACGCTTCTCCTCACTTTCCATTCTTATTTCTCTAAATCATGCTCTATTAAATCCACAGAAACAAGCGTTGACACGCCTTTTTCCTGCATGGTAATTCCATATAAGCGGTCAGCGGACGCCATCGTTCCTCTCCTGTGCGTAATGACAATAAACTGTGTGTTTTTCGTCAGTTTATGCAGATATTTTGCAAATCTCCCAACGTTCGAATCGTCCAGAGCCGCTTCAATTTCGTCTAACAGGCAAAACGGAGAGGGCTTTAGATTCTGGATTGCAAATAACAGCGCAATCGCAGTCAGTGATTTTTCACCGCCGGAAAGCAGAATCATATTCTGTAGTTTTTTCCCCGGCGGCTGCGCGATAATGCGGATGCCGCATTCTAAAATGTCTTCTTCTTCCACGAGTTCAAGCGTCCCTTTCCCGCCCCCGAATAACTCTTTAAACGCGCGGTCAAATTCTTTCTGGATTTCTTGGAATTTCAAAGAAAACTGTCTGCGCATCCCCTCGTCAAGTTCCTCTATTATGCCAACCAGAGCCGCTTCCGCTTCTGTCAGGTCATCATGCTGCCCTTTCATAAACCCGTAGCGCTCTGACACTTCTTTGTATTCTTCAATCGCATTGACATTTACGTCCCCAAGGGCGCGTATCTCGTCTTTTAACGATGTAATCCGGTTTTTCAGTTTAGAAAGATCCTGACACGTTTCGTCCCTTAGCAAAACGGCGGCATGGGGCGTCAGCTCATATTCTTCCCACATATAGTTTGTCTGCTGTTCTCTCGCTTCGTCAAGTTTCTCTTTCCTGCTGGTTAAACGGAAAATTTCTTTGTCTAAATCCGCCATGCGGCCAGAAATTTCTTCGCGTTTTGCAAAAAATCCTTTCCGATCCGCCATAAGGGCTTCTTTTTTGCCTGTCTTTTCCTTTAATCCGCTTTCTAATTGCCGCGCCGCCAACTCCGACGCTTCAATCGTCTTTTGGATTTCTTCGATTTCTTGTTTCTTTTCTCCGGCGCTTTGTTTTGCCCTAGCCGCTTCTAACGTAAGCTGTTTTTCCTGAATGCCGCATTTTTCAATCTCATCTGTCACACGCATAAGATTTGACACGGCAAATTCATTTCTCTGCTTTAAGTTCGCTTCTTCCATCTGCGCGTGGGACAGCGATTCGTTTACTCCCGCTTCTAACGTAAGCTGTCCGTCTAATTTTTCCTGCCACAGACGGCTTTCTTCGGAAAGTTCTTCTTCCCGCCGCTTTGCATAGTTTAGTTCCTGACAGACGGTTTCGGATTCTTCCTTCATCTCCTGTATCTGGCGGTCTAACTCCCTGCTTTCTGACTGTAAGCCTTTCCAGATTTCTTCACTTTCCTCTTTCTGCTGTCTGGCGCGTTTGGCGTTCAGCTCTGCCGTATTTTCCAACAGATATTGTTCTTGGAGTTTCTCCCTGACTTCTTCTATTTCATCGGACAAAAGGGACTGTTCCCTGTGGAGATCTCCTCTTTGCATCCGGTATTCGTCCAAACGGCTTCGTATCTGCTGTTTCTGCATGGACAAATCTTCAATTTCACGGTTCCTGCCAAGAAGGTTGCTGCTGTTTTTAAACGCGCCGCCCGTCATCGAGCCGCCGGGACGCAGTGATTCCCCTTCTAATGTGACAATGGAAAGCGTATGGCGGTACTTTTTGGCAAGGGCAATGGCATGGTCAATCGTATCCGCCACCACTACCCTCCCTAAAAGCTGCGCCGCAATTTTGGCATATTTCGGATCATGCGTCACAAGCGTATGGGCAAGCCCAATCACTCCCGTCTCTTTTAGCGCCTCCGGATTGGAAATGCCGCCCTTTCCTTTTATGGACGTAAGCGGAAGAAAAGTCGCCCTTCCATATCGGTTCTGCTTTAAATACGCAATCATGCGTTTCGCCGTTTCGTCATCTTCCGTCACAATATTTTGGATACTGCCGCCAAGCGCCGTTTCTATCGCCGTCTCATAACGTTTTTCCACTTTTATTAAATCAGACACTACGCCTAAAATATTAGGCTCTGCGTCCCTTTTCGCCATGACTTTCCGGATACTGCCGCCATAGCCGTCATACCGTTCCGCAAGATTTTTTAAGGATTCTAACCGCGCCGTAATTTTATGGTACGCGGCAGTGTCCTCCTCTGTTTTTTTCTTCAGATCGACGCGTTTCCTCTCCCATTCCTCCTGCTTTGCCAAAATCTGGGTTTCTTGTCCTTTTAACTGCGTAATTGCCGCCTTAACCCCTGCAAGCGCCTTCGTCTGCTCCTCGTAAACGTCTTTTAAGCCGGATTCCTGACTTCTCTGTTCCAACAGGCGTTTTGTCAACTGCGCTTTGCGGATATTGACCTGTTCCGCCATCGCGTTAAATTTTTCCTGTTTCGCCTGCAGGGAGGCTTTTTGGTTCAAAAGGGAGAGCAGTTCTTTTTGGCTTTCCTCTATTGCCTCATTATAACGCTCTATGGTCTCTTTTAGCTTATCCTTTTGTTCTTTCGCAAGCTGACAGCGGGATGCCGCTTCCCCAAGCTGTCTGCCCAGTTTTTCCTGCTCCCTTTCATATTCCTGCTTTTGAATAAGTTTTTCCCGCTTTTCTTTTTCTATTTCTTCTTTCCGGCTTTTATAATGCCCGTCCGACTGCTCGTCTGACTTAATCTGTTCCTTTAAAACATTGATCTCGCCTTGACGTTTCCCTTTTTGCAAAGCCGTTTCATTGAGCTTTTCCCTGTCCTTTTCAATTTCCGCTTCTATTTGTTCTAACGCCAGCTCAGTTTTTTCATATTCCCCCTTAACTTTTTCAAAGTCTGCCGCCGTCTGCCGCAGTTCTTCGTCCGCTATCTGAAAGCTTGTCTCTGTTTTGGCTCTTTCTTCCTTTATGCGTTCTATATCCAGCAAAAAAAGATTGACGTCGCATTTTTTCAGCTCCTCTTTTGTTTTCAGGTAAACTTTTGCTTTTTCCGACTGTTTCTCCAGCGGCCCTGTCTGCCGTTCCAGCTCGCTTAAAATATCCTGTATGCGGATCAGGTTTTCCCGCTCTGTTTCCAGTTTTTTCTGCGCCGCCGCTTTCCGCCGCTTATATTTGACGATTCCAGCCGCTTCATCAAACAGCTCCCTTTTTTCTTCGGGGCGTCCGCTTAAAATTTTTTCGATCTGCCCCTGCCCGATAATGGAATAGCCTTCTTTTCCGATTCCCGTGTCATAAAAAAGCTCGTTGACGTCTTTTAAGCGGCAGGGGCTTCCATTCAGCAGGTATTCACTTTCGCCGGAACGGTAGACCCTGCGGGCCACCGTCACTTCCTGATAGTCAATATCCAGCATACGGTCCGAATTATCCATCGTAATCGCCACATAGGCGTAACTTAACGGTTTACGGTTTTCCGTGCCGGAAAAAATAACGTCCTGCATACTCGCCCCGCGTAACTGCTTTGCGCTTTGCTCGCCCAAAACCCAGCGCACCGCGTCAGACACATTGCTTTTTCCGCTTCCGTTCGGGCCGACTATGCCTGTAATGCCATTGTGGAACTCTAACGCAATTTTATTCGCAAAGGACTTAAATCCATGCGCTTCTATGCTTTTTAAATACATATTTCCCCCTGAATTTGTCACGCCATGTCCGAAAATTTTAACAAAGCCTGATAAGCCGCTTCCTGCTCCGCCGCTTTTTTCGTCGGGCCGCTTCCCGTCCCCATGGCTTTCCCGTCTACAAGGACTTCCACTTTAAACAGCTTCGCATGATCCGGCCCGCTCTCCTCTAACAGCGAATATTTCAGATTAGACCCTTCCTTCGCCTGCACGCGTTCCTGTAGGATAGTCTTGCTATCATAAAAGAGCTTTTTATGCTCAATGTCCGTTAAAATAAATTTCAGTATAAACTCTTTTGCATTAGTAAAACCACCATCCAGATAAATAGCCCCTATCACTGCTTCTAAGGCGTCCGACAAAATGGATTTCCTGCCCCTTCCTCCCGTCATGTCTTCCCCTCTGCCCAGACGGATAAATCCGCCAAGCTGGATCTGGGGGGCGCAATTCGCAAGCGTCGGCTCACAGACAAGGCTTGCGCGCAGTTTCGTCAAGTCCCCTTCGCTTAAATCTGCGTAATTCAGATACAGAAACTCACTCGTCACAAGTTCAAGCACCGCATCGCCTAAAAATTCCAGCCGCTCATTGTCCGGCTGTTTTTTATAATGTTTTTCATTGGCATACGAACTATGGGTCAGCGCCTGTTTTAAAAGGTCCAAATCCTCAAAACGGTATCCAATGTAATCTTGAAAATCTTCGATTTTTCTCATATTTTATAATCCCCTGTCCTATAATGAAAAAAGCCCTGTTTCACAAGGGCTTTTTCTGAAACGTATTGCATTTAATTTAAAGCCGTCTTGATCTGTTCTACCGCGTCTGCGACCGTTGCAATTTTCTCAGCTTCTTCGTTATTGATTTCAATGTCAAATTCTTCTTCGATTCCCATAATAATCTGGAAAATATCCAAAGAATCCGCGCCAAGATCATCTACAAAGGTCGTGTCCATGGTAATTTCATCTGCATCTACGTTTAATACATCTGCTATAATCTGTTTTAACTTTTCAAATTCCATAATTCTTTTCCTTTCTACTCTTTCCCTTTGTCTGAGTTTCCAATATTATTTTTTATTTTTTCATTAATTTCCTGCTCATGGAAGGTGACACACTGGATAATGGCATTTTTGACCTCCGCCGCTTTGGAACTGCCATGGATCTTTACGACAAGTCCTGTCAATCCGAGTAACGGCGCGCCGCCATAGGCGGATGCATCAAACGATTTCATGGTTTCTTTCAGCGCCGGCTTAATCAAAAGAGCTCCTATTTTGCTGCGCAGCGTGCTCAAAAGTCCTTTTTTGACGACATGCAGAAGCGTTTGGCTTAATCCTTCATATAATTTCAGGATTACATTTCCCGTAAACGCTTCACAGACAATCACGTCCGCTTCCCCATGTGGAATTTCCCTTGCTTCTATGCTTCCTGTAAAATTTATGTCTTTGCATTCCTTTAATAAGGGGTATGTCTCTTTGACCAAAGCGTTGCCCTTTTCTTCTTCCGCGCCAATATTCACAATCGCGACTTTTGGGTTTTTGACCCCTACGACATATTTCATGTAGATGGAACCGATTCTTGCAAATTGCGCCAGATGCGACGGCCTTGCATCGACATTGGCTCCACAGTCAATCAACAGAGACACGCCTTTTTCCGTCGGGATTAGCGGCGCCAATGGGGGACGCTCTATGCCTTTTATCCTGCCGACAATCACCTGTCCGCCCACTAATACCGCCCCAGAGCTTCCCGCCGAAATAAATGCATCCATTTCTTTTTGTTTCACCATATTCATTCCAATCACAATAGATGACTGTTTCTTCTTCCGGATCGCCAAAACGGGAGGCTCCGCCGTCTCAATGGCTTCCTGCGCATGTTCGATGCGGATTTGGTCTTTAGGATAAGAGAATTGGCTTAATTCATGCATAATCAGTTCTCTTTTCCCAATCAGACAGACTTGTATCTCTTTTCTTTCTTTCACTGCCTCCACTGCGCCTTTTATTATTTCATGCGGGGCATTGTCTCCGCCCATAGCGTCCACAGCTATTTTTACTTTCTCCTGCATCCTGTGTCCTCCTTGCATATCTATTCAAATATACTATAAGTGTTTCAAGAAATCAAGACACGAATCACATCGCCTCCAACAAACGCATAAATGAATGAGTTCAGAAAACCAAAAAGAAAAAACCGCTCAAAAACTACGAAAGCGGTTTTTCTTTTTATATGATATATGCCTGCCCGAACAAACGGTTTATTCCCTTTCCCTACCTCGTAATCAAATAAGTAAAAGGGGTAAGCAAATGTAATTTAGAAAGCATTACAAACAGGGAAATCGCCGCTCTATAATAAAATGGAAGTTCTTTCGAGCGGAATATGCCGACATAAGGATTTTTCCGGTAGTTTGGAAAATATTGCACAAGTTCTTTCATGGCATACCTGCAAAATGTGTTTATCTCCTCTTTGGAAGCTTTTTTGCAATATAAAAACAAAAATCCCGTAAAAAAATGCAAAACTTCAAATTCCAAGGCATGTTTGTCCTCCACGTCCGCAGATTGTAATTTTTTCAGGGATGCATCCAATTCCTGATACGGAAATTTCTCGCTTTTAATGGAAGATGCGGACATCGTGCTGTTTTCATGCTGGACATAATTGTACCCAATGTTAGAAATGCTCTTTACATGTTTGCCTAAAAATTTCGCTTCTAAAGAAAACGGGACGTCTTCGTATAATCTGCCCTCCGGGAACCGGATTTTTTCTCTTAGCAGAAACTCCTTCCGGTAAAGTTTCGACCATGTGACAAACACTCCGGCGCGGCCAAATCCGCTGACTTTTGAAAATGGGGACACGTTTACTTCCGACACTATGGAGCCGTCTTCTTTTACCACGCGGTATCCGCTGTTTACCACATCTGATTGGCAGGCTTGCGCCGTTTCATATAAATTTTCTAAATAATCCGGCTCTAAATAATCATCGCTGTCGATAAATGCGAGATAGGTCCCTTCTGCCTGCCGCATCCCAAAGTTTCTGGCATATGCCTGCCCATGGTTTGAATCGGAAAATAAACGGACCAAAAGTTTCGTTTCTTCCATAAATGCCCGGATTGCCTGTTGTGTGCCGTCTGCGCTTCCGTCATCAATTACAATAATCTCTATTTGTTTTAAAGTCTGGTTTTCTAAGGAACGCAGACAGCGCGTAATGTGTTTTTCCACGTTGTATGCCGGGATAATCACGGAGATCTGCGGTTTTGCTGCTGCCATTTCTTACTTCCTCTCTTTGCTGTTATAAATTCCGGTGTAATAGTTTATGCTCTTTTCCTTTGAGAAAATCCTGATACAAAGCTTCGATCGCCGGATTCTCGTCTGCGGATTTGATGTTTGAGCTTTTGTCCACTTTATAAAGGGACGCCATTCTGCGTTTTTTCGTCCGCGGCCCCGCCGGCCCCGGCTGGCCGCCGCCCATAATACAGCCCCGTTTACACGCCATCACCTCTACAAAGTCATAGTTCGATTCGCCCGCTTTGATCCGGTTTAGCAGCCTGCCTGCGTTGGCAAGCCCATTGACAACGGCTATGCGGACTTCTTTTCCATTATGTTCCACGACGGCTTCTTTGATTCCTTCTTCGCCGCGGATTCCGGTAAAACTAATTTCCCGCAAAGCGGCATAATCTTTCTGGCTGGACAGACGGCGTAAAACGGCTTCCGTTACGCCTCCGGTTACGCCAAATATCGCCCCGCCGCCGGATGCCAGAGAAAACGGCATATCAGCGGATTCGCCTTCGAGCCTGCCAAATTGTATGCCCATTTGTTTAATCATGCGGATTACTTCCGTCGTCGTTAAGACGTAGTCCGTATCCTGTCTGCCGTCCGTATAGTTGTCGTCTCTTAGAATTTCGCCTTTTTTGGCGGTACATGGCATAACGGAAACGATCATTGTGCGTTTTCCTTCTTTTTCATCTAATTCTTTGTAGTATTCTTTTAACACAGCGGAAAACATACCCTGTGGGGAACGGCAGGTGGAAATATGTTTTGCAAATTCAGGATATTTATTCTCGCAGTATTTCACCCAGCCGGGGCAGCAGGACGTAAACAGCGGAAGGCCTTCGTTTGCTTCTAAGCGTTCTGCAAATTCTTTCGTTTCTTCCATTATGGTTAAATCTGCCGCAAAGTTCGTGTCATAAATTGCATCAAACCCCATAATCCTTAAGGCTTCCACAAGCTTCCCAAAAGAATTTTCCCCTTTTGGGATCTGGAAATGATCGCCGACCGCAATGCGGACAGAAGGAGCCACCTGCGCGACGACGCGGATATTTTTGTCTTCAATGGCATCCCATACAACGGTGACATTCGACCGTAAAGAAAGCGCAGACGTCGGGCAGACTGCCGCGCACTGCCCGCATCCGACGCAGTCCGTTTCGCTTAGTTTTTTGTGGAACGGCGGCGTCACCTGCGTTTTTGAGCCGCGGAACGCAAAATCAATCGCGCCCACGCCCTGTATTTCGTCACAAGTGCGGACACAGTCGCCGCACAGGATGCATTTATTCGGATCTAATACGATGCTCGGTGAACTCATGTCGATAGGGCGCTTTTCCTTCGTATTTGGAAAACGGACGTCATGCACACCGACTTTGTATGCCAGAGACTGTAATTCGCACATGCCGTTTTTGTGGCAAATCGTGCAGTCCCTGTCATGGGATGCAAGGAGCAATTCTATAATCAATTTCCGATAGCTTTGAATCCGTTTCGTATTCGTGTAAATCACCATTCCGGCGCGGGGCTGTTCCGAGCAGGATGCAAAAATACGCCCTTTCTCATCTTCCACTACGCACATACGGCAGGCGCCATAGATGGACAATTCGGAATGGTAACAAAAAGTCGGTAAGTCAATGCCAGCCTTCCTAATCAGGGACAGTACGTTTTTCTCGCCTTCGATTGGTATTTTTCTAGTGTCTATTGTAATATAATCCATGTGTTTCTTCCTCCTAAACAGTTCGGCTAAATCCCTTTACGCCGTCCGGCAGTCTGCCTAAAAATCATTCCTTAACGATTGCGCCAAACGGACAGTTTTCAAGGCAGGAACCGCACTTAATGCAAACCGACTGGTCTATGGCAAACGGTTCTTTTATTTTGCCGCTGATGGCATTGACAGGGCAATTTCTGGCGCATTTTGAACAGCCTTTGCAAACGTCCGGCAAAATGCGGTAACGTAAAAGCCCTTGGCAGACGCCAGTGGCGCAGCGTTTGCCCACCACATGATCTAAGTATTCTTCCCGGAAATTTTTCAGTGTGGATAATACGGGAAGCGCCGCGCTTTTCCCTAACCCGCAAAGCGCCGTATTGGTAATGGCTTCGCCGAGTTCCTCTAAGGTTTTCAGGGAATCTTCCGTCCCATTCCCCGCAACGATGTCTTCTAAAATGTCTAACATCCGCTTTGTGCCTTCCCGGCAGGGAACGCATTTGCCACAGCTTTCGTTCTGGGTAAAATTCATAAAGAAACGGGCAACTTCCACCATACAGGTGTTTTCGTCCATAACGACAAGGCCGCCGGAGCCAATCATGGCGTTTAGTTTCTTTAAAGAATCAAAATCCAAGGTCACTTCAAGATTGTTCGTCACAAGGCATCCGCCGGAAGGCCCGCCGATTTGGACTGCTTTAAACGGAACGTCGTTTTTTACGCCGCCGCCTATGTCATAGACGATTTTACGCAGTGTAGTCCCCATTGGCACTTCAATCAGCCCCGTATGCTTTACGCTTCCGGTCAGCGCAAAGGCTTTCGTCCCGGGGCTTTTTTCCGTTCCAATCGAATGATACCATGCCGCGCCCTCATTTATAATCATCGGGACATTGGCATAGGTTTCTACATTATTTAGTACGGTAGGCTTTGCAAACAATCCCTGCTCTACGGTTCTTGGCGGCTTTGTCCTTGGCATTCCGCGTTCGCCTTCTATCGAAGCAGTCAGCGCGCTTCCTTCTCCACAGACAAACGCTCCGGCGCCCATATTAATATGTATTTGAAAATGGAAATCTGTCCCTAAAATATTCTCTCCTAAAAGACCGGCTTCATTTGCCTGCGCAATCGCAGTTTTCAGGCGGCTTATGGCAAGCGGGTATTCCGCGCGCACATAGATATAGCCTTCCTTTGCGCCGACTGCATAGCCTGCAATCATCATGCCTTCTAACATCTTATGGGGATCGCCTTCCATTACGCTTCTGTCCATAAATGCGCCGGGATCGCCTTCATCTCCGTTACAGACGATGTATTTTTCTGCCGCATCTTGACGGGCGACCTGCTGCCATTTGTATCCGGTTTTAAAACCGCCGCCGCCCCGTCCCCTTAAATCGGAATCGGAAATCTCCCGCACGACCTCCTCGGGCGACAGTTCAAACAGCGCCTTTTCCAATGCCTGATACCCGCCTACGGCAAGGTATTCGTCGATATTTTCCGCGTCAATATGGCCGCAGTTTTTCAGTACCAGGCGCGTCTGCTTCTCATAAAACGGGATTTTCTCCTGCGTCTCGTATTTTACGCCGTCCGCTTCATACAATAGCCGTTCCACCGGAAGATCGTTTTGGATGGACGTTTCAAAAATCTCGTCGCAGTCTTCTTCCTTTACCTTAACATACAGGTAATTCTTCGGCTCAATCCGCACAAGCGGGCCCATTTCGCAAAACCCGTGGCAGCCGCTGCGGTTTACCTCGGCATGGGCAATTTCCGCGCCAAATTCCACCGAAACGTCGTCCCTTCCCGCCGCAAGCTCCGAAAAGCGGTCGTATATTTTGGCGGAACCGCCGGCCAGACAGCCCGTTCCGGCACAGACTAAAATCCGGTGCGCCGGGCGCTTCATTGCCTCTTTTGCTTCTTTTCTTCTTTTATCCAAAGCTTCTCTGTTTTCGATTCTCATTTACCCTTTTGCACCTCTCAATTCTTCAAACAGTTCATGTACCTTTTCCGGCGTCATAGCAGGATGCACCACGTCGTTGACCGTAAGCACCGGGGCTAAGCCGCATGCCCCGAGGCAGGATACGGTTTCTAACGTAAAGAGCATGTCGTCCGTCGTATGTCTGCCTTTGCCAAGCCCGGTTTCCTTGTAGATTTGATCCAAAATCGCGGTCGACTTGCGCACATGGCACGCCGTACCGTCGCATACCCGGATTACATATTTCCCCTTCGCTTCAAAGGAAAAATTCTCGTAAAAGGTCGCCACACTGTATGCTTTCGCTTCATTGATGCCAAGCCGCTTTGCCACGTAGCTTAAAAGCTCCGGCGGCAGATAGCGGTAATAGCTTTGGATATCCTGGATAATCGGAATCAAAAACCGCTGCACCGTCCCATGCTGGCTGATGATTTCATCTGCCTTGTCATAGTAAGATTGTTCTAACATAAAAACCTCCATCTTGTGTATTTATTTACGTAAGGCCGCTGAATCATTCTCAGAGCGCGTCTGCCCCGTACCGAATGGGACGTGCCGCCTAATGTACGTTGATATGGTTGATTACCAGCTGGGCGATGCACGCCATCCCTTCGTCGTTCGGATGCGCCGCCACGACTTCGTTTGTAATCGTATGCTGCCCGCCGTCCGCACCGGATACCACTGCTCCAAGCGCGGAACGGTAAAACGCTTCGTAACCGTTTAAAAAGTCTGTCATTTCAATAAACGGGACGCCGTAAGCCGCGCACGCCCCCCGTTTGGCCGCTTCGATATCCTCAGACGGCCAGAGCGTCTCGCCCAGCATCAGAATCTGCGCATTCGGAGCCTTTTCCTTAATCAGCTTCACCAGGTTGGTGTAATCGCCGCCTAAGGTTTCTTTAAAGGATGTAATATTTTCCCCGGTCTGTATGGTGACCAGATCCGTATGCTCATTAAAATACCCCTCATAGTCTGCCAGTATGGCATTGCGATCCTGCGCCACTTCCCATTTCTTTAAATCCAAAACGGTAGTCGTAACGGATTTCGGCGTCTGTCCGCCCAGCCAGCTTGCCACCAGATGTATGTAATCTTTTTGTTCGGAAGAAGCAGCCATGCCCCAACTGCCCCACCAGTTGCCTTCCGCGACATCATTGCAGGTCACGGAATTGCCGAGCGCAACATAGTCAAACGTCTTTTCGGAAGCTATAATTGCTTTGACGCCGTTTATCTCGGTCTCCGTTTCGGTTTCTGTTTCCGTCTCTGTTTCTGTTTCGGTTTCTGTTTCCGGCGCTGTCCCGGTTTCCGTTTCGGTTTCGGTCTCTGCCTGCGTATCGTCCATGGAAGACGTATCTGCTTCCGGAAGTTCTTCTTCCGCAGGTTCCAGTAGTTCCGTTACTTTTTCTTCCACAAATGCAGACCTCACCTCTGACTTGTGTTCCGTTTCCTGTACTTCCTGCTCTGTTTCCGCGCTGCCGGAAGAATTTGTCCCGCCATTCTGGCATCCGGCAGACAACAGAACTGCACACATAATAAATACAAGGCCAAAATATCTTTTTTTCTTCATATACAAAACCTCTTTTCTTAAAAATGTGTTCATGATTATTTCAAAACATCAACAGAAAAACCATATTCGGCTTTCTGATCATTATAGTCGAACGGCATATAGAATACAATACTTTGAATTTTAAAAAAAATGTGACCAAATCCAAAAACAAATGTATAAACTTCCGTTTTGGGGTCTATACTATAATTGTTCCCAATGAGGAATTATCCCCCACCGCTCATTGGGAACAATCACAAAAGATGCAAGAATACTTATCCTCCCCTGGAAGCCCCGGCAGCCAACGCGTATGCCAGGGGCTTCCTTTTTTATCCAAAATCAAAGGCTCTTGAACAGGCCAGAAATCCCTTTTTCCCGAAAGATCTTTTTATAATAAGCCGCCTCTTCAAAAATCAGATCGTCAATCACCTGCATCCCCAGAAGTTCCACCGGCGCTTTATCGTCCGTCATCAGATAATCCCCGGCCCGGTACGCCCCCACGGCAGACGACACCTGTTCCATCATCCGAACAAGCGCCGGTTCGGAAAGCTTTTGCCGGTTTGAATCAAAAACAGAAAGCATCCGGCCAGAATCCGACGCATACAGTTCCCGGTTGGTGGAACCAGGCACATCTGCGGTATATACTTCCTGGAATACGGAAGAAATCGTATCTGCAAGATACTGGTTGATATTCCCTTCTTTCCGCCCCCGCATATTCATATTTACAACCATCACGCCGTCTTCATCCAGATGTTCTTTTACCAGGGTAAAAAACTCGACGGAGGACATTTGAAACGGTATCGTAATATCCTGGTATGCGTCCACCATAATCACGTCATATGTCTGATCCGTAACATTTAAAAAAGCGCGCCCGTCATAAGTAACAACCTCTACGTCTTTCGGCATCTTAAAATACTGCCGGGCCAGCCCGGTGATTTTGCCGTCAATTTCCACACCCTGCACCTGCGTGTTGGAAAAATATGCCCTGCACTGCGACGCAAACGTTCCGGTGCCGTTTCCGAGAATAAGTACGCGAAACTCCTCTTTTTCCATGACATCCGCCATCAGCGGGGCCGCCAGGGCATAATCGTAATACATTCCCGTTAAGCCGCCGTCTTTTTTCAGAATCGACTGCACGCCAAACAATACGTTGGTAGAAAGTATCATGTCCGTATCGGTTTCCCGGACCTGCAGGTAATTGTAGACAGATTCCCCTTCATAAGCAAGATCGGTTTCCCAAAATGCAAAGCTGTCAAAATGGCCGGCCGCACAGCAAACCAAAAACAGCAGTATCCCCACAGCAATCCGCCTGCCTCCTGTTTTGGATTTTACAAAGTAAAGGACGGACAAACACAGCAGTATCCCGGCAAATACCAAAAAAGTAACGGAAGTCCCCACAGCCGGGATCGTTACAAAAGTTGGCAGGAATGTTCCCAAAATACTTCCGATGGTGTTGGAAGCATTTAGCATGCCGACGGTTTTTCCGTTGTCTGCAAGGCTGTCCACCGTATATTTCACCAGAGACGGCGTTACCGTCCCCAGCAAAAACAGCGGGAATACAAATATGGCCATACATGCCAGAAAGCCGGCCCAAATTAAGAAATTGGAATTTACCGTAAAGATCAATACTGCCGAAATGGCAAGAATAATATATTTCCCGGCAACGGGAATACATGCAATCCAAATGGCTGCAAGCAGGATCCTTCCATACAGCCTGTCCGGATCGGGATTTTTGTCTGCGTACCTTCCGCCGTAGATATTGCCAAGCGCCATGGCAATCATAATCGTCCCGATAATAATCGTCCATACGATCTGCGACGAACTGAAATAAGGGGCAAGCAGGCGGCTCGCCCCCAATTCCACTGCCATCACTGACATTCCGGCAAAAAATTCTGTCAGGTACAGATACGTCTTATTTTGTAAAATTCGTG
>OFHB01001031.1_pt1 | contig 16771 bp, 9 predicted proteins | sample 1521881 | NCBI WGS metagenome assembly OFHB01 (sample SAMEA3504090, study PRJEB24116) | mouse gut metagenome | biome: mouse gut; feature: mouse-associated habitat; material: faeces | place: Denmark | collected 2011
GGCCAAAAGTAGGCGCAGGGTCCGGGGGCGCGTAGCCCCCGGGCCGATTCGAGAAATTACTCCCGTTCGCGCCGGTCAGGCGCGAAGATAAACCTTACCGCTGTTCCTCCTCCAAACTCCACCCATACAGCGGATACCTCTGTATAGCCCCAAAAATCTTCTTTTTCAGCTGAGGGAACTGCTTTTCCAGCTGGAGAAGCAGTTCCTTCGTCTCCTCCCGCTTGGTGGTCCCGTTAGCGGGACAAGGATTTTTGACGATGGGAAGGTCCAGGCGGCGCACCGCGCCGCGCACCTCTCGCTCTTGAACGTACAAAAGAGGCCGGATCTGCGTCACCTGGCTTCTGTCCAGATAGGTCACCGGCTGAAAACAGCCGATCCGCCCCTCCAGAAAAAGAGACATCACCATCGTCTCCACTGCGTCATCATAATGGTGCCCCAGCGCAATTTTTTTCAGCCCCAGGCGGTTCATTTCCGTGCTCAAGGCCCCGCGGCGGAGCTTGGCGCAGAGGGAACAGGGATTCTTCTCCTTCCGGTATTCAAACACGATCGCATAAATGGGAACCGGAATCAGATGGTAGGGCACGTCCAGCGCATCGCACAGCCGGGCAATGGGTGAAAAATCCATCCCCGGCGCGCCGCTGTCAATGGTCAGGGCCGCTACGTCGAACTTCTTGGGATAGAAATCCCGCAGCTTCGCCAGGGCCGCCAGAGTCAGGACCGAGTCCTTGCCGCCGCTGACGCCCACCGCCACCGTGTCGCCCTCCTCAATCATATGGTAGTCCTCCACGCACCGGCGGACAAGGGATAGAATTCGCTGCATAGGGAGCTCCTTCCTGGAAAATTCGAAAATCGAAAGCGAGATTTCAAGAGAAATCAAGAGAAAACAAGAGGTATCAAAAGGATTATATAAGATAAATAAAAATAGAGTTGACAAGCGGGAGCAGGTGTGCTATAAATATATCTGTTCGCTGAGGGTCATTGTACCTGATCTCGAGCAAAAATACAAGACTTCCTTCGATAACGAGACAGCAGGAGCCTCCCTCCTGTTCTTTCGTGATCGAAGGAAGAACCAAGAAGGAGAAAACAGCCATGTCCACTTTTATGGCAAACAAGGGCAATATTGTCCGCAAGTGGTATGTTGTTGACGCCGCCGGCAAGCCCCTGGGCCACACCGCCGTCATCGTCGCCGACCTGCTCCGCGGCAAGCGCAAGCCCACCTACACCCCCCACGCCGACTGCGGCGACAATGTCATCGTCATCAACGCCTCCAAGGCCACTCTCTCCGGCAAAAAGCTGGAGCAGAAGATGTACCGCACCCACTCCGGCTGGGTGGGCGGCCTGAAGGAAACCAAGTACAAGGACATGATGGCCAAGAAGCCCGAGCTGGCCATGCGGGTCGCCGTCCGCGGCATGATGCCCCGCAACGTGGTCACCAAGGATTCCCTCAAGCGCCTGCATGTCTACGCCGGCGACACCCACGAGCAGCAGGCCCAGAAGCCCGAGCTCTACGCGGAATAAGGAGGTAGAGGAACATGTATCAGTCTAAGAAGCCTTATCTGTACGGCACTGGCCGTCGGAAGTCCTCCGTGGCCCGCGTCCAGGTTTATCCCGGCGGCACCGGCGCCATCACCATCAACGGCCGCGACATCGAGGAGTATTTCGGCCTCGATACCTTGAAGATGATCGTCCGTCAGCCCCTGGTGGCTACCGCCAACGAGGGCAAGGTGGACATCGTCGCTACCGTCAAAGGCGGCGGCGTCAGCGGTCAGGCCGGCGCTCTGCGCCACGGTATTTCCCGCGCCCTACTGCTGGCCGGCGACGACAACCGTCCCATCCTCAAGAAGGCCGGCCTGCTCACCCGCGATCCTCGTATGAAGGAGCGTAAGAAGTACGGCCTCAAAGCCGCCCGCCGCGCCCCGCAGTTCAGCAAGCGTTAACAGCATCCTTCCGCATTTCCAGCTCCCGCCCCATACGGGGCGGGAGCTTTTTCGTACCTCCGGCCCTTCCGCAATCTGCGCGATATATAAAAACAGCCGATTTCATACGAAATCAGCTGTTTTAACCCAAATTCTGCCGTCCTGCCCCGCAAGACTACAATAGCGCCTCTTCAAACACCTTCAGCAGCTGCTCCCGATGGAACGGCTTATCCACAAAGCCCTTGGCTCCGATCGATTTGGCCCTGTCGTAGGTGTCCCCATATGCCAGGGATGAGATCATCACAATCCTGGCGTCCGGGTTCTGCTTCAAGATGATCTCCGCCGCGTCCAGGCCGTCCATTCCCTGCATGATGATGTCCATCGTCACCAGGTCAGGCTGTACGGCGGCGTACTGCTCAATGGCGTCCTCCCCGCTGCGGCAGTATGCCGCAACCTCGTAGTCGGTGCCCTTCAGGACATCCTCCAGCTGAACCCTGACCAGCCGGGAATCGTCTACGATCATAACTCGCTTGCTCATCTGACATGTCCCTCCTGTTAAGTCTTTTCCGAATCGGCCCCGTCCACCCGGGAACAGGGCACGTGGTGAATCAGCTGCGCTCCCTCGCTGTGCTCATTGGCGTAGGTAAGGATAAACTGCACCTCCTGCTCCTGCGGCTCATAGCGTCCGCGGTAAAAAACAGGCTGCCCGAAATGGGCCGGAATCTGCGTCGCCCGAAACAGCGCCCCCGTAACCTTGCCGCAGAGCACGTTGAGATACTCCTTGCTGAATTCCTCCAGGTCCTCAGGGGTCACATTCTCCTCATGAAAGGAATTGCAGGCCATGCGGGCAAGCAGGCTGGTGTCCGCGCAGAGGGTCAGGCTGGTATTGAACCCCTTGTCAAAGGTGATATGCACCGTACAGAGGTCCTCTCCCGGCGGCTGGTCCTCCTGGTGCAGACGCACGCCGGCAGTCCGTTCGGTAACCTCCTGAAGCGCCTGGTCAAATATCTGCGCAAGCGTTTCCTTGGTTATGGCAGTACTCATAAAGCAAAATCTCCCCCCGCTGACTTATTGATCCTCTTCCGGATCCAGTACCCGCTGGATTCTCTCAAGCAGGTCGTCCGGAGAAAAGGGCTTCAGGATATAATCGCATATCCCCAGCTTGATGCCCTCTATCACATATGTCTTGTCCTCCACGCCGGTCAGCATGATGACCGGAATATCGGACCGATCCTCCATCGCGCGGATCTCTTGCAGGGTTTCAAATCCGTCCTTCGGCATCATGCGGATGTCCAGCAGGATCAGATCGGGCTTTTCCTTCTCCAGGTATTTCAACGCCCTCGTGCCGGAGCTCACCGTAACCACATCGTAGTACTCCTCCAAGGCGTTCGTGATCCTCCGTAAAATAATCACCGCGTCATCTACCGCCAGAATGCGCTTCCGGTTGAGTCCTCTCTCCGGCTTATACATTTGCGCCTACCTCCTTTTCAAGTTTGCTCAGAAGCTGCCGCAGCAGCTCTTCCGCGTCGTCATCTTCATACAGTTTCAGCTGACCCTGGATTTCCTTAAGGCTGTCCGCCGCATCCCGGGGCAGCGCATGGCGCAGGATGTCCTCCACCATGCCGGCGCACTCCTTCGATCTGAAATTCTCCAGCTCATTCAAGGCCGCGCCCACCCGCTCTTTCAGCTCCTGCAGGGGCATGGAGGGGAGCATTTCCTCCTGTGGGTCGTTCTGATGCCGACGCTCCAGAAACATGCCGATGTTCTTCAGAAGCTTCTCATAGGCCGCCAGCAGCGCGGGGAACTGCCGGTCAATCAACTCCCTGTCGTTCCGGGCGGCGGCGTTCTCCTGGGCGCGGGCCATGTCGGACACATTGACCGCCCCGATATTGGCCGAGGCGCTCTTGAGCCCATGCACTTCCACGCAGTAGCGCGCAATATCGGAACCGGCCAGCTCCTTCAAAAGCTCCGCCTTACGCCGGCCGTCCATATAATAGAGCTCCAGCAGGTCCACAAACCCCGCCTCATCGCCAGTATAATAGCGGGCCGCGGCGTCGGTATCGATTCCCTCGATCCGCAGGGCGCTCAGATCCGTTTCCCTGTCCGCCTCCCCGCTGTTTCCGGCCCGCCGCCGGTCCTCGGGAACCCAGCGCATCAGCAGCTGCTCAAGGGCCTTCCTGTCCAGGGGCTTGGCAATAAAGTCCTGGAAGCCCCGGTCCAGGAACCGCTCCCGCATGCCCTCCATGGCGTTGGCGGTCAGGGCGATGATTGCCGGGAAGCGCCCGTTTTCACCGCAGTCCCGGCGGATGATCTCCGCCGCTTCAATTCCATCCATCACAGGCATCATATGATCCATAAAGATAATATCATACCGGGTTTCACGCGCCATTTCGATGGCCTCAGGACCGCTCTCCGCCTCGGACAGGTCGAAGCCGTAACTCTTCAAGAGCCCCTTTGCCACCTTGCGGTTGATCAGGTTGTCATCCACAATGAGTATCTTCACATGGGGGGCGGTGAAGGATTCAGACCGCGCCAGCTCCGCCTGGGGCGGCTCCGGCATCTCCGCGATGGTCCGCCGATCCAGAATCTTCTGGGGAATGGTGATGGAGACGGTGGTCCCGCTGCCGTATACGCTCTCCACACGGATCGTGCCGCCCATCAGCTCCACCAGGTGCCTGACAATCGCCAGCCCCAGGCCGGTTCCCTCCACGCTCCGGTTGCGCTTGGCGTCCACCTGACGGAAATCCTCGAAAATCTTTCCCAAGTCCTCCTCATGGATGCCGCAGCCGGTGTCCTCCACCCGGAAGGTAATCAGCTCCTCGTCCTCCTGCCCGCCGGGTTCCCCGGTGACGCTGGCCCTCACGTAGCCTTCCTTTGTAAACTTGATGGCGTTGTTGAGGATATTGATCAGAATCTGCTTGATCCGTCCCTCGTCGCCCCTGTAGCGGCAGGGGAGTGTATCGTCGCACTCATATTTCAGAATCAGTCCGCGCTTGGAGGCGGCCATGTCCATCATGCCCACCACCTCGCCGACCAGGGTCTTCAGGTGGTAGTCCGTGTACACCAGCTCCATCTTGCCCGCTTCCACCTTGGACAGGTCCAAAATGTCGTTGATGATCGCCAGCAGGTTCCTGGCGGCCGACTGCACGTCCTTGGCGTGGGCGTATATGGAGGCGTCCCTGCACTCCTCCATGATGATGTCGTTGAGGCCGATGATGGCGTTCATCGGGGTGCGGATCTCGTGGGACATGTTGGCCAGGAACTCGCTCTTGGCGATATTCGCCTTTTCCGCCTGCTGCCGCACCCGCTTGATCTCATTGATATACGCCTTGATATCGGTCATATCTAGGATCAGAATGACGCAGCCCTTTTTCCGCCCGCCCTCATCTATGATCTGCTTGCTGTGGCACTCATAGTGCTGCCCGTTCATGGAAAAGCTCCAGGGGATGTCCTCGTTGAGCATTTCCTCCCGGAACTCCTCCAGCACCCGGACATTTTCCCCCAGCTTATGCTGGGGCAGGCTGGTCAGGATCTGGGACGCGGCTCGGTTGTAGCTGATCAGCGCCTGTCGTGGTCGTCCAGCGCGATCACGCCGTCGCCCAGGTTCTCCAGCACCTTCTCCGCCGCCAGATGGCGGAAATCATAGTTGCGCCGGCTCCACACCACAATCACCACCAGCGACATGGCAACGGCCAGCGTCACCGGGGTGAAATCGAACACCACAATCAGCTTGCACACATAGGCGATGAGCACCACAACCGGCAGGAAGGAAATGCCCAGAATCGTCCAATACTGGCGGTTGACCTGCTGGTCCGAGCGGAGGCGCACCGCCCGCACCAAGGTATGTATGGAGAGAACGTAGGGGATCACGATGCGGGTCATCATAAAAAAGGTATACAGGGGGCCGTAGGAAATATTGACGTAGTGAAATCCGTCCGCGGCGGACATCCATTGAACGTCCTGGTAGAAGAGGCCGTTCCAATTAAAAAAGACCGTCGGCAACACGAAGAAGTTGACCACGCCAAGGGCGTACAGCAGTTTTTTCGGCGGAGGCGTATAGCAGTAGCTGTAGGTAAACCAGCAGTAACACAGCGGGACAAAGGCGGAGCCCACGTTTTCCACCGTCACCGCCGTCATGGCGGCCTCCACGGTGGGGGCGGTCAGCTCCAGCAGATAGCCCACGTTCTGCACCAGCGAGCCGCACATGATGAAAATAAGGAGCTTCTGCTCCCTGGCTCCGTCTCCGCCGATCAGGAGGAGCAGGGCCGCCAGGGTCAGGCATATCCCCAGGCATTCCAATACAACGACAAAGTTTACCATTTTCCGTTCACCTGTCCGTGTCTTTTATTCCATGCAGAGAAGAAAACGCGCGGCAGTTTTTCCCTAAATACAATAATACATTTTTGCTATGTTGTCAAGAAATACTGTTGATTTACCATTGAAGTGCGAAAGCTCGAAAGAGCTCGACGCACTTCTGTTTTTTTATGCCTTTGGGGAAAGGAGGACGGGGAACATGGGCCGAAAATTCCGCTATCTCGAGCCAAGCGAACGGGCAGAAATTGAGAAGCCCCACAATTCGGCGGCAAAGGCTGCCGAGAGGATCGGCTATCACACGGCGGCGATTTACAGATTCTATGAATTCCAATCATTCCGGCAAAAGGCAGGCATCCCTGCCGGGGATGCCTGCCTTTTGGATATTGCCCCCTGGCCGTACCTCCACTTTCCTCCATGATAGCACGGGAGGGGAAGATACAACCGCGGGAAAGCGCTCTGGAGCCTTTTGTGAATTTGCCAAAATCAGAAATTGGGGTGGGCATACGGCGCCGGTTCCGGGCCGCAGTAGAGGCCGTAGGCGTCGCAGATCCAGTAGACGCCGTCCACGTTCACCCGGCACCACTGGTGGGAATATTCGCCCTCGTTGACATGCTCATAGGGAATCCCCAGAATGTTCAAGCACAGCCCGGTAGCCCTGGTGCACCCGGCGCAGGAGGCCGAGCCGAGAATGAAGTAGCCATACGGATCGTTGTAGTTGGACGAGGACATGGAATACTCCATACCGCTGTCAAACCGCTCCCGGACGGCGGAGGCGATGCCCTGGAGCTGTTCTGTCCGGGACAGCCCGGCCAGCGGCGTCACGATCTCCAGCGCCACATCGTACGCCTGGGCCAGCTGCTCGTCGGTGGCCTTCTTTTGCAGGCTCTTCCGGTTTGCCAGCTTTTCCATGGGCACCGGCGTAAAGGAGGAGCTGCTGCCGGGATCCCCGGTGGAGGGAGAGGAGGGGCCGCCGCCGGACGGACCCGTTTTTCCGGTGATATACAGCAGCGACCAGAAGTCCGAATACCCGCCGTAGCCATTGGCGCGATGGGTGTATCCGATCCCGACATGGGTGTACGCTTCGCTCATGATGGCGGCGAATGCCTCTTCGGTGTTCATCGCCGTGGCAAAGGTTCCTGCCGCGTCGCCCTTGCCGCCCAGAATGCTTTCATGGACCTGCGCCGCGGCGACGCCGGCGGTGTCCAGTACGGACTCCCAGCTGCTCCCGTCGGGACGGTTTTCAAAAAAGCCTTTGGAGATGTCGTCAGCCCGAAGCCCGGCCGCCTGGTCCAGCTGGTCCATGGTTTCCAGCGGCTTGAGCCCCGCGCCGGACCGCTCCGCGTTGATCAGCCGGAGCAGCTCCGCGCAGCGGCTGTCCTGGGGAGCGATTTCCGCGCCGGAACTCCCGCCGCCGAACGCGCGCAGGAGGAACGTCACGATTTCCGCGCGGGTGCAAGTCTTGTCCGGGGAGAAAGCGCCGCCGCCGGTGCCGGTAGTGACGCCGTTCTCCACGGCCCAGGACACCGGTATGGACAGCTGGAGATTTTCAACGGGAACGTCGGAAAAGCTGGCCGGAGACATGGAAAAGGGCATATCCTTCGCCTTCCAGATGAAGGTCACGGCCATGGCCCGCGTGCAGTCCGCCTCCCCGTGGAAGCGGTCGCCGGAAACCAGGCCCTTTTCGCTGGCCCACAGGGCGGGACGATAATAGTAATCGCCGGAGGAAACGTCCCGGAAGGGATTGGAAATAGAGGAAGCCGGTTTTCCGGCCGCCCGCCAGAGGAAGGTGATGATCTGGGCGGCGTTGCAGGTGTCGCCGGGGGAGAAGGAGGAGGCGCTGGTGCCGGTGGTGATGTCGTTCTGGACCGCCCAGGTTACCGCATCGTAGTACCAGTCGCCGCTGCTGACATCAGAAAAATCGGAAGCGCTTGCCGCCGCGCCGGCGGGCAGCAGGAAGCACAGCAGCAGCGCCATCCCGCCGGACAGGAAACGTTTACGCATAGTGGATGTCTCTCCTTTCAAATTTTAAAATAATCTGGCGGGCAAAAAGGAAATGCAGCCGCAGTCTATTCCGCCAGATTGCGGCCCCCCTGATGCAGTTTATTTTCCTGCATCAGGGGGCGCCTCATGTCTGTCTTTAGATGTTTTCCATGAAGTTCTTCAGCATCTGCGCCGCTTCGGCACGGGTCGCGGTTCCTCCCGGAACAAGCTGGCCGCTGTCGTTGCCGTTCAGGACGCCGTTCTCTACGGCCCAGCACAACGCCTCCTGGGCGTAATCGCTGACCTGGTCCGCGTCCGCGAACTCCAGGTCCCGGCGGCTTGCCTTGGGGCTTCCCATGTACCGCCAGAGCATCACGACAAACTGCTCCCGCGTAACGCTGTCATTGGGGCCGAACTGGCCGTCCCCATAGCCGCTTGCGATGCCGTTCTCCACGGCCCAGGCGACGCTGTCCGCATACCAGGCGTCGCTGCTGACGTCGCTGTACGCGCTTGCCGCCGTCTGTTCCGGCTGGCCCTCCAGCCGGTAAAGCACGGTGGCCAGCATGGCGCGGCTCATGGTTTCGTCCGGGCTGAACGTCGTTTCGCTGGTGCCGCTGAACAGCTCCCGGGCGGCGGCGAAGGTCACGGCCTCGGAGGCCCAGTTGGCGGCGGGCACGTCGGAGAACGTCCTGCTGTTGTCCACGATCTCTATCTTGGCGGAACCGTTCAGCGGTATGCTCATCCTGCCGTCTTCCGCTATGCTCCGCTGGAGGATCTCCCGGGCGCCGTCCTCATGGATCAGCACCGCCACGGTGCCGGGACCGGCGTTCTCCGCCGGGATGGTGAGGGTCAGGCCGCCGGGAATCTGCTCCACCCTCTCGCCGCCTGCGGCCAGGGTGAATGTGACCGACTGCCCCACCTGCTCGGCCGTTACGCTGACGTCGCCGCCCGCGCTGGCCAGGGCATCCAGCGCCTCACGGGGAATCGCCGCATCGGCGATGGGCGTGGAGACGGTAAGGGTAGCGTTGGTCTTGCTCTGGATCTGGTCCACCGTAGAGGCCGGGATGGACACCTGCGCCTTGGTCACATCGCCGGTGATCTCCGGCTTGATCACGATGGTCTGGCTCTGGTTTTTCACCGCCTCCTGCACCAGCTTGTCGCCCTCCGCAGCGCTCACAACGGCGCTTGCTGTGCCGTCCTGGGCGGCCGTCTGCGGCGGAGTGGCGTTCGTGGATGCGGGCGGAGGAAGGCTTATGCCGTTGGTGGTTGTCAGCGTTACCTGGACCTGGATTGTGGCCGTGTTGTAGTTGGCATCATCATTGGGCTTGAAAATTACGTTATAGCTCTCTCCAGCAACAACCACGGTTTCAGGATTTTCCCAGACAAAGGTGCCACCTGATGTATTGGTTGCGCCGCCATCCAGGCGAATGTCCTTCAACTGCTGTCCCGCCGTACCAGACGCCGAGGGACTTCCATTGATTTGCGGATCCGCCTTCTTGATCTCCACTTCGATGGACGCCGGGGCGATGCCGGTGTAATTCACGCTGTCCGCTACCTTGTACCAGACGGTGTACGTTCCGGCGTTGGTGCCGGTGGGGATGGCCGTCGAGTAAACGCCATTCTGGCTCGTGCTGTACTCCACCGTGCCGATGTTATTTACTGTGGTGCCAGTTCCAGTAGCAATGAGGCCCTGCGCAGTTCCGGGGATGTAAGTCAGGTCAGCGCCCCTCGGTGCGCTTGCCAGCTTGGCGTCCACCCGGTCAATCGTCCCTGTGACGCTGTCGGGCCAGTTGATGACGTACCGGCCTGAGTTAGTGCCGCTGACTGCCACACCGGTATAATCCAACATGACCATCTTGTTTGTACCGGCGTTGGCGCTGTCATAAAAGGCCGTCAAACCGTTGATGGCGATGGAGTCACCGCTGACCAGATCGCCGGGCCTCACAGTCACTGTGATCGCGTCAGCGGCAACATGGATATTGCCGTCGTAGTTCTTCGGCTTGATGGTCACCACCGGGGTCACGGGCTTCGGCTTTGCGGTAAACAGTACGCTGTCTGTGTTGGAGTTGCTGTAGCCGTCCGCAGCCTCCCGGTAGGCTTCCACAGTGAAGCCACCGACGCCTGTTACGGTTACAGTGCCATTCTTCTCATCAATCTCAGCGACACCGTTGCTCTCCTTGATGCTCCAGTGGATCGCGCCGCTGCCGGAACCGCCTGTCGCGCTCAGGTTGAACGTATCACCGTAGCGGATATCAGCAGGCTTGTCGGTAATGGACAGGGGATTCTGGCTGGAGGCCACGATCTCGAAGGTGCCGGTTACAGGAGAGGTAAACTGGTAGTTGCCGCCCGGGTTGTCTGTGACGGTGACGGTGTATTTGCCCACCGCGATCCGGGGAGAAGGAAGCGTTACTGTGTACTCGCTCTCCGGGATGATACCGCCCCTGGAGTCTGTCACAGTGACGGTAGGGGTCTTTTCCGTGCCGTCGTACTGAATGGCAGGCGGTGAGCATTGGACGTTAGGCGCATCCGTATTCGCGGAAATCGTCACAGGATTCATCCTTACCGGCACGCTGTCCGTGTGGTTGCCATCAGTGGCGGCGGCCTTGTACCAGACGGTGTAGCTGCCTGCGTCCGCAGCCGTGGGAAGGTTGTAGCTGTAGTCGCCGCCATCCAGCGAATACATCATATTGCCGCCATCCGCCGTGCCGCCGGTCACCAGGGCCTGCGGACTGCCGGTGTAAGTCAGACCTGTAACAGCTTTGGGCGCATCTGTCACCTCTGCCGCCGCCGGGCTGATGGTGCCCGTGGTGGTAGGTGAAGCCGTGACAGTGTATTTTTCCTTGACGCTGTCCGGGATCGTCAGACTGTCAATAATGACGGTCTTGTTCGTCCCCACGTTCGCGTCCATGAAATGTCCCGTGGCGGTCACGCTGGTAACGTTGTCACCTGCAACCAGACCGCTGAGAATGACGGTCAATGTGGCGGCCGTGTTGGTGTCATAGGGCTTCTCTGCGGCAATCACAACGGCGGTGACGGGCTTCGGGGCCACGGTGAAGGTCCAGGTGTCGGTCAGACTTCCGGAGGTGGCTGTAATCGTGACGCTGCCGGACTTCCTGGTGGTCACCACGCCGGTACTGCTGTCGATGGCGGCAACGTCCGGGGCATTGCTGCTCCAGTTCACCGCTTCGGTTCCGCCGGTGGCGCCCAGGTAGAGGGTATCACCGTAGACCACGCTGTCCCGCTTGCCGGTGATGGTCAGGATGGGCTGGTCCGCGCCGGTAATCTGGAAGTGAGCCGATGCCGTAAAGCTGTAATTGTTCCCTTTGCTCGTGATGGCAACGGTGGCCTCGCCTACTTGTACGTTGTCGCTGTAGGCCGTATCGTACTCACTAGCCGGGATTACATTGCCGCTGTCATCGGTTACCGTGACGGTGGGTTTGTGTTCGGTCCCGTCGTACTTAAAGCTGTTTTGGGACAGGGTGACCTTCGGGTTGGTCACAACGTTCGTACCGATGGTTGCACTGATTCTGATGGGGTCACTGTCCTCGTGCGTGGAATCGCCCAGCACCTTGGCATAAATTCTGTAGGTGCGTACATTTGTCCCGGTGGGGATTTCGGCGGAATACGTGACAAGATCTTGCGAATAGACCACAATCCCATCCAGAGACATGCCTGTAAGCTCTTGGATAAGCTCCTGAGGCTCTCCGGTGTAGACCAAGCCTGTCTTGCCCTCTGGCTCTACTGCAAATGTCGCCTTGCTCTTAGCAATCTCAAATGTTGCCGTGCCAGAGAATTGGTAATTCCCTCCGCTCACACTCTGCACATTGACCGTTGCCGTGCCCACATTGGTATTATTGCTGTAGGTGGTGGTGTAATCAATATTGTTCGTAAGCGTTTTGCCCTCCACAATCACAGTCACGGGGGGCTTTTGCGGACGGCCGGTGTACGGAAGCGGGTCGCTTGACAGATTAACTGTGACCGTAGGGATAACCGTTCTCGGCAGGATTTCCGCAATCACCAATTCCGGAATGGTTTCGGTGCCGTCGTCACCCACGACCTTGTACCAGACCTCGTAAATGCCCGCATCAGTTCCCTTGGGGAGCGCCGTGCCGTAGTCGTCGTACTCATCAAAGGAATACTCCATGTGGCCATTGACTGCGGTGCCGCGTGTCACAAGGGTCTGTTCCCGCCCGTTATAGGTCAGGGGCCTCGGCTCGGGTTCAGCCGTCAGCGCGGGGGCTCCAGCCTTAATGGTGAAGTTTACGGTCTTCTCTGTGATGTTGTAGTTCCCGCCGGGGTTGTCGGTAATGGTGACCTTGGCGGTGCCCACCGCTGTGTTGTTGCTGTACTTCACCGTGTACTCGCTGGCCGGAATCTCTACATTACCGTCCTTGACCACCACGTCGGGCTCCTTCGCGGTGCCGTCGTAGTCGAAGGTCTTGGGGGACAGATCGATCTCAGGATTTGTCACCTCTTTCGGCTTGATGGTCACCTCCACGCAAACTGCGGGACTGTCCTTGTAGTTGCCGTCGGCATCGGCCTGGGCCTTGTACCAGACGGTGTAGGTACCCGCGTTAGTCTCCTTGGGAACGTTCAGCGTGTAGTAGGTACCGTTCCGGGAATAGGCGAGGGTACCGTTTGCCGCCGTGACGCCGGTGACCAGAGGCTGAGGATTGCCGTCGTAGGTCAACTCAGGATTTGTCGCTCCTGTCAAACTGGCGGCCTTCGGGGTGATGGAGGCTGTCGGGAACGGGGGAAATTTGATGTCGTACCGGTCGTCGCTGGGGAGGGAACCGGTAACGGTGACGGTCTTGTTCGTTCCCACATTAGCGTCGCTGAACTTGCCGGTCAAAATGCCATCAAGGTTGATGGTGTCACCATTCAGCAGGTCGCCGTCTTTCCACCTGACAACCAAATCGGCGCTGTTGGTTTCATCATACACCTTGTCCCTGGCGGTCACGATGGGCGTGACAGGCTTCTTTTCCGCGCTGAACGACCAGGTGTCCGAAACCTCGCCGTAGTTGCCGTCAGCCACTTTTTTTGCCGTGATCGTAACCGAGCCGGACTTGTGGACAGTTACCAGGCCGCTGTCGTTAATGGAGGCAACCTGCGGGTCACTGCTCGCCCACGCCACAGCCCCTGTTATGGAACCGCCCACCGCACTGAGGGTAAAGCTGTCTCCGTACTGGACCTTTCCGGGCTTATTCGTGATCGACAGCGGGCTTTGCCCCGCTACGAGGATGGTGAATGTCTTTTTTGCCTCGGTGAAGGTATAATTTCCGCCACCTTTTTCAGTGACCTTGACCTCGTAGTCTCCGGCTTTCGTCCAGTCCCCGGTCCCGTAATCGACGGTGTACTCTGTTGCCGGGATCACGCGCTTGTTGTTGTCCTTGACCGTGACCGTCGGTTTATGCTCTTTGCCGTCATAGGAAGCCCCCCTGGGGTTGAACTCAATGGTGAGGTTGGTCACAGTCTGCGGGGCGATGGTCACTGTTCCCAGCTTTGTGCCTGCGGTGTCGTTGTGGTTGCCGTCGCCCTTCACGCGGTACCAGACATCGTAGTCGCCTGCGCTGGTGCCGGTGGGGAGGCTGGCGGTGTAGGACTTGCCGTCCAGCGAGTATTCCATGATGCCGTCCGGTGAGGACCCCTCTGTGTCCACTAGTGTCAGGGGAAGGCCGGTGTACTCCAGATCAGCCGCCGCCGTGGGAGTAATCACCTTTGTTCCGTCTACATCCGCCTTGAAAATCGACGCGGTGGCAGTGGCGGGGTAGGTGATGAGGTAGTTCTCATGACCAGTGCTGCCAGTAAAGTCCGGATTGGAACTGTCAACCGTCACCTTCTTGCCCGTTCCGGCGTTGGGGTCCTCGAAGTTGCCCGCCAAAGTAATTTTGACAACATCGCCGTTCACCAAATCGCTGGTGTTCAGCACAGCGGTAACGGTGGCAGTTTTGTCGCCGTTATAGGTCTTTGGCTCTGCTGTCACAACGGCTGTCACCGGCTTCTTCTCCGCGTAGAGTGCCCAGGTGGCGGTCTGGTCGGCATAGCCGGGTTTGGTGCTGGTGGCTGTGACCGTGACAGAACCCACGCCGGTGATTTCAAGCAGTCCGTTGGTAATGCGGGCAATCGAGCTGTCGCTGACCGTCCAGTCTATTGCCCCGTCACCGCCGGTGGTCCCCAGCTGGATGGTGTCGCCGTAGTAGACCCGCTCCCGTGTGCCGGTGATGGTCAGAGGCTTCTGGTCCGCCGGGAGGATTTCAAAGTCAACGCTGGCGGTAAAATTGTAGTGGGTACCTGTACCGGTAATGGTCAGAGTGTGCGTACCTACACTTGTCAGGTCAGTAGTACATGTCGCTGTGTACTCACTGCCGTCGATCACAAGACCGCTATTGTTGTCCTTGATAGTGACTGTGGGCTCCTGCTTCTCTCCGTTGAACGTCGCCTTTTCCGGTGTTATCTTGATAATAGGCGCGGTCACATTGTTGACGATAATGGAAGCAGTTACCGATTTTGCTTCGCTGTCATTGTGGTTGTCGTCGCCCTGAGCCTTGTACCAGACGGTGTAAGCATCCACATCTTTTGCTGTGGGAATGGCCGGAGTATACGGGCCGTCCTCAGCCAGAGCGTAAACCATCGTACCGTTGGAGGCAGTGCCCGCCTCAGCCAGCACCTGCTCAGTGCCGTTGTAGGGCAGATTTTCCAAGCCCGTTGGCTCCGTCGTCACCGATGCGGTGCCCTTCGCAATCTCAAAGGTCCCCGTACCGTTTACGATGTAGTTGCCGCCGTTGGCGTTGGTGATGATGACCGTCGCCGTACCGGCGTTGACGTTGTCGCGGTAGGATACGCTGTACTCGGGTTTGGCGGTGCCGGGGCCGTCGATCACTTTGCCGTCGTCCGTGACAGTGACGGTGGGAGTTTTCGCGGTGCCGTCATAGATAAAGGAAGTCGGATTCAGCGTGATAGTGGGTGTGCTTTCCTTCGGCTTGATGGTCACGGACACCTGACCAGGCTGGGTATCGGCGTGGTTGTCGTCGCCCTTTACCATGTAATACACGGTGTAGGTGCCCGCGTCCGTCTCCTGGGGAATGGTCTCCGAATAGGAGCCGTCCGCACCAGTTTTGGAATACACCACGGTACCGCCGGTGGCGGTGCCTACGTCCACCAGGTCCTGGGGCTGCCCGGTATAGGCCAAGTTCTTGGCCGCCGGGGCCTTGGTCAGCTTTGCGCCGGCTTCCTTGATGGCAAACTTTACCTTCGCTTCTGTGAAGGTATAGTTTCCGCCCTCCTTTGCGGTGACGATTACAGTTGCATCGCCGACATTTTTGTTGTCGGTGATGTTCACGCTGTAATCGCTGTCTGCCAGCACCGCATTATCATCGTTCGCTGTGACGGTCACATTGGGGTTTTTCTCGGTGCCGTCATAGTTGTAGGAGTAAGCGGGCGGCGTGACAGAGTCATCCGTCTGCAAATCGTTGCCGGACAGCGTGACCGTCACAGTAACTCCCCTGGGCGTGATATCGCCCTTGGCGGTGGCGGGATAGGCAACGGTGTACTTGGCGGCATCAGCCGTCACATTTACATCGGACAGTGTAACCGTTTTGCCGGTCCCCACGTTGGCATTGTCATAGGCGCCCTTCGCAGTGATTGTGATAACATCGTTGACGGAGTCAACCAGATCGCTGGCCTTTACCGCCACCGCAATGTCGGCATCGGCAACAGCTGTAGTCCCGTCGTAGACCTTCCCGGTAACCGTCACCTCCGCCAAAACCGGCTTGGGCTCCACGGTAAAGGTCCAGACAGCGCTCACGGGGCCATAGTTGGGGACCGTCCGCTCCGCCTTGACCGTGACGGACCCGGTGCCCTTGATGGTCAGTACGCCAGAGTTCTCGTCAATCTCGGCGCTGGCTCCGCCCTCTGTGACGCTCCATTTTACCGTTCCATTTCCGGTGCCGCCGGAGGTCCCCAGGCTGGTAATCCTGTCACCGTAGTAGACATGCTCGGGTACGCCGGTAATCTCTATCGCCGCCTGTTCCGCCGGGACGATCTCCGCCGTGGCGGTGGCGGTGAAGGAATAGTTCCCGTTGGGCACGTTTTCGATGGTGGCCGAATAGCTTCCGGCGGCGGTCAGCAGACCATCGGTGACCATCGGATTGACATTTTTCCACGTGACCGTGTACTGGTCCGGGTCAATGACGGTTTTCCCGTCCAGCACCGTGAGCTCCGGCTCCTTCTTGGTGCCGTCGTACAGGAAGGAGAACTCCGACGGCTCGACCTTGGCTGTGATGGCCTTGGGGGCGATGGTCACGGGAATCGGCGTTGTGTTCACGGCCACGCCGGTGTAGTCGGCGGTCCCGTCCACCTTATAATAGACGGTGTAAGTACCCGCGTCAGTCCCGGTGGGAATGTTGGGGGAGAAGCTGGTCCCATCCAGAGAATAGACCAGGAAGCCCACATCACTCACGCCCGCCGTGACCAGCGCCTGGGGCTGTCCGTTGTAGGTCAGCGGGTCGATTTTCACAGGAGCGGTGGTAATCGCCGTGGTCGCCTGGGCGATATCCGCCGTC
>OFHB01001036.1_pt1 | contig 16729 bp, 18 predicted proteins | sample 1521881 | NCBI WGS metagenome assembly OFHB01 (sample SAMEA3504090, study PRJEB24116) | mouse gut metagenome | biome: mouse gut; feature: mouse-associated habitat; material: faeces | place: Denmark | collected 2011
GACGGCGGCTGGATCAACGGCGGCTTTATGGTCATGGAGCCAGAGGTGTTCGGCTATCTCAGCGCGGATGAGAGCTGTATCCTGGAGCGGACCCCTCTGGAGGCCCTGGCCCGGGAGGGAAAGCTGGGGATCTATAAGCACAACGGGTTCTGGCAGTGCATGGATACGCAGCGGGACAAAATCTGGCTGGAGGATCGATGGAACAAAGGGAACGCGCCATGGCGGGTATGGTAAACATGATTCTGGATTTTTATAGGGATAAAAAAGTTTTTGTCACAGGGCATACGGGCTTCAAGGGTGCGTGGCTGTGCACGATTCTGTGCATGGCCGGGGCGGAGGTAACGGGCTTTGCGCTGCCTCCCGAGGAACTGAGCCTGTGCAGAATCATCAGACTGGAGAAAAAAATGAACTCCGTCCACGGTGATATGCGGGACCTGGAGGCCTTGCGGTGCGCTTTTGACGCCGCAAAACCGGAAATTGTGCTTCATCTGGCGGCGCAGCCCATCGTCCGGGAGAGCTATCGGGACCCGGTGGGCACCTATGCCTCCAATGTGATGGGAACGGTCCATATTCTGGAGTGTGTGCGGCAGTCCGGCTGTGTAAGGAGCTTCCTCAATGTGACAACGGACAAGGTCTATCAAAACCGCCAATGGCCCTGGGGCTATCGGGAAACCGACGTGTTGAACGGGTTTGACCCCTATGCCAACTCCAAATCCTGCTCCGAGCTGGTGACAGACAGCTATCGAAACAGCTTTTTGGCAGATAAAGGGGTTGCGGTCAGCACAGCGCGGGCCGGAAATGTGATTGGCGGCGGAGACTTTGCGGCGGACCGGATCATACCGGACTGTATCCGGGCTGTGTGTGCTGGCCGGCCGATTCAGCTCCGCAACCCACATTCCGTCCGGCCCTATCAGCATGTGCTGGAACCGTTGTCCGCTTATCTGCTGATCGCACAGCGGCAGTATGAGAACAGCGATCTGGCCGGCAGCTACAATGTGGGCCCGGACAGCAGCGGCTGTCTGACCACCGGGGCGCTGTCGGAGCTGTTCTGCCAGACCTGGGGAGAGGGCGCGCGCTGGGAACACACAGGCCAGCAGGGCCCCCATGAGGACACAGTGCTGAAGCTGGACTGCTCCAAAATCGGCGCAGTTTTAGGATGGCGTCCCCGTTGGGATGTGGAACGTGCCGTGCGGGAGACTGTGGACTGGACAAAGGCGTGGATAGATGGTCAGAATATCCCTGACTACATGGAGCGACACATTCGTGGATATTTTAACGAACCTGTATAGAGGAAATCTATGGAGCAATTTATTGAAATAAATACCGATCAGATGGACAATCCGGCGGTTGGATCCAATTTATTCTCTAACCGCATCGCTGTGGCGGAGATGCAGCAGAGCTCTGGCATCCCGGAAGTGTCTATTATTATCCAGGCATACAACAGACTGGATAAAACCAAACGCTGTGCGGAGAGCGTCCTGGCCTATACGGATGGTGTTGACTATGACCTGATCCTTTTGGACAATGGTTCAGAAGACGCAACATTAGAATATTTCCAGACGATACCCCACAAAAAGAAAACCGTGGTGCATATTACAAAAAATTTAGGCGCCGCTTTTCCAGCCTCCACGTTAAGTTTGAATAAACTGGGACGGTTTATCTGTATTCTTCAAAATGATCTGATTGTTACCCCTCATTGGATGGAAAATCTCTTGGTCTGCATGAAATCGGATGAGAGAATTGGGATGGTTAACCCTGTCTGTTGTAATACATCCAATCTGCAATGCGTTGATCTGCCTTATACAAATTATCAAGAAATGCAAGAAAAAGCTGCTCAGTTCAACCGCTCAGACCCCAGAAAGTGGGAGGATCGGCAGCGATTGATTACGCTAGGGACCTTGTACCGCAAAGAGGCGCTTATGGCCGTCGGGTGGCCCCTTGGCGATGTTGGCTTCTTTCATGATTTCGGGGATGACGATGATACCTTTCGGATTCGGCATTCAGGCTACCGTACCGTTCTGGCCGGCGACACCTGGGTCTGTCATGACCATGATTTGAGAGGCGGCGAGGGAAAGGACCCTGTGGAATTTCAAAAATCTCTGGACATCGGCAGAGAAAATTTCCGAGAAAAATTTTTTGGCGTTGATGCCTGGGAAGATGTAAACAACTACTACATCCCATATTTCCCACACTTTCCGAAGCCGTCCGCAACGGGACGTCTGCAAATCCTGGGCGTGGATACGCGGTGTGGAACCCCTATTTTGGATGTTAAAAACTGGCTGCGTAGGTTCGGATTGTTTGACGCGGACCTGTCCGCCTTTATCCAGGATCCCAAATATTGGCTGGACCTGAAAACAATTTGCAAAGGACCGGTGGTCTGTGACCGGGAAGAGTTTTTGATAGATTCCTTTCCTCGGGAGACCTTCGATTATATTGTCATAGATCGCCCGCTCAACCGGTATCATGAACCGGTAAAGATGCTGCGCGACCTGTTCTCCTTGTGTAAGAAGAGCGGGTATCTGGTATGCAGGCTGGCAAATGCCCACTCCTTTCGAGAGTATTTACATCTGCTCGGACAGGTGGACGTCTATAACCCGGACTATGCGCTGAATATTCCGGTTGAACAATTCCGCATAGCGATACAGCAATGGGGGGCAATTCGATGTGAGCTGCGGATTGGCGCGGGGTTAAACCAGGAGAGTCAAGCGCTCTTGGCCTCCCTTTATCCCGCCGGCCTGCCGGAACAGCAGCAAAAAGCGGCATTGGATCAGATGCAGTGTCAGGATTATTTGTTTGTTATACAAAAATGTTTGCAATAGAGAAGCCCAGCTCACTCAAATATGTTTTGGGGCAGTGGTAAAAAATGAAAATACTGCATATTGCCGCCCATATGGGCGGTGGAATCGGTTCGGCGTATGCCGGACTGGGTAACTGCGGTCAGGAGCAGAGGATCCTCCTTCTGGAGACGCCTCGGGATAGAACCGCCTTAGACAGAGTGCGGTCCGCCGGGTTTCAAATTATACAGGCGACAGAGCGCTCCAGTGTAGAGCGAGAATTGGAGTGGGCAGACGTTGCCGTATTCAGCTGGCACCACCACCCGGCCCTCACAGGGTTTTTGCACGGCTTTCCCGCTGTTCCAATCCGCAGTATTCTCTGGTGCCACGTCTCTGGCAACTATTTCCCCCATATCTCCGCCGAATTTGTTCAGCAGTTCGATCAGAGTATCTTCGCCTCACCCTTCAGTCTGGACCTGCCGCAGGTCAGGGCGCTGGGTGATACGTACTTAAAAAAGCACTGCGATGTGGTCTATGGCCTCAACGATCTCAGCCGGTTTATCAGGATCAAAAAGAAACCGCACGCGCATTATACGGTTGGATATGTTGGTACGATGGGCTTTTGCAAGCTTCACCCCAGCTTTATAGACTTCTGCGCGGCAGCGTGGACGCCGGATACGCAGTTTTTAATGGTGGGGTCGCCCTCCACCCAAAAGGAGCTGCTGACATCGGCGGAGGAAAAAGGGATTGCAGAACAGTTTCAATTCTGCGGACAGCTCCCGGATGTGTCGTCCGCGCTGGCGCAGATGGATGTATTTGGCTACCTGCTGAACCCGCAGCACTTTGGAGCTACGGAAAACGCGCTGCTGGAAGCTATGGCAGCGGGGCTTCCCGTTGTAGCCCTGGATCAGTGCGTGGAGCGGGGAATTATCCGGGACGGCAGAACCGGATTGCTGGTCCACTCTCCAGCGGAGTATGGAAACGCGGTTCGATACCTGTGGGAGAACCCAGAGAAAGCGGCGCTTTTGGGCGCTCAGGCCCAGATAGATATTATGGAGCGCTATGAGATCCAGGCAAACCGGCGGAGATTTCTCGTTGCCTGCCAACGGGCGGAGGCAAGGGAAAAGCGTCTGCATCATTTTAGTGAGTTTTTCACAGGAGAGCCGGCGGATTGGTTCTTGTCCGCTGTGGAGGCGGACAGGGCGTGTTTTGAGGAAGATCGCCCCCAGGATGCCGGGCTGATCTTCCGCGAGCGTACCAAGGGATCCCCAGTTCACTACTCCGATTATTTTCTGGCTGACAGGCGGCTGGAACGATGGACTAAAAAAATACAAGAGAGAAATGTATCATGAATCATACAAACGGGAGGGGGGACTTTCGCTGAAGTGACTACATTGGATGAATATTTTTCGCAGCGAGAATCCAGAAATATAGTATTTATCAAGGCGGATATCGAAGGCTCGGAATGGGATATGCTTCATGGCGCAGCGGAAACGATACAGCGCTGCAAACTGCTCATGGCAATTTGCCTATATCATAATATTTTTGACCTCTACCGCATCCCACTATATCTGAAAGAGCTGGTCCCAGAATATCAATTTCATATCCGTCACCACTCCGCCCGGGATAAAGGAACTGTTTTATATTGTGAACTGTAAAGAAAGGTATATTCACAGGCATACAAATTGCAGTCAACGCTGAAATAGCAGATGTAATTTGGAGAAGATGCCCTGAATGAAAAATTTTACGATGGAACGAGTGACCTGTCAAATTGCCTGTGCCTGCAACCTGAAGTCCTGGCCATGCAGGGCCCTAGATACCCTATTTGCAGAACGGGGGCTTTTCTTGAGCGCACAAAGGGGGCTTTAGCCCACTATTCCCGCTTTTTCCCATATGCCAGACGGCAATGGACTGGACATATTTGGAGGTTTTAATGCTAGGACAATATCAATTTACTGAAAATATGATGCAGCTATACCGCTGTATTCAAGATGATCTTTCACGAGATATTTTTTGGGCACGGTTGCGATATGATATTGAGGAGCCACTTGGAAATGAGAACCAAATGTGGATGCTGGATATCCTATCAGGCGCATATGCGAAAGAAGATCTTGAGCAAATGCAAAACTGGGAAAGCCGTTTTATAGGGGGGCAATTAAAAATCATTCTGTATGGAATTGGGGCCTTTGGTCTACAAACAGCGATTCGTATACTACGCAATGGAGGAGACTTTTGGGGATTTTGCGATAAAAAAGCACAAGATACAATGAATTTACGTGTATTGGATAAACCAGTATTTCCTCCGCAATATTTACTGGAACATGCAAATAGCTGCTGTGTTCTGATTACCAGTGTAACATATTATGATGAAATAATGGGGTTTTTGAGACACAATCAATTTCCTGAAAGCCACATTATTCCAGGCTGTTTTGGGAAATATGCGTCTATTCGCAAAACAGTCTGGGGAAATCAGTATTTCTCTTTTCCAGAGCTATACAAAAAAGGAACCGCATTTGTTGATGCAGGCTGCCTTGACGGTGGAGACAGCATTCGTTTTGCGGAGTGGTGCGGAGGTGAGTTCTCGGAGATATTAGCTTTTGAGCCAAACTTCAATGCATATCTCCAGTGTAACGCTAAGATGGAAGCTGCGAATATTGGAACATTTCGACTATTCAACAAAGGATTGGGAAGTATCACGAAAACAGTTTCCTTTTCCAATAGCTCAAATGGAAGTAGCCACATTGCAAATTTTGCGCAGATAAAACAATCATTGGAGCTCTTACGCGAGGAGGATGATTTGAGCCAGGTGGAGATTATTCCGCTGGACACAGTAACAAAGGATTTGACAGTTGGCTTTATCAAGATGGATATTGAAGGCGCTGAACTGGACGCTCTCTGCGGGGCGCAAGAAACAATCCTTCGTGATAAACCATTCCTTGCTATTTGTGCATACCATCGACAAGGGGATGTGATTGCAATTATGGATTTCCTTCATAAACTGGTTCCTGAATATCGTTTTTGGCTGCGTCATTATGCACCATTTGCAACTGAGACTGTATTGTATGCCGCCTTATGAGTGGTCAATGGATATAGAGAGGATTGAGATGAGTTATGAGAGCAAAAATCAAACCCAGAATTGACTTGGAGCACAGAACACGTCTGGAGACCGTTATCCCTCTTCGGACTCCATTTATTATCAATATCGATCCCTGCGATACCTGTAATTTTCAGTGTAAGTTCTGCCCGACAGGAGACCGGGAACTGATGCGGCGGACCAAGGGACGCGGACATGGCATCATGGAATTCGACCTTTACAAAAAGCTCATAGATGACATCTGCGCCTTTGAGGACAAGGTAAAAGTCATCCGTCTGTATAAGGACGGAGAACCTCTGCTCAACCCGCATTTTGCGGAGATGGTGCGCTATGCCAAGCAGTCCGGGTGCTGCGACCGGGTCGACACCACAACAAACGCCTCGCTTTTGACCCATGCGCTCAGCGACCAGATCATTGAAGCTGGCCTTGATCGTATCAACATCTCCATTGAGGGAGTCAATGCCCAGCAGTATGCCGAGTTCTCGGGATACCAAATGGATTACCAACGTCTGGTGGACGAGATACGGTATTTCTATGAGCATAAAACAAACACAGAGATGATCGTCAAAACCAATGGCGATATCCTGACTGAGGAGCAAAAGCATCAGTTCTTCGACCTTTTTGGAGACATCACAGACGGTATTTTTATTGAGAGCATCATGGACTGCTGGCCCACCTTTGAGCAGAGGAAGGTGGACGTCAACCAGAGCCGCGGCATCTATGGACAAAGTATCCGTGAGGTTCTGGTTTGCCCCTATGTGTTTTACTCCATCCCCGTCAACTCAGATGGGACGGTAAGCCTGTGCTTTCTGGATTGGAAGCGGGAACTGGTTTTGGGAAATGTCCGGACAGAGAAGATAACAGATATCTGGAGGGGCAGGTCATTGCGGGAGTATCAGGAACTATTTCTGCGAGGAGAGCGAAAGTCCCATCCCATCTGCGGGTGCTGCGGCCAGCTCAGCCAGGGGCAGCCGGATGACATAGATGCCTTCGCGGCGGAGCTGCTGGAGAGGCTGGAGCGGACAAGGAGTTGACCAGTATGAAGATCCTTTTTATCGGAGGAAATGGAAATATCAGCTGGCACTGCACTCAGCTGGCGATCGAACGCGGCCATGAGGTGTGGCAGTTGAATAGGGAGATCTCAGTGGTGACGCGCAGACAGGTCCAGACACAGGTACACAAATTAAAGGGTGATATGCGCGAAACGGCAGAGGTCAAACGGCTTTTGGATAGCTGTTTCTTTGATGTGGTATGTGATTTTATCTGTTACAATGGTGAACACGCCCGGAGTGACATTGAAATCTTTCAAGATAAGGTAAAGCATTTCTTTTTTATCAGTTCAGAGTCTGTTTACAAGAGAGACCCCTTGGTGGATACGGAGTTTTATACAGAAGACAGCGAAAAATACAGCGCTGACTGCGGCTGTGAGTACATCATAGGGAAACTTGAAGCAGAGCAGGTATTCACGGATGCCTATTATCAGAACGGTTTTCCTGTAACAATAGTTCGACCTTCTTACACGTACGATACGATTTTTCCCATTAGTATTGGCCATAACTGCTTCACAGCGCCGGAACTGATTTTAAAAGGATATCCTCTGCTGATTGCAGGTGATGGAGAAAATCAGTGGAGCTTTACCCACTCCTCCGATTTTGCGGAGGCATTTATAGGGTTGGCGGAAAACCGAGCCTCAATTGGTACTGCGTTCAACATTGGCGCGGAGGAACGCCTGTCATGGAACGATCAATCTGCTCTGGTTCTGAAAGCGTTGGGAGCGGAGACAAGCGGAATATTTCATGTTCCCCATCAAGAGGGACTGACTCTTGAGAGAATACACCCCAGGATCATGATGTTTCACCGTATGAGAAACAATTCCAGCTGTGTGAAAAAGGTAAAAGAATATGTGCCTGGGTGGACCTCAAAGGTCTCCTTTGAGGAAGGGATCCAGCGGACAGTCCACTGGCTGAATGCGGATGCCCGCCATAAGCGGCACGTAGACGGAGTATACAGCGCCCTGATGGCGGTCTATGAAAGGTACGGGATCAAGCTATGAACATAAAGCCATGCGAAATCTGTAAGGGGACCAGATTTCAAAAACTCGGGACACTGTGCTCCAATATGAAAATCATGGGACCGCAGTTTTCCGTGGGAATCTGTGAGATTGTTGCTTGTTCTGATTGCGGTTTTGTGTTTAACCGCTATGAAAGTGCGGAGCAGAGTAGCTTTGATGACTACTATCTCTCTACCAGCAAGACAATGATTTACTATGAAATGTACCCAGAATTGGTTGCAGACAGCTATTTTTTACATATCTTCAATAATATTCAGGGATACATTACACAAAAAAGCAGAATCCTGGATGTTGCAGGTGGATATGGAGAGCTAGCACAGCTTCTTGTAAAAAAAGGCTTCCAAGATGTAACTGTTTTAGAGTGGAAGCCGGAGTGCGTACAGGCTATCAGGAACGCCGGAATTGCTGCAATAGAAGGAAATCTGCTCAGGCTGGATATAGAGCAGGAGAAATATGATCTTATCATATGCAGCCACACGTTAGAGCATTTTGTAGACATAAATACTGCGATGGAAAAGTTGAGAGAAATGGTGAAACCGAATGGATATGTTTACCTGGAGGTCCCAGATTTGTACCGTTACAGTGAGCTTGAGCGGGCCCCCTATCATTTCCTGACGTATGAGCACGTCTGTCACTTTTCGGAAGTTACCCTACACAACTTGAGCGCACGATTCGGATTTCAGATGATGTATTTGAATAAGTATGTCAAATGTAATGATTACCCTTGTCTATGCGCGATGCTTCAACCCACCAGCCTCCATGCGGAATTATCCCGGGATGCAGAGAGCACTTCCTGTATGCTGGATTATCTTCGGAAATGTGAAGAAACAATTGCCGCTGTGACAAAACCTCTTGAGGAATCCCAAGTTCCGCTGATCCTGTGGGGGATTGGCGCTTCTACCGCACAGCTGTTGAATGGCAATTTTGACCGGTGCAATGTCATTCAACTGGTGGATTCCAATCCAGCCAGACAGGGTCTTTCCTTTCAGGTGGGAGACCGTATGCTCCAGATCGAGGATCCATCCTGTGTGGAGAATCGTGAGGCAATCATTTTTATACTGTCAACCGCCTACAAGATTAGCATTGAGAGAAGTATCCGCAGCTATGGCTACCAAAATGAGACAGTGGCCCTATAAGGCCTGATGGGAAAGGGAACATGAATATACAAACCAGATTGCGTCCGGGTGACCGAAATGACTTAGGCAGTGCATTGCCGCTGCTCCAGCCCTATGTACTGCTGGTGGATCCTTCCAGCCTGTGCAACCTGCGTTGCAAATGGTGTCCCAGCGGTTATGACCAAATGATCGCGGAAACAAAGCGGGCGCAGCAAATTATGCCATTTGACCTGTTTGAAACAATCGTCAGGCAAGCCGCTGAATTTGGCGATCCCCTCCGTGTTTTGCGGCTGTACAAGGAGGGGGAGCCGCTGGTCAATCCCCGATTTGAGGAGATGGTTGAGTTGGCGAAAAGCTCCGGTTGTTTCTTACGAATTGACACAACAACAAACGGCCTGCTGCTGACACCGGATCGGAACCGTAAATTGGTACACGCCGGGATAGACCAGATCAACATATCGGTTAATGGCGTTAGTGCAGAGCAGATGTACCGTCATACAGGCAGGCAGGTTGATTTTCAGGCTTACGTGCGAAATATTCGTGATCTGTGTGAACATCGGGGAAACTGCACGGTCTATATCAAATCCATTCAAGACGTATTGTCCGAACAAGAGCAGGAGGAATTTTTTCGACTGTTTGGCGATATAGCTGATCGGGTCTATCTGGAACGTCTTTCCCCCGCCTGGCCGGACTTTGACGTATCGCTCAGCGGTTACAGCTTTGAGGACATCGGAAATTATGGGCAGCCCATTGAAAATCGGAAGGTATGCCCCTATATTTTCTACATCATGGTAATCAATTCTGATGGGACAGTCTCTACCTGTGTGGGGGATTGGAAACATCACCAGATTGTTGGAGATATTCACACAGAGAGCTTGAAAGAGATTTGGCAGGGAGAACAGCAGCGGAACTATCAATTTGCCCATCTGCAAGGACAAAAGTACAGATTGGAAATGTGCCGGGTGTGCCAGGTTATTACTCACGGCTGTTATGACAATATTGATGTGGCGGCAGAGAAAATTATGGAATCCCTGATTCAAAGATCATATCGATGAGATTTATACTAACGCAAAGGAAGGACGATCTTGATAGGTGAATTTGAGTTCTTGCAGACCTCCATTATGGGTCTTATTTCGATCAACCCCTTTTACGCTCCCGATAATCGCGGTTATCTCTCCAAGCCCTTTGAAAAAAACATCTTCGCTTCCCACGGCGTTGCGCTGTCCCCCTGGGAGGAGCTGCGTTCCTGCTCCCATAAGGGCGTGCTCCGCGGTCTCCATTTCCAACGCCGTCACAGCCAGGATAAGCTAGTGCAGGTACTCCACGGCGCGGTCTACGATGTGGCGGTGGACCTGCGGGAGGGCTCGAAGACCTTTGGTAAATGGGAGGGCTTTTACCTGACGGCGGAAAACAGGCAGATGCTCTACATACCCAAAGGCTTTGCCCACGGATTCCTGGCGTTGGAGGACGATACACTGTTCAGCTACCTCTGCGGCGACCGCTATGACCCGGAGTCGGACGGCGGTATCTGCTGGAATGACCCACAACTGGCCATCAGTTGGCCGCTGGACCGGGTGGAGCAGACTACAGTTTCAGATAAGGACGCCGCTTTGCCCACACTGGCAGAATATCAGGAGTCCATGTGAACAGGAGCTTTGAATGATACAGAAACTGACAATTTCTCCCCACCAGATCAGCGATCATGCATGTATTACCATCAATTCTCAAGGATCGCTCAGCGGCTTCCCCTTCCTGTCTATTGACCGGGACAGTTACCTTGTTGGTGTTGAGGTACAAAGCGGTATCGACTTTGATGTAGCGGGCGGGCGACATTGCATCGCAATTGGAAAGGGATGCTCCCTGGCCGAGTCTATCACCTTTATGATCGACTTGAACCACGATTATGCCTCGGTCTGCCAAGGAGAATTATCCTTTCTTCCAAAATCGCCTTCATATAGCAGAATAAAGCGGAAGGGATCAATTATCCTCCAAAACGATGTCTGGATTGGCCATGGTGCAACCATTATGGCTGGAGTGACCCTTCACAACGGCGGTGTTGTTGCGGCGGACGCTGTCGTCACAAAGGATGTGCCCCCTTATGCCATTGTAGCCGGAAATCCCGCTAAAATTGTTCGCCATCGGTTTGACAAAGAAACCATTGACGGCCTTCAAAAAATTGCGTGGTAGGATTGGCCGCCAAAAATCCAGCAGCTGCGGCGAGACGATTTTTTGCTGCCCGCGCCGGAATTTGCCGCAAAATATCTTCCAGAAGCGGAAGCCCGTCTGCGGAAGTCTCAAACCGTCCCCCCCCGGACATTGGCCGAGGAAACTGTCCGCACACAGGAGACAGTCCTGGTGATTCCGGATTTTTCAGACGCATACCCTCTCTATCCCAAAATATTCGAGCAGTATTTTTCAAAGGACCGTCCAAATCTGACACTTTTGATTTATTTATCCGCAGAGGATTCCACGCCAGGGAATCTCGACGCCATACAACAAATTTTACAGCGGCATGAGGCCTGCGACTGCGATGTGATTCTACAGACCGGAGAGACCCTGGAGGAATATGCCCTGTTCCAGTGCGCGGACTACTTTGTTACTACCCGCGGCAGAAGGACAGTATCCAGGACCTGCCTGGCCGATCTCTGTCATACCAAAATACTTTACGGTACCGATAACCCCATATTTTCTGACCGTTCAGAGCGTATAATAGAAGCGAGGGACTGATATGAGGCGCGTTTTCATCACCGGCATTACTGGTTACATTGGCTCCCATCTGGCCCGGGACCTTCTGCCCGAGTACGAGGTCTATGGCTTGGTTCGGGATCCGCTGAATAAAACCTACATTGAGGATATCGCCTCCCAAATTCACTTCCTGTACTACGACGATACCTATGACAGCATGGATACCGCCCTGAACGTCAGCCAGCCGGACTTGGTCTATCATCTGGCGGCGTACTATACCGGTGAACATGGGGCAGAGCATATCCCTAAGCTGATCGAGGCCAATGTTACCCTGGGGGCATATCTTCTGGAGGCCATGGCCGCCCATAGTGTTCCGGCCCTGGTGTATGCCACCACTTATATGACGCACTATCAAGGTGCGGATTACTGCCCCGTCAATCTCTACGCCGCCACAAAGCAGGCCTTTTCTGACTTGCTGGCCTACTATACCGACTCCGGCTTGCTGCGGGCAGCTGCACTGGTGATCTCGGACACTTACGGCCCCGGAGACCACCGCCCCAAGGTCTTGAATTTGGTAAAAAAAGCGGCTGAGACCGGAGAACGGGTGAAACTTTCTGCCGGGAACATTCCATATGATGCAGTCTATATCGACGATGTGACAGCGGCGTTCCGTTCTGCTGGAGAGCGGGTCATGCGGGGAGAATTTCGCAATGAAATATTCCAGACCGTTCCGGAAGCTCCACTTTCCCTGCGTGAGACGGTAGAGAAGATGCTCCAAGTGAACCATCTTACGCTGAATGCGGGATGGGGAGAGCGCCCGGCGCCGGAGCGGGAGATCACAGAACTGATTCGCCTTTATCCAGCGCCTCCGGGTTGGAGGCCTCAGGTGCCATTGGAGGTCGGACTGAAAAGCCTGTATCAAAAAGTGTGATTTTCATAGAAAAAGGACATACGCAGCATTGAGCTGAGCGGCTGCGCCACCCAGGCGGATGCCCAGGCGGCCATCCAGGAGACTCTGAACGGCGACGCGGCCAAAGTAAACGTACCTCTGGGAACCTCGGACGCAGGCGCTTTCTATTTCCAGGGCAATATTACGGTTCCCGCAGGGAAGATATTGATGATGGAGAATTGCAAGTTTTACCCGGGAAATAACGGGACCATAACAGCTCCGGACGGACGGGGCACCACTCCGGGGACGATCACCGTCGCCGGTCAGCCTTTTATGATAAGGGCATCGACAGGTTTTATAAGGTCTCCATAAGCGCGAAGAAGTATTGCGCTTCACCAGTGCTGAAATACGCGTACCATGCTTCCAGCGTGTTATGCTGGAAAACATCCAATCGTTCAATAATCTGCTTTGCCCACAATAAACCACCAGTAGAACCTGCGGTAATCAGGTTGCGGTCCGCCACAGACGGGGCGTCAACAAAGCACTTCTGCCCTTGATAAGCCGGAGAAACCATCTCAAGATATCCGGCCCCATTACTGGTGTGCGGACGGCAGTCCAGCAAGCCAGCATTCGCTAACGCGGCAGTGGCCCCGCAGATCGCGCACACCATAGCGCCCGCGGAAAGCAGCTCACCGGCTTTTTTAATAATAGCGCTGTGTCCCGGATCGCCCCATGTGTTCGCTCCGGGCAGCAGCAGTACACTCTTTTCGTTTACTATAATTTCGTCGGTGGTGCAATCGGGAACGATTGTCAGGCCCCCCATTGTTTTGACTGGCTCCCTTGAGACGGCGGCTGTTTTGACCGATACTTCAGGCGCGTCCCTTTTGAAAAATCGCCTGGAGTTCAATTCCGCCGTAACATAGCCCAGCTCCCAATCAGCCAAGGTATCAAGGACGTAAATGTAGACTGTGAACATAATACCCTCCATGTTCTTTTGTTTTATCTGCACCCTTATCTTATCACTTGATTGTTGACATCAGTATGGCAGCAATTTACAATGATATAAAAGCTCTTTGAAAGGCGGCCACCGGGTGAAGGTTGATAGACTTGTCAGCATTATTATGACACTCCTTGACAAAAAGCGTATGGGCGCACAGGAGTTGGCAGATATGTTTGAAGTTTCTCCGCGCACAATTTACCGTGACATAGATGCCATCAATTTAGCCGGCATCCCGATTCGTTCCATCTCAGGAGTTGGGGGCGGCTTTGAAATCATGCCGGAGTACAAGGTTGATAAAAAGATTTTTTCAACCTCTGATCTTTCCGCAATCTTGATGGGGCTTTCCAGTCTTTCCAGTTTGGTACGAGGAGATGAACTGTTAAACGCTCTCGCGAAGGTTAAAAGCTTTATCCCCTCTGAAAATACGATGGACATTGAAATAAAGGCAAACCAAATCCGCATAGATTTAAGCCCATGGATAGGCAATCGAAATATACAGCCATATTTAGAAATGATTCAAACCGCGTTACAGGATTGCAGACTGTTATCTTTCGAATACACGGCTCACAGAGGTAATAAAACTGTACGGACGGTTGAACCGCATCAGCTTGTATTGAAAAGCGGCCATTGGTATTTTTATGGGTACTGCTATCGCAGAACTGACTATCGCCTATTTCGGTTGTCCCGTATGTCCAACCTGAAAATGAAGCCGGATACTTTTGTTCCACGAAGTTATCAAAAACCAATTTTGGAGTTTGAGGAGCTTTTGACGGCGATGCAAACGGAAGTCAAAATTCGTATTCATAAATCTATACTGGATCGGGTGCTTGAATACTGCACATACGACAGCTTTACGCCAGATGGAGATGAGCATTACTTTGTGAATTTCCCATTTGTTGAAAACGAGTATTATTATGATATTCTCCTTGGATTTGGGGATAAATGCGAGTGCCTTGAACCACTGCATACCCGCGCAGAAATGAAACGTAAAATACAGAACATAGCTGCTATGTATCGATAATTAGATTGATGGCCCAAGCCGTTTTTCTCTGTCTGCGGCTGGTTGTGTGGTCATACCCAAATCCAGAAATTCAAATCTGAAAACGTTTGATTCAAAACGATTTCCGGCGTTTTTGCTGTGACTTTACATTCTTTGCTTTATGCTTGTATAGGTTTGACGTCACTGAGCAGTCCAATGTCCTGTAAGCATTATGCTATAGCCATCCCCAATAGGATATTTTTGAATATCTCCAGAATATTCGGCGAGAAATTGATCTACGGCTGCTTTAACACCCTTGTACTCACCTGCGTCATAAAGTGAATAGTAATCATGTACCAAAATGACTCCATGCTCGGTCATTTTATTCTGAAAGAAGCATAGTCCCTGGTATGTAGGTTCGTAGAGGTCCAGATCCAGATTGACAAAACAGAACTTGCTGTTTACTTCCCTTGCTGTCGCAGGGAAATATCCTTTATATACACGGCACTGCTCCGGATAAGGCATTTTCCCCATTACCAAGTCTACTGAGGTATCCGCATAGTAGCTCTGCGACTGAGCAGTAGAAAACGAACGTTTTTTATCTTCGAGCATTTCATCGGGATGAAAGCCCTGAAATGTATCAAACAGATGCAGAACTCGGTTTGGAAAGAATTGATTGATCCATTTGGCAAACTCTCCTTGGAACACCCCTGCCTCTGCTACATCTGCGTCTTTCTCATGGCCATCCAAAATATCGGCAAGATTTTGCAAAAAGATCCGCCTGCTCTCCATAGGAGCCTGTGCGTAGGAGGTAATGATCTGATTCTCCGGTACACCGAGACGCCTGCATTGCTGAAAAATATCTTCAGCCCCTGTTGTAGATGCGATCACAACAGCGTCATAGCTGTACTCTGATATTGCCTTCTCAGGGGACAAGACCGGCAGGCCAAACAACTCAGTTTCATCCTTCTTGACGTAATTGCTGGTAAAAGCTACGATATCATTTGCAGGAGATAGTTTTTCATACAGCGCTTTTCCAAAATAGCCTGTTCCAAATATTATGATTTTCATCTTGTTCCCTCATTTGCAAATTTAATGCAGCGCTCAATTCCCTCTTGAATGCTCACCCTGGGGCACCACCCCAGTTGAGCTTCGGCCCTTCGAATATCTGCCCAAAAGGCATGCGGAATGGCGGTTGGCGGTTTATATTGCGAATGGTCAAACGGCATATGAAGCATTTGGGCCGTTTTCATTGCGATATCCAGTACCCGGATAGAATCACCTGAACCGACATTCAACACCGCATAAGACTGCGTATGCTCCAGAGACTTACAGATCGCCTGTGCCACGTCTGAAACATGCACAAAATCATTTTGATTAAACGCGCCATTGAGCGCCGGCTGAACACCACGTTTAAGTGCATCGACAATGTATGGAATTAAGGAACCAGAGCGCTGGCCCTCGCCGTAAACATAGAAGAACCTCAGCCAATGGACTGCAATACCGTTTTCCCTGCAAAACTCTCTTGACATCAAATGCAGCGTGTTCTTTGCCGCTTTGAATGGGTTTTCATAAGAGAGAGCGGCATCCTCTTGAACCATCCCAACCGGATTCAAATATTCCCAACAACTCCCAGCCATAATTAACCGTTTGATTTCCAGCGTTTTGCACAGCTGCAGAACACGAAATCCATATTCCAGGTTTTTCATGCTGGGTTGACTGCTGTAATCCGGAATCCCTTCCCAGGCCAAATGGACACAGAAGTCAAGATCGATCCCGGTCAACTCCCGCTCCAGTATATGGGGCTCTGTCAATGTCCCTAACACAATTCGCTCGTTTGGGTATGGAACAATCTCCGGCTTTGCTGTGCGCACAAGGGAAACAATTTCATAGCCAGATTCCCACAGCGCTCTCCTAACGTGCGTTCCAATAAACCCGGAAGCGCCAGTCAATAAAACTTTACTCACCTAAATTCTCCTGTCCAAATCAAAATACCTAATGCGGGTTTCCACAAATGGGACAAGCAGTATTCATCATCTATCCCTTTGAGCTCACCTTAACTGCTGCGGAAAAATTGGCTTATCCGTTCCATACAATATTTTTGTGTGATAACGGTCCGCAA
>OFHB01001041.1_pt1 | contig 16638 bp, 19 predicted proteins | sample 1521881 | NCBI WGS metagenome assembly OFHB01 (sample SAMEA3504090, study PRJEB24116) | mouse gut metagenome | biome: mouse gut; feature: mouse-associated habitat; material: faeces | place: Denmark | collected 2011
CAGCCGTCCGCGTAAATGTCCACCAGCTCCCAGCCCTCATGCTGGCTGATCAGCTCGGTGTAGCTGCGGATCTGGGAGGCATAGGACGTGGCCTGATCATCGGAGTCTGTGCTGACCCGGCAGTATGCCGCCACCCGCAGGGTATCGGGCTTGCTCTCGCTGGGTGGGATGATAATTACATTACTGCTCATCTAGTGCGGCCTCCTTTCCTCTGGGTAGGGACAACACTACCACACCTTGGCCGGAATAGCTATCACTATTCCCAAACAGTCGCTGGACGATAGCACTCCAGCGCCAGCCCTTTGGCGGTACACAATTCCTCCGCAGACAGCAGGCCAGCCTCTGCGGCCCGTTCCAGCAGCCGTGTCACCAAAATGTACCGCATTTCGTTTTTCACATCGACCATGCGGACACCTCCCGGAAGTAACCATCCGCTTTGACTCTGCGGATGAACCGCTCTACCTCCCGCAGGCTGCTGGTCACTGGCATCTCCGGTAGGGCCGTCAGCACATCCTTGCGGTAGCGTTGGCCCTTGGCGGCGCGCTCGTCCAGAATGGCAATGACACAGGTATCCGTTTCAGTGCGGATGGCCCGTCCAAAACCCTGCTTCAGCTTGATCTGCATCTCTGGCACCGCTACGGCCTGGATGAACGATTTTAAGCCTGGGTACTTCTCCCGCTCTTTTTCTTTCAAAGCGTCCGGAACGGCGAAAGGCAGTCGAGGGATGATCAGCAGGGACACGCAGTCACCAGGGAAGTCAAAACCCTCCCATGCGGCCCCGGTGGCCAGTAAGACGCTTCCCGGCTGGCCCTTGAACAGCTCCATAGGTATGTACCGCGTTCCGGCCCATGGTGAACAGCGGATAGGGTGTCTGCCCCTTCAGCCGCTCCTTCACTGCGGACATGGCGGCGTAGGAGGTAAACAGCACCAGAGCATGGCCCTGGGCTGCTTTCAGCAGCGTGGCGATTTCCCTGGCAAGCTGATGATAATAATCCGCCTCCTTTTGGTTGGGCGGATGCTGCGGCAGATACAGCAGACAGTTTTTCTCATAGTCGAAGGGCGAGAGGGAGACGGACTCCGTCACCCGACCATCTGCCAGCAGGCCCGTTTCCTCTTTGAAGCGCCGGAAGTCCTCGCCCACGGCCATCGTGCCGGAGGTGAGGATCACAGGCCGCAACTGCCGCCAAAGCGTTTGGCGGAGCTGGGCGGTCAGATCGGAGATGGTGGCGCACAGCATGGCACCGCCCTGCCCGTCGTCCATGGCGTATAATACCATGCCATCGTGATCCCTGCGGAACAGGGATACCGTCTTGGCGAGGTTCTCCACTTGTCTGCGGGTACTGCGTGTCAGCAGGTCTTTGAGCTGGCGGTGGATCACCTTCAGTTTGCGCTCCGGCGCGGCCAGCAGTCTGGCGTAGGTGTCGAAGGAGTGTCCTTCTCCCGCTGGCTTGGACAGCTTCCGCACCAGAGGCGCGGCGGCATCCTGCCACAGCTCCGCCGCCAGCAGAAAACGCTCGGCCCGTAGGCTCTGGGAGAGGGAGTGGATATCCTCCATACCCAAGGTCATGCCAAACATCTGGCGGGCCGCGTCCGGCAGCTTGTGGGCCTCGTCTATGACAAGGGCGCTGGTATCCGGGAGGATGGGCCTGCGCCCGCTGCCCCGGTGGATGGCGTCCGCCAGCAGTAGATTGTGATTGCAGATCTGGAAGAGAAAAAGGCCGGTGCCGCAGCTCTCTAAAAAGAGAAGATAGCGGCACTGCTCCCGCTGGCAGTCGCAGGTCTGAGGGACACAGACGCGCTCCTGGTCATAGCTGCTGAGATGGGCGGCCTCGTCCATGTCCAGCTCGTTCCGCAGCGTAAGCAGGGCGGCTCCGGCTCTCCAGTTTTTCTTGCAGAGATCCAACTGGCCCAGCCGCCGTTCCAGCCGCTCATCGCACACATAGTGGCCCTTGCCCTTGCGGATCACCGCCTGGATGGGCTGGGTGATTTGCTTGTCCTCCAGCAGCAGGCCGGAGAGAAAGGGAAGGTATTCATCCCGCACCGCTGTTTGGAGGGCTATACTGGAGGTGGAGATGAGGATGGGCAGAGCCTCCAGCCCGCTGGAGGCCCGGAAACGGCTGAACACCGTCCCTGCCACCAGATAGGCATAGGTCTTGCCAATCCCCGTCCCGGCGTCACACAGGGCGATACCGCCCTCCAGCATGGCGTCCAGCATCCGGTGGCTCAGGGCGATCTGCTCCGGGCGCTCCGGCATGGCCTGGGTGGGGAATAGGTCTTTGAAGATATGATCTATCTCGTTATGGGCATTTTGCCTGTTATCTGTATTCATCCGTAAATTACCCCTAATTTTCATTTTGGGTTTCATCTTCTTGTACTCATCGCATTTGCAGCTCGCGCCCCGATGAGATATAGGGAACAGCACGGACGAGGTTCGGCGGGCCTCTGCAGGCACACGCTGGGAGTCTCTACTGCTTTCAACTCCGAGTGTGACGGACAGCATGGCCGGGGGCTGTCCCGCACAGGCTTTATCGCGGCCCGGAGGGGAATTTGTCCCCTCCGGGTCATGGCGCGCACTGTGCGTCTGTCTGCGTGGTAATCCGTACTGCTGGTATGAACTTTTCAAGGTACAAAGCCCGTGGGCTATGTACTCATTGTAGAAAATCAAAGGGGTATTTTTTAGAGTGGTACAGTCACATCCCCGTGACAAGCAGTCACATCTATCACAGTTTTTCCTTGAATGCCTCCAACTGTCCCACCAGCGTTTCAATCTCGGTTTTCAGCATGGCCCTGTCTTTCGTATCCAGCGGTGCGGGCCGATCTTTGCCCAGGATGAGCAGATCCAACGATACATCGAAGAAGTCAGAGAGCCGCACAAACAGATCCACCGAGCAGCCCCTTTTGCCGGCCTCAACGTGGCTCAGAAGGCTCCGGTCAATATTCAGCGTCGATGCCAGTTTTTCCTGAGTGAGACCGTTTTTCGTGCGGAGCTGCCGGATCTGCGCCCCGCTTTTTTCTATGTTGTAGTACATTTCATAATCTCCTGTCTCAGAATTTTGGGGGAAATGCGTTCTGAGCGGGAGGTCACGGGTATTTCGCTATGTAGGGCTGCCATCGCCTCTTTGGACAGCAAGGCGATGGGTAATCGACTTGTTCTCCTGAAAAACGACAAAACAGAGCGCCAGACAGTCTTATTGACCGTCTGGCGCTCTGTTTTGCTGTTTTTGTATATGTATTTAAGCTCTGGTTTAGGGAAAATAATTGTACCGCTTTACACTCAGGGATACACCGTGAAAATCGTATGATTTTTTTGAGATGATACGCTCCTTAACAGATAAGTAAATCACGGTGCTCCTTTTTGTGATGAAAAACTGGCACGGAGAAAATCAATTTGATTCATCGTGAAAATTGCGCAGTTGTTCAGCCAAAAAATACAAAGTTTTGAGCAGTATATCTTGACTTTTTGGGTCGCATGACTGGAAATATTCAAGAAAAAATTGTATTTTCTCTGTTGAAGTTGGTTCTTTGATAAGGAAGGCTGTGTTGGGGGATACTCCAAGGCGGGACATCAAGCGCAAAACTGTTTTATAACTTGGGCTTTTTCGTCCCTTTTCTATATCTTGAATCGTTTTGACCGATAATCCGGTTTGCTTTGCCAGCTCTTTTTGAGTAAGTCCACATTCCTTCCGGGCATTACGAAGCCGAAAGCCTAAGAGCGTTAAATCACAATTTAACATAACACTCCACCTTCAATTTGCTCATTATTTGCGATAAAACGGCAAACAAACTTGAATTTGGAATGAACCATGTACCTGCGCAATTTGACATATCCCACCCATTTTAGCCATCATCGTTTTAATGTTTGACAGACCGATGTGAGTGCTTTCCTGTTCAAATTCGTCGGGCCGGACTGCATTACGGAACGAGAGGGAAACACCGTCTATCTCCCTGGCAACTTTGATCTGTACAGGAATACCTGTGTCAGCGTATTTGACGATATTCGAGGAAATATTGTCGATCAGCCGCTTCACATACGGTTGATAGGCCCGAATCAAATCCGGAGGCCAGTCCAGCTCCAGAGAAAATTGAAAGCCCTGCTGACTCAGATAGGCGACCATCTCCGACAGAATATCGTGGAACACCTCCTGGGCGGAGACGGGCGGATCCATCTCCACCGCCTGCTCACAGGAGATCAGGGAATACTCAAAAATATTTTCCGCAAGCTGTCTGATTTGACTGGCCTTGGTGTCGATTTTCTCCAGGTACTCATGCAAGCGTTCCGGCTCATATTTTTGAAATCGCAGAATATCGGTATAAATCTGCAAGGTGGTCAGCGGAGTCCGAAGATCGTGGGACATTTCCGTAATCATGGTCTGGTTTGCCCGAAAGACAGCATTTTCACGCTCCCGCTGGGTTTTAAACGCCTGACGCATGGCATCCAGGCTTTTGGCCAGTTGAGTCAGCTCATGATTTCCTTGAAGGGTAATCGGCTGATTCAGGTCACCGCCCTCCATCGCTTGGATTTCCTCGCTCAACCGGCAGATGTACCGCACCAGCCCCCGGCAGCCCCGAAGGAAAACAAAAAGGAACAGAGCAAAGGAGAGGATCAGCGCCCCGATCGTCAGATAGAAAAACCAACGGAATGTGTCGTTGGCGTAGATCACGACCTCCGCGTCGCCATCGGCAAAGGCAATGGGATAGTAGGATACCCACTCATAGGAGGGGGCTTCCTCCTCGTTTTCTTCAAGTCCGTCTGGAGCGGAGGAACTGTAGAGCAGGATGTTGGATCGGTAGACCTCCATCAAAATCAGAGGCTGTTTTTTTGCCCAACGGGCAAGCTTGGCCGCGTCTTTAGCGGACACCTCCTGCGTAGATACATAGTTTTGCAGATCCTGAATCCGCCGCTGTGTCATTTTCTCCTGAAAACCAGAGTCCTCAAAGTACCGGGTCATAACCGCGTTGCCTCCAAAAGAGAGACAGCAAAACAGCAGGATGGCAGCGGCGCCGGCCAACGAAAGGAGCGCGCCGAGCTGGGCGGTCAGTCCGGATATCTTACGGTTCCACATGAGCTTTCACCTCAAATCGGTATCCCTTGCCCCAGACGGTTTTTACCCGCTGGGGGTTCTGCGGGTCTGCCTCAATTTTGACCCGCAGCTTGCGGATATGTACCATCACTGTCCCGTTGGAGATGTGAAAGTACGGCTCGTTCCAGATGCTCTCATAGATATTCTGGATGGAAAACACTTTTTGCGGCGTTTCCATCAAAAGGCGGAGAATGCGGTATTCGATATCGGTCAGGTCTACCTCCTGGCCCTCTACCCACACCTGGCTGCTCTCCAGACTGAGTTTTACTCCGTGAGCGGTGAGGGTGTTGTCCTGGTTGAATACCTCCGTTTGGCCCTTGCCCCGATAGACACAGTACCGCCGCAGCAGAGCTTTGACCCTGGCGATCAGTTCTGAGTAGGAGAAGGGCTTTGTCAGATAGTCATCCCCGCCTGCGGTGAGTCCCACCAGCTTGTCTGAATCCTGAGCCAGGGCGGTAAGAAATAGGATCGGCACAGTGGACCTCTTACGAATTTCCTCACAGACCCGCAGACCGGAAAAACCGGGCATCATCACATCCAAAATAACCAGATCCACCGCCTCTGACAGCCGCTCCAGAGCCTGGGCGCCGCTTTCTGCCTCCAGAATGGTGTAGTTCTCTCCGGTGAGGAGGATACGGATGCCCTCGCGGATCTCGGCATCGTCATCAACGACCAGAATGGTCTGTGTATTCATTGTGTCAGCCTTCTTCCTGTCAAAGGTCAAGGCGGACAGCCCCCACTTGCTTGGGTGAGGGCTATCCGCCGCAGAATAGGGAGGTTATGTCAGCTTATTTCCCAGCCTTGGCGGAGGGAGCTTTCTTGAGGGAGCTGCTGTCGCTGACAGCAGGAGTCTTGGCGAACTTTTTCTTGAGGGTCTTGTTCGGTGTTTTCTGGCTGGACTTTTTGGTGTTGGCCTTCTTGCTGTCCTTATCGCTCTTCTTCTGGTCGCCCTTGCTGGAGGAGCCCTTATCGTCCTTCTTCTGATCGTCCTTGCTGGAGGAGCCCTTATCGTCCTTCTTCTGATCATCCTTGCTGGAGGAGCCCTTGTCATCCATCTTCTCCTCGGTCTGGCTTCCGGAGCCCGTGTCAGTCTTGTCGGTATAGCCGTTAGGCAGCTTGGTTTCCGGGATATCCTGCTTCTTGTCCTCTTTTTTGTTATCCTTGTCAGCGACTGCCTTTTTGTCCTCCTTGCCCTTTTGGGGCGTTACCTGCTGGGTCTGAGAGGTTGGTTTTTTCTCCGCCGGCTTTTTCCCTCCGCCGGTGCAGCCGGTGAGAGCGGAGGTGGCCATGACTAGCGCCAGGGCGATTGCGGCGGCGCTTCTGAATTTGTAGTTGAGCTTCATAGTAGGGTATATCCTTTCGATAATGGAATTTCAGGAGCCTTGGCGTTCCTGATGGTGCTGAGTCTAAATGGAAGTTCTTAATATTTTAGGACTTAAATTCTGAAAGAATCTTAATTTTCAAAATGGTATCTTGCGGCAGGAGCGAATACAGCGTATGATAGCAAAAGATTTTTCGGAAAGGAGTCCTTTTGTGAACAAAATAGTTGCTTTAGTTCCAGCACGCCATGAGGAACTGCCGGAGCTCTGTAAAGATTTGCAGGAAGCTTTCGCAGCCGCGGTAATCGAAACCTTTGGCGCGCTGGAGAATGGCCCCATCCCCGCCGACCGGGAGGTGTGGGAGTCCTTCGATGCCCCCGGCGGGGCGGTGTACCATGTCACGCTGGACGGCCAGAGGGTGGGGGGCGTGGTGGTGAACATCAACGAGGCCACCCAGCACAACCACCTGGATTTGTTCTTCATTTCTCCGGAATGTCACAGTCAGGGTGTGGGACTGGCCGCATGGCGCGCTGTGGAGACCTTGTATCCAGAAACAAGGGTATGGGAAACTGGTACACCCTATTTTGAACAGCGGAATATCCACTTCTATGTAAACAAATGTGGGTTCCACATTGTGGAGTTCTATAACCGCTATCATCCGGACCCCCACGATCCTGGGGAGGAGGATTTAGCAGAGGAGCATTTTCCGGGCGGAGAGGGGTTTTTCCGATTTGAGAAAGTCATGAACCCATAGCGCAAAACAGCGGGCAGTCTCATAGGTATGAGACTGTCCGCTGTTTTCATACTGCCACCGGCAACGTTACCGTCACCTGAAACCGCCTATCCTGCTCCTGAGCGGAAAATGTTCCGCCATGATACTGAAGCACCCGCTGACAGGTATTCAGACCGATGTTGGTGCTCTCCCGCTGATTCCGCCGGGAAGCGGTATGATTGACCAAAGTCAGCCGGACCTGATCACTTTCTCGAATATAAGCCAATTCTATGGGACGGGACGGGTCGGCGTATTTCAAAAGATTGGAATACAAGTTGTCAAAAGCCCGGCGGAGCAGATTCAGGTTGATCCGCAGATTTCCACCCAAGGTGTTGAAGTCAGTATGCACATGAAAGCCTTGATTCTCCAAAGAAAAAGCGTACTCGCCCCAGAACTGCTGAAACACTTGATCCGCATCCATCGTCTCCAGTTCCGCTGGCTCCCACTCGGAGGAGTAAACCAGAAAATACTCAAAAAGTTTGTCCGCCATATCCTTCAGTTGGCAAGTTTTGCCCAAACTTTGACCAATGAAATAGTGAAGCTGTTCCTCGCTGTCATATTTACCGCGATCCATCAACTCCAGGTAGGCCAGCAGAGAGGTCAAAGGTGTTCTCAAATCGTGGGACACAGCGGTAACCAGCTGTGAACTGGCCGAGCGCATCTGTTCCTCCGCGCTCTGATGGGACAGAATCGACCGGCGCATCTGGTCAATGCCGGAGGCCAGCTCCCCCAGCTCGTCCTCCCCCTCCACCGTGACGGGGTAATCCAGATCGCCTCCAGCCAGGATATCCAGCTCCGCTTTCAGGCGTTTCACATACCGCAACTTCCGGTGGACAAAGGCAATGAAACACAGGGAAAAGACCACAAAAGCAATCAGGCCGGAAAACACCAGCGACCAGTAATAGTAAACATCCCCGGTGTAATAGTAGAGAAAGGCTTGGACGGCTGCGTCATCACTGAGGATCAGGTCGTATTCCCGCTCCGGGTTCTCCCACGCAGGGCTGTATTCTTCCGGATCCAGGGTATCCTCAGCAGAGGCGGAGCAATCATAGAGGACGGCATCGTCCATGTAGATCGTGAGATATACCTGATTCCCCCGGCCACACCAGGCGTTCAGGCGGTGAAGGTTTTTGACTGTGATGCTCTCCTGCTCCACATAGGTTTGCAGCTTGCCAAACTGCTGATCCGCCATTCGATCCATAAAGGGCTTTCCATAGACGGTGTGGGACAGGATATAATCCCCCAGCAGAAAACATGGGACAAAGGCCGCTGCCGCCGCCAGCAGAGACAGCAGTACTCCGCAGAACAGCTGGGCGCTCAGACTCCCGGTGATACGCCTACTCAATGCGGTACCCCCTTCCCCAGACGGTACGGATCGTCCGGCTGTTCTGGGGATCGTCCCCCAGCTTGCGGCGTAGATTGCGAATGTGAACCATCACCGTGTTGTTGGAGGTATAAAAGTAGGGCTCGTTCCAGATACTCTCGTAGATATTCTGTGCGGAAAAAATTTTCTTCCGATTGGAAGCCAGCAGGTGGAGGATACGGTATTCCGTGTCGGTGAGGATCACCTCCCGGCCGTCCACCAGCACTTGGCATCGGCTTGGGTCGATCTCCACGTTGTCGCAGCACCGGATCAGGCCGGCGGTTTCTCCCTGCTTGGCTCCATAGACGCAGTACCGCCGCAGCATAGCCTTTACACGGGATATCAGCTCCGTGTAAGAAAAGGGCTTTACCAGATAGTCGTCCCCGCCCACGGAAAAGCCCAAGGTCTTGTCCGAGTCCTGGCCCTTGGCGGTAAGGAACAGCACCGGCACCGCCGACCGCTTGCGTATTTCCGCACAGGCGGCGCAGCCCCCCATTCCCGGCATCATCACATCCAGGATCACCAGGTCGGCAGTATCATCCAACAGATCCAGTAGTTGCTCCCCGCTGGAGGCCTCCGCTGTCTCATAGCCCTCGCTGGTCAACAGCAGGCGAAGGACTTCCCGGATCTCCGGGTCATCATCCGCAAGCAGTATTTTTTGTCTGTCCATTTCGCACATACCTCGCTTATGACGGTTCCGCTTCATTATACCGGGTGGGATGGCGATTGGGTAGTGGGGAACGAAAAAATTCAGATTTCTTCAGAAATTTTTAAGAGAATGATTCAGGATTCTATGCTATATTGAAGCCTCCAAAATTAAAGGAGGTAATACCTATGGATGCCCAGACGATTTCTATGAACAAGATTCAGCAGGAGGCGGCAGTAAAGGAAGCCGCTCCCGTCCAAAAGGCGGCAGGCGTTGAGGCGGTTACACCCGAAAAGGTCAGCCCGGCCAGCAAAGCCCAGCAGCCCAAATATGACCGGTACATCCCGGAACAGCCCAAGGAGTCCTACGGTCACTATCAGCCGGTGTCGGATGAAAATGGCGGCGTTCAAATCAAATTTGACGCACCTACAGAGGATACCGGAACCCGCGAAGCCAGTTCTGAGCAGGAGACAGAGAAAAAACCGGAGTTAAGCCAGCTTTCAGGCAAAACAAGCTCCAAAGTGCTGGAAACCCGAAAAAAGCGGCTGGAACAGCAGATCAAGTCCTGCGGGGACAGTGAGAAAGCCACGGAATTGAAAAAGAAGCTGGCGCAGGTGAAACGGGAATTGAGCGCGGCTAAGGGATAAATCAAATATCGGAAAAGCGGCTGGCCAGTAAAGCGATTTGCTGGCCGGTCGCTTTTTGCCGGTAAAATTCAGATTTCTTCAGAACTTGTTCAGGGTAAAATTCAGATTTTACTTTTATACTGAGTGCCACAAAAGGGAAACGGAGATTTTGCTTATGGTTCAAAAGGCGGCAAAACTGAAAAATATCCTAGTTGTCATACTGGCCCTTCTGCTTCTGTTGTCCGGAGTGTTTGTGGTGAGAGGATATCTGGCAGGACATTTCAACTCTGTGGAAACCCTACAGGCTTATATCGCCACCTTTGGGGTATTCGCTCCTGTCATTCTGATCACGATTCAGGCCATTCAGGTCATCCTTCCGGTGCTGCCCGGTTTTTTGGGCTGTATCGTGGGAGCGGGAATGTTCGGAGCGGCGGGGGGCTTTTGGTGCAACTACATCGGCATCAGTGCCGGGTCTGTCATTGCTTTCCTGCTGGCCCGTCGGTTCGGAGTGGAACTGGTCCGGCTGATGGTCCCGATGGAGAAGTACCAAAAATGGGTGGACTGGGTGAATACCAGGAAAAGCTACACTGTGGTGCTGTTTTTGGCTATCCTGCTTCCTCTGGCCCCGGACGATTTTTTGTGCTACTTCTCCGGCCTTACCGGTATGTCCACCCGGCGGTTCACCTGGATCATTGTGTTGGGTAAACCCTGGTGCATCCTGGCCTACTGCCTGTTTTTTGCTTACCTTGTGTAAAAAAAGATTGAGGAGGAATATTCTATGCTGCTTGGCGTCTACAACTACACGGTGATCTTGACTTACTTTGGAATGCTGGTGGCCTACACCGGCATAACACTGGCCCTCCACGGCGATTTAAACAGCGCGCTGCTCTGTCTGATGCTGGCCGGGGTGTGCGATATGTTCGATGGCAAGATTGCCTCCACGAAAACGGATCGTTCCCTGCGGGAAAAGCGGTTTGGGATTCAGATCGACTCGCTCAGTGACTTGATTTGTTTCGGCGCTCTGCCTGCGGTTATCGTTTACACGGTATCGGCAGGGAGTGATCTCAGCTTCTACATATCCGGCCTCTATCTTCTGTGTGCGCTGATCCGCCTGGCCTGGTTCAACGTGGATGAAGAAGAACGGCAGGACACAGAGTCAGGCGGCCGGTCGGTCTATTACGGCCTGCCTGTCACGACAGCGGCCCTGATGATTCCCGCTCTCATGGGACTGGGACAAAGGTGGAGCTGGCCGCTGGATAAGGCGGGGCCCGCCGCGCTGCTGGTCATGGGAGGTATGTTCCTCACCCCGTTTCGGCTGAAAAAACCCGCCCTCATGGGAAAAATCGGGATGCTGCTGTGCGGGGGTGCGGAGCTGCTGATCCTTTTGGCGGGGGTGGACCTGTGAACAAAAATTCCTTGGCGGTCCGCCTTCTCTACGGTACCACACCGGGAAGGGGTATTCTCAAATTAATTCTGCATACCCACGCCGACCAGCTGGCGGTATGGTTCCTCTGTTCCCCGCTGTCCCGCCCCCTGGCGGGTTGGTACGCAAAGCGGAACGGCGTTCCTCTGAACCAACGACAGAAAAAAGAATTCCGCTCTTTCCGGGATTTCTTTGCCCGGTCGAGAGATGCGGTGACCATTGACTTGGAACCGGCTCACTTGATCAGTCCCTGTGATGGCTGGCTTTCCGTCTGTCCCATTTGGGAGGACAGCAGCTTTGTCATCAAGGATTCCTGTTACCATCTTGCCGATCTGCTCCAGGATGAGGAATTGGCCCAAAGCTATCACGGCGGTGAATGCCTGATTTTTCGCCTGTGTCCCTCAGACTACCACCACTACTGCTATATTGATGACGGATACCAGGGCGAAAACCACTACATTTCCGGCGCGCTTCACAGCGTCCAGCCTCTGGCCTGTGAGCGATATCCGGTCTATTCCCTCAACCGCCGGTGCTGGACCCTGATGGCTACCGAGAATTTCGGGCCGGTGGTGCAGACGGAGGTGGGGGCCCTGATTGTGGGCGGTATCTTCAATCATTGGGAGGAGACCAGAGTCTTTAAGGGGATGGAAAAAGGCCGGTTTGAACTGGCCGGGTCCACCATTGTTTTGCTGTTTCAAAAAAACCGGATATATTTGCTTCCCCATATCCGTGATGCTTTGAATCGGAATGAAGAGTACCGCGTGACCCAGGGGATGTGGATTGGCACAAAAGGAAGTTTGGAATGAACGGTATGAGATGCTCAACTCCGCAGATGCGGACCTGGCTGCTGCCTCTGACAGCAGCCATTTGGAATCAGGCCGTCTACTATGGGGGCGGCTGGCTGGCGCAAGAACGATATCACCATGACTGGACCCTGCTGATTGACCGGGCAATCCCCTTCCTGCCCTGGACAGTGTCGATCTACCTCCTCTGTTTTCTGTTTTGGGCGGGAAGCTATGTGCTCAGCGCCCGGCAGAAGAAGCTGCTGGCCTACCGCTTTTTTTGCGCCGATTTTCTTGCAAAAGCAGTCTGCCTGGTCTGTTTTCTTCTTCTGCCTACCACCAACGTCCGCCCGGCTGTAGAAGGGAATGGTTTGTGGGAGGGACTGGTGCGTTTTCTGTATCAGGTAGATGCTCCGGTGAACTTATTTCCTTCCGTTCACTGTCTGGTAAGCTGGCTGTGCTGGATCGGAGTGCGAGAGCGGGAGGACATTCCTCGGTGGTACAGGTACTTTTCTTTCTGGATAGCTGTCGCCATATGCCTGTCCACATTGACCACCAAACAGCATGTGATCGTTGACGTAGCGGGCGGAATCACTCTGGCCGAGGCCAGCTGGTGGGCGGCTGGTCTGGAACCGGTATTTCGGAAGTATGCTCAAACAGCGGACCGTTTTTCAAGGAGGATTGCCCATGTATTGCCAGTTCGAGAATAGGTACATCATGACAGAAGATATGATCCGGGAGTATCTCTGTCAAATTGTGTGCAAAAGGTTGATAAATGTCTGTATCGCTTTATTCGCCATATTTGCGCTGGCCTGCGGGGGAACCTGGTATCTCGGTATCTATTATGCCGCGGCTGCATTTGGTGTATTTGCGATCACCAGCATAGGAGCCGGATTATCCGCGCCCATGTTTGCAGCTCGTCAGATGCGGATCCCTGTGACGCCGGATATTCAATCTGAAACTGTGGTCCAGTTTGGTGACCGAATTCTGGTACGGGACTGCGGCGTTGATATATGGTTTGACTATAACGAAATCACAGCGGTAACGATCCTGAATCATTTTTCCGTTTTGCAGGTAGGACGGCAGGAGGCAATTATCCTGACACCGACGGGTTTCAGCAGGGGCGACCGCTTTACGTTCTGGCGGTTCTTCCGCTCCAAAAGGCCCGACCTGTGGGCAAAAACAGCAGCCTGAGCAGGGGAGATTTATCATGAAGATTGGACAGGCATTCAAAATGGCCCTTCGCTCCATTGGAGCAAAGAAGGGCAGAACCGCATTGACTATGCTGGGCATTATTATCGGCGTGGCTTCCGTGGTCATTATGGTTTCTGTGGTTCAAGGCTCTAACCGAAAGACGATGGAATACTATGAAAAACTGGGAGACAACAAAATATCCGTCAATATCTACGGAGCCGTTGATTCCAGCCAGCTTCTCTATGACTTCTGCGCGAAAAAGCGGGAGTGGATCAAAGGCGTGACACCCCAAGGATATGTCAGCAGCCCCATTTTAAGTGGGGTGAAAAACACCGACAATATGCCCCAGGGATCTCCCAATATCTCCTTTGGAAATGACCAATTTGCTGTTTGCAACAATTTTGAACTTGGGATGGGGAGAGATATTTCGTTTTTAGATATTCAGAACCATCAACAGGTCGTTGTGCTTGGAGCCAAAGTATCAGAGTACCTGTTCGGTTATACAAACCCAGTGGGGGAGCAGGTGACAATCGCTGGGTATCCCTTTACCGTGATTGGCGTCTACAAAGCGAAAGATGCTGATTCTGAATATTCCATGGACAATATGGCTGTAGTGCCTGAGAGTACAAATCGAATCCTGAATAAAAATGAGCCCATCACTTCCTTTGTGGTCAAGGCAAAAAATTCTTCCTCATTGAGTCGGACGATGACAGAACTCTCCGCATTCCTAAACACTGTGGCGGGACAAGACAATTTTTATCTGTATTCCGAGAGTCAGGGGGCCAAGGAAGTAAATAAACAGAATGCTATGATGAGTGTTGTTTTGGGTGGCATTGCGGGAATTTCTCTGCTGGTAGGTGGGATCGGCATTATGAATATTATGTTGGTCACGGTTTCTGAGCGCACCCGTGAAATTGGAATACGAAAATCAATCGGCGCTCCTCGGTCATCTATTCTGTCCCAGTTTTTGGTAGAATCTGCCGTAGTATGTGGAGCTGGCGGAATAATCGGCATTTTGATTGGTGTTTGCGGTTCCCTGATTGCGGGAAAAATGCTGTTGAAAATGATTCTGTTTCCAAGCTCTGCTTTGACGGTAGGGGCGTTCGCTTTTTCTGTCATACTGGGAATTGGTTTTGGAATGTATCCGGCAGCAAAAGCCTCTGGTCTGACACCAGTAGAAGCACTTAGGGTCGAGTAGTTTCCGACGCCTCTGTGCTCCTGAACATCAAATAAACGGTTTTTCAAGTTGATTTGTTCATACTGTTATGCCATACCCTGCACCAAAACAGAGATCCCTTTTACCTTTCGTGTTAATAGCAGACACATTTCATGAACAAACCGTCAAATGTCCAAAATGACAACGCTACGGACTATTATAAGTCCGTGGCGTTGTTTGTCATGAGCCAACTTATTTGAGCCTCTTTCACCTGGCACATACACAACTTTCTTTGCTCCCATCCCCGGTTTTGCGTTGCTAATGATTTTAATGTGGTTTCTTTTTCCTTGCGACCATAGCTACATCCCTGAGATGGTCTGTGAATGCTCAGATTTTTATTCCATGCTTTCACGGCAGCGCTTCTGGTAGTCCTGGATATAGCTGTTCAGGTAGTCCAGATATCCGTCGGCATCTTCGGGAATTGTATTCAGAATTGTTGAGGCTATGTGGCGAACCTCCGTGGCCTCCTGCTCCGTCAGGTTGCGTTCTTCCATAAGACTGGTGCTTTCGCGCGGGGCAACCACATCATTGATAATGTCATTGAACAGGTTATCCAGCAAATTCTCCGGTGTGTCGAGCCTCTCTGGAGTTTCTGAGCCAAGATCGTCAACCACAACCCAGAGATAGCCGACCTTGGTGGAGCAGACGATATCGAAGTGATTCTGATTGTCGATGTAGTTCTCAAACGCTTTGAGGATATTTTCTATCTTCTTTCTGACTTCTTCTGTATAAATCATAACGCTACAGCCTCCTGTTTTGTCAGTTGTCCTTTGGTATCGTGCATGACTTTATTAGAACGATATTGCCCTGTCCTGTGTATTATATATTTGCTCAAAATATTAGTCAATAGCTTAATAATAAGAGCAGATAAAAGAAAATGAAAATTTTATAATAAAGGCATCTTAAGGCACAGGGAGATGCAGTGGGTGAGCAAGGAAGTTGAATTCTGCAATCGAGACAGGTTTATTGAACTTGGCCTGACAATTGCCAGCCTTCGTAAAATGCAGGGGCTGTCTCAGGAAAAACTGGCGGAGAAAGCGAAAATTAGCCGTTCCCACCTGAGTTCCATCGAGGCTCCCAACATCGTGCGTCCGTTTTCCCTCGAAGTATTATACAACATTGCGGATGCCTTGGGAGTTCGAGCGGGTGATTTGCTAAACACCACGTTGCCCCCGACAAAATGAGAACAGCACTATGCCAAAACGGCACAGTGCTGTTTCTGTATTATCACTGCCTTTTAGCAGCTAAGCCGCCCCTTCGCCATAGAGATCATGATTGACCTGGGCGGCATAGTGGTTTTCGATGGTCGCCGGGGCATTGTACAGCACCGTCAGCAGGTACTGTTTCATATTCCGAACCTGGGTGGTGTTCTCCTTCAGGCAGTCAAACACGAAAACGATGTGTTCCCGATCCAGCTTCAGCAGCCGGGACTTTACCACCGCCTGGGGGAAGTCATTCCCCGCCACTCGGAGCGTCTCTTTTCTGGAGCAGACGGCCTCCACCATTAGCTCCACCATCTCGTCCAACTGACCGGCATCGTAGGGGCGCTCCCGCACAAAGCTGTCATAGTCGATGTTCTCCCGGATCATCTCCCGATAGGCGTCCATCTCGCCCTTGCTCATCCCTCTGCGCTTTGTTCGCTTCCTTCCTTTCGTTTCAGACGGCTGTGCCGCTGCGGGAGGGGAAGAAGGGAAAGGAAATGAATCCGTACTTTGTGAAGTCAGTATTTTGTTTTTCAGGGGATTTGTTTTATCTATATTTAATTGCGTTGTGTCCTCCAACGTTGGGTTTTCCAACGCAGGCGCACCCTCCACAGGCTCCTCCAGCGCAGGCTGGGACGAAAAAAACGGCTCGGCGGCAGGGCTTTCGGGGACATCCCCGTCAGGCTGCTGTGGCCGCTCATAGATGACGTACTCCGTCCCCCGCAGGCAGCCTTTATCGTCCCGCACACGGCTGCGGCGGATGTATCCGGCCCGCTCCAGTTCCTGCACAGCGGCCCGGATGGCGTCCCTGCCCTCGGCGTTGATCTTTGCCAGTCCCGCCAGGGTGTAGTCCCAATCTTCCGGGAGACTGAGCATCTGGGACAGCAGCCCTTTTGCTTTCAAAGAGAGGCCCTTGTCCCGCAGATGGTGGTTGCTCATGACGGTATAATTGTGGGTGCGCTCTACACGGAAAACTGCCATAATAGACACTCCTTATTCATAAAAATAGCGGCG
>OFHB01001045.1_pt1 | contig 16599 bp, 10 predicted proteins | sample 1521881 | NCBI WGS metagenome assembly OFHB01 (sample SAMEA3504090, study PRJEB24116) | mouse gut metagenome | biome: mouse gut; feature: mouse-associated habitat; material: faeces | place: Denmark | collected 2011
CTTGCATGTGTTAAGCACGCCGCCAGCGTTCATCCTGAGCCAGGATCAAACTCTCGAATAAGAAAAGTAAATTTACTGCGTAAATTAACTTCAGTAAATCAACTTTGCGGACTTCGCTCCGCGAATCCGTAAGACCAATCTACTTCTTCGTTCGATCCGGATCAAAACAAGCTTGGCTTCTTTCGTATCCGTTTCCCTAAACATTTACTGTTTGGTTTGTATCTGTTCGATACTCTCTGAAAAATCTTTAAGAATTTTTTCTCTTGAATTTTCAGGGTTGCATTACTGTTTATTTGTCAAGGTTCTGTGTCTTGTGTTCTGTGTTGTTGAACACGCAACGTTGATATACTATCATATCTTCCGCAGCTCGTCAATACCTTTTTTTGAAATTTTTTACAAAATTTTTTGTCGGCTTTTCTGACCCTGCTCTTGCCTGTTTCTGCATGGAGCATTTTGCGCGGTAGGTTTTTATAATATCACTGACTTCTGTCATTTGTCAACAAGTTTTTTCATAATTTTTTTCCACTGCTTTTTTACAGGTAATAACAGCGGAAATTACGATCCCGCCGACTGGTAATGACGCATCCCGAAGCTCCATACCGCACAGCACACCAGCACGATACCCGCCACCCCGAAAGGATACAGGCCATAATACCACCGGTCCGTGCGTCCCAGCAGATATTGCAGCGGATAATACTGGATCAGTGTATAAGGAATGATGTAAGTGCAGATCTGCAGCATCTTTTTCCCGTAAATGTCAATCGGATACTTTCCGTGCTCTTTTGCGCCGTAAGTCAGGATATTAAACGCTTCTATCCCTTCTAATGTAAAAAAGGTAAAGGCCGCCCGCAGCCAGAAAAAGCTGATGAAAAGTATCGTACCGCCGACCAGCATAAACAGAAGCGTACACACCCTGCCTACAGTCCAATGAATCTCTGCCGTACAGAACGCATAAACCAGCATGACCACAGCCTGGGACATCCTGCCCAGCCGGGTCAGTTCAAATCTGCTGCCCAGCACCTGCAGAATCTCTCCCTGGGGCCGCACCAATACCCGGTCAAACTCGCCGCTTCTGACCAGGCCCGAAAATGTGTCAAATCCTCTGGCCCACATCTCCGCCAGCGAAAATTCCATCAGTACTATAGCATAACAGAGCAGCACTTCGCTGTAACTGTATCCTCTGACCTGATGAAACCTGCGGAACATAAAATAGATTCCCAGAAACACGCTGAAGGATACCAGGAACTGTCCCAGGGAATTCAGCAGGAAGGAGGCTTTGTACTGCATCATCCCCCGTACCACGATAGATACATAATGTCTGTATAGACAAATTTTTCTTCTCATACTACCCTCCCTGCACTGTCACTCTTCTTTCCGCTCTCCTGCAAAGATTCCATCCCACTCCCGTCAACACCGCCAGCCAGAACACCTGCAGACAGACCGCCCGCAGCATTTCCTGTCCCGTCATACTGCCGCTGTAGACACGCAGCGGCACATTCTGCATGGCTGCAAAGGGCAGCAGTTCCAGAACATATTGTACTTTTTCGGGAAAAAAGGGCAGCGGAATCACGGCCCCGGCAAAAAATTCCACCGCCGACACGCAGAAAATCCGAACCCCCTCCGGGGAAAGGGTATAGAAAGTAGTAATATATACCAACATGGTAAAGGCCACCATAACCAGCAGCCCCAGCAGCAGCGTCAACAGAAAAAGAATTCCATGGGCCGGGCTGGCCGGCAGCCCCAGGCCATAGGGCGCCGGCAGCAGAGAGGCCACCGCCAGAATCGGAACACAACGCAGCAATGCCCTGGAGACCCGGTTGGCCGCAGAACGGGCAAACCACATCTGGTAGATGCCCACCGGCCGGCAGAGTTCATAGGCAATATTGCCGTTTCGAATCACATCAAAGATTTCCCCCTCCATGCCCCAGGCCGCGAACATGGCCAAAAATGCCTGCTGCAGCCAGACATAAGTCACCACTGCCTCAAAAGGCATGGGAAAAGCCGCCGCATCCGCCTCGTAAAATGCCCGGAATGCCAAAATTTCCATGGCGCCCCAGAAAAACTGGGTCACAATCCCCGCCGCTGCCGCTGTACGGTACTGCAGTCCCATAATAAACCGCAGCCGAAAGAACGAAAGATACTTTTTCATCTCAACTCCTAACTGCCCGCTTCCGCAGACATTCAAATCCATATGAAACTATCCCTCTTCAAACCTCTGCCGTTATATGTCATAACTGCGATACAGTTCCGCCAGCTCCTGGTCAATGCTCTCCCCGCCGCGCCGAATCTCCTCCAGCGTACCGTCCATCAGAATCTGCCCCTTACCGATCAGAATGATCCGCCTGGTCAGCGCCTCAATATCCTGCATATCATGGGTGGTCAGGATCACCGTGGTTCCATGGATCTCATTCTGCTTTCTGATAAAGTCCCGCACTGCCAGCTTGGACACGGCATCCAGACCGATGGTGGGCTCGTCCAGAAACAAAACCCGGGGACTGTGGAGCAGGGAACCCGCTATCTCACAACGCATACGCTGCCCCAGAGACAACTGCCTGGCCGGGGTGCGCAGCAGTTCCCCCAGATTCAATAACTCCGTCAATTCATCGAGATTGGACCGATAGACCTGGTCCGGGATGGTATAGATCTCTTTTAATAACTCATAGGAATCTATGACCGGAACATCCCACCACAACTGCGTGCGCTGGCCGAACACCACGCCGATCCGGCGCACATGTTCGATGCGGTTTTTCCAGGGCACTCTGCCGTCTATCAGGCAGCTGCCGCTGTCGGGCGTCAATATTCCGCTTAGAATTTTGATGGTAGAACTCTTCCCCGCTCCGTTGGGGCCGATATAGCCCACCATCTCCCCGTCAGAGATGGTAAAACTCACATTTTTAAGCGCGTGGATTTCTTCGTACTCTCTGTGGAACAGGGCCTTCACGGCTTCCTGAAAGCCTCCGTTCCTCTTTGCAATCCTGTATGACTTACATACATTGTCCATCATAATCATCGTTGCTTCCTCCTGGTAGTTATGCATGCACATCTTTCCAAGTAGTTCTGTTCCCGCCTGGGCGCCTCTCCCAGCCCTGTGTTCCGGGCTTTCCACCTGCTCTCCGGCGGCTTACATCATTCAGAAAAAGAGACTGCGTTCTCAATCGCCTTGCAGGTCTCGCCGATCAGTTCTTCCGTATGGGCATCAGAGATAAACATGGCCTCAAACTGAGAGGGAGCCACGTATATTCCCCTGGAGAGCATTCGGTTGAAATAGCCCGCAAATGCCTCCCTGTCGCAGCCACAGGCATCCTCATATTTTTCCACGGCGGCGCTTTCTCCCTTCTCCCAGCCGGGCACAAAAAACGGAGAAAGAAGCGATCCTGCACGGTTTACCGTAAGCCCCCTGCTTCGGAAAGCACTCTCCAATCTTCGGGCCCTGGCCTCCAGGCGGTCATAAATCCCCCCATCCTCCATGAGAATCCTCAGCGTCTCCAGCCCTGCTGCCACCGCCACCGGGTTCCCGGACAGTGTCCCCGCCTGGTATACGGCTCCCAGAGGGGCCACACAGGACATGATATCCCGTCTGCCTCCATAAGCCGCCAGGGGCATACCGCCGCCCACAATCTTCCCGAAGGTGTGCAGATCGGCATGGACTCCCATATACTGCGTAGCTCCGCCCAGAGCCAGACGGAAACCCGTGATCACTTCATCAAAAATCAGCAGCGCACCCTGTTCCGAAGCGATCTTTCTCAGAAACTCCAGAAAACCCTTTTTCGGCGGCACGACTCCCATGTTCGCAGCTACCGGTTCCACCACGATGGCCGCCACCTGTCCCCTGTTTTCTTCCATGAGCCTGCGGACAGACTCTGTGTCGTTATATACTGCCGTCAACGTGCAGGCCGCATAGCCCGCCGGTATGCCGGCGCTGTCCGGCACCGACTGGGTCATCAGCCCGGAGCCGGCCTTCACCAGAAGTCCATCGGAATGTCCGTGGTAATTCCCGGCAAATTTGAGAATCTTCTCTCTGCCGGTGAATCCTCTGGCTACCCGCACGGCGCTCATCACCGCCTCCGTCCCGGAACTTACCAGACGCACCATCTCCAGATCCGGCACGCAGGCAGCAATCCGCTCCGCCAGTTCCACCTCCCCTGGTACGGGGGTTCCGAAGGTAAGCCCCAGGGCGCACACTTTCTGAACTGCCTCTATCACCTTCGGATGAGCATGCCCCAGAATTCCCGGCCCCCAGGAACAGACATAATCCAGATATCGGTTCCCGTCCACATCATACAGCCAGGGCCCCTCTGCCCGGGCCGCGAAAAATGGCTGCCTGCCCACTGCCTGAAAAGCCCGGACCGGGGAGTTTACCCCGCCCGGCATGAGCCTCACAGCCCTTTCATATAGTGCCTCCGATTGTTTCTCCTGCTTTTTTGGTTCCTGCAACATCTTCCTGTCTCTCCCTGCCCCGTCTCTGCCCTGCCATATCCGGCCTGATTTCGTTTGTAATGCCGCGCCTGTCAGGAAACGGGATTCTCCTCCTCCCGGCACCATCCCGCCGCATCCAGGGCATGATAGCTTATAATAATCTTTGCCCCCGCCCGCTTCATGGCCGTCAGGTTCTCCATCACAATCCGCCGCTCATCAATCCATCCGTTTGCCGCCGCCGCTTTTACCATGGCGTATTCACCGCTCACATTGTATACAGCCATGGGCATATCATATCGAAGAACCGCTTCTTTCAAAACATCCAGATAGGCCAGAGCAGGCTTCACCATCACAAGATCCGCCCCCTCCTCCTGATCGGCCCGGATCTCCCGAAGCGCCTCTTTCCCATTGGCCGGATCCATCTGGTAGCTTTTACGGTCTCCAAACCCCGGTGCGGAATGGGCAGCATCTCTGAACGGACCATAGTAAGCAGAGGCGAACTTGGCGCTGTAGGCCATAATGGGGGTCTGGATATATCCCGCCTCATCCAGAGCTTTCCGTATGGCCCCCACCCGCCCGTCCATCATATCAGAGGGCGCAATCATATCCGCCCCGGCCTCCGCCAGGCTTACCGCCATCTTCGCCAGAAGTGGCAGGGTTTCATCGTTTAATATTTCCTCGCCGCACACCATTCCACAATGTCCATGGGAAGTGTACTCACACAGACACACATCCGCTATTACATAGATTTCCGGGTACTTCTCCCGGATAAAACCCACTGCGCGCTGAGTGATTCCGTCCTGCGCATACGCCTGACTGCCCTGGGGATCCTTGTGGGCCGGGATTCCAAAGAGCAGAATCCCTCCGATACCGGCTTCCTTCACCTGTTCCAGTATCCCGGGCAGCCTGTCGATGGAATATTGGAACACGCCGGGCATGGATTCCACCGGGTTCTCAATTCCCTCCCCCTCTATCACAAACAGGGGATAGACAAAGTCCCCGGGATGCAGCCTGGTCTCCCGGACCAGGCTGCGAATCCGCCCGTCCCTTCTCAGCCTTCTGAAACGAACCATTTTATTTTCCTCCATTTTAATTCCCGTCTGTCCGCAGCATCACATCCCCGCACAGACAAGACACAATTCCCTCTATACTGGATTCCCCGGCGGTCAGGAAGGGATGGTTTGTATATTTTGCCAATTCTTTTCCGCACATTTCCCCAATACAGAGATAGCGGGGGGAATTCCTTCTGCCGCTCTGCACCATGCCTTCGGTCTTTTCTGTCTGCACTTTCACCGCCTCTTCGACTGCCTGCGTTTCCGCTGCCCCCTCGAAATAGGCCCGCACTCCCATGGCCGAGCCAAAGACAATATAGTCCGGTTCTCTCCCCAGCGCTGCGGCGCGCTTTCCCTTATGGACGCCCAATTCATAGAGCGGCGCCTCCAAAAACGGGATTCCTTTCTGCCGAAACACCCGGGGAAGGGCATCACTCCCCTCCCGGGCCCTTAGAAAGACAGCGGGGCCGTATGCCTGCGGCTTTGCCTCCTTAGAAAGCCGGCCTTCCGCCTGTCTCTCTATCAATATCTTTTCACTGAGGCCTTCCGCCAGATGCACGGCATCATATTCCTTCGGCATATAATCCGGGAACACTCCTGCTTCCTCAAAGACCTTTCCCGTTCCCGGCCCGATCACAGCAATGCGCTTATCCCGGAGGCTGCGCAGATCCCTTCTCTCCCGCTGCATCTGATCCAGAAAAATCCGCACCCCGTTGGGACTGGTGAATACAAGCCAGGAAGCATCCGCCAAATCCGGCAGCGGTTTCCCCATGGGACGCACTTCCATAAAACCCATGTCCCACACGCCGGCGCCCCGCCGCCTCAATGCCCCGGAAAGCCTTTCCACAAAACCGGGGGTTCCCGTAACTCCTACGGTGACGCCGGCCAGAGGCAGATCCGCTTCCGAAGACAGTTCCAGCTTTGCCACAGCCCCCACCACAATCACCGCCGGGGAAGTATAACCCTGAGCCGCCGCTTCCCCCGGCATCTTAGAAAGTATGGTCCGCAGGCATCTCTGATTTCCGGTGGTCCCCTCCATAATCACAGCGCAGGGCGTATCCGAAGGTTTCCCGGCACCTATCAATCCTTCCGCAATCTCTTTCAGGAAATGCATGCCCATCAGGATCACCAGCGTGCCTGACAGCCTGGCCAGGATTTCAAATTCCAGTTTCAGCCGGGGCTGCCCGTCCTCCCCGGCTGCCGTGCCTGTCACCACTGTGACACTTCCGGCCAGCCCCCTGTGGGTGACGGGAATCCCCGCCGCGGCAGGGACTGCAATGGCAGAGGATATCCCGGGTATCTCCTCACAGAGGATTCCGGCCTCCAGCAACGCCAGAAACTCCTCCCCGCCCCTTCCGAACACATAGGGGTCTCCGCCTTTCAGGCGCACCACCAGTTTACCCTCCCTGGCTTTTTGAATTAGCAGTTCGTTGATCTCATTCTGCCTCATGGCATGAGCGCCAAACCGCTTACCCACATAAAGTTTCTCACAGTCCGGCTTTGTCCACTGCAGCATTTCCTCAGAGACCAGGCTGTCATAAATGACAGACTCACAGACAGCAAGAAGTTCTCTGGCCTTCACCGTAAGAAGTTTCGGATCCCCGCAGCCTGCCCCTACCAGATATACTTTTCCCGTTTTCAAATCATTCCCCATCCCAAGCGCTCTCCTGCATTTTGGGCCTGTCATCCCGGCTTTACTCTCCTGGCTGCTTCCCGCGCCGTCTGCAGACCTGCCTCCAGTTCGGCTCTGCAGCTGCAGGTACATCTCTTTTCCGCATACATCACATCCAGCGTCAGGTTCTCCCCTTCTCTCCTGCACCAGGCTGCGGCCGCCGTACTGCATATCTCTTGGCCGGATTCACCGCCGTCCGATGCAAGATACGACAGCAGTTCTCGTTCCGTCAGAAAACATAGTTCCGTATCCCAATCGGTAAACTGCCTGCACATAGCCGCCAACGGAGAATTCCCCCGGGCCTCCACGGCAATAATCCCCTGGCAGGCGGCAGGCAGGAATGCCCCGGGATGCAGGGGATAAAAGTCAAACCGCTCCTCCCATTCCTGTCCTCCCCCCAGCCGGTCCAAGCCTGCCTTCGCCAGAATGATACCATCATAACCGCCTTCTTCCATCTTCCGCAGACGGCTGTCCACATTGCCCCGGATGTTCTCGCAGACAACAGAATCCCAGAGCCGGGCGGCCTGGGTCTGCCGCCTTATGCTGCCGGTACCGATTATAAACGGGGCATTCCCCGGCTTCCCGCCGCTTCGGCCCCCAGCAGATGTCCCTGCACCGCCGGGATCCTGAAGGAAAAAAGGGAGTCCGGCCCCTTTGGGCACCACCAGCACATCCCGCACATCTCCCCGGGGCAGAACTGCCGCAATGACCAGCCCCTCCGCCAGGGACATGGGCAGATCCTTGGCGGAATGTACCGCCAGGTCGATCCGGTCCTCCAGTAGGGCCTGTTCAAATTCAGAGACAAAGATACCCTTTCCCCCGATCCGGTTCATGGGTCTGTCCAATATATTATCCCCTTTTGTGTGAAGAATTACGATCTCTGTCCTGATCTGATGAAACGCATGAAGCAGTGCTTCCTGTACCAGTCCAGCCTGCCGCAGGGCCAGACGGCTCCCTCTTGTCCCGATTCTGATTATGTCCATGGCCTTCTCCTACTTCAGAAACAGCGCCTGCAATTCTTCCGCCGTCACTTTTTCCCCGTCCCCCCTGCAATCTCTTTCCACGCAGTAGACAAACATTTTTTCGAAAAGTTCCCTGCGGTGTGATTCCTCCTTTATCCGTTCCAGCACCCAGGGCCTGATCTGCCCCATTAAATCAATAATGCCGCCTATATTCTCAGGCAGCGTCCCGGCCACCTGCCTCCTTATCCAGGATGCGGCCGCCGGACTTTTACCCTCCGTGGAGATGCCCACGGTAAGCGGCCCCTCTTTTACCAATGCAGGAAAGAAGAAAGTACAATTCTCCCTGTCGTCCACCGCATTGACAGGAATCTTCCTCTCTCTGCAGTAAGCAGACACCCGGGCGTTGATCTCCCTGTCATCCGTGGCGGCAATCACAAAATCCGCTCCCTCCAGATCTTCCGGCTGAAACGCTTTCTGCCTGATTTCTATCCGTTCTGTCAGTTCCCATATACCGCTTTCTAACGCAGGCGCAACCACCGTAAGTCTGGGACCAAACGCCAGAAGTTTTTCCGCCTTCCTGGCCGCAACCTTTCCGCCCCCTATGACTACGCCCGCTTTTCCGTCCAGTTCTACAAAAAAAGGAAAATATCCCATCGCAAGGCTCCTTTTGCCCGTTCGTTTGGTTCCTTCACTTTCCCGGCCCCTGCTCCAGAACCCGCAATACCGCTTCAAAAGAAGCGCTGTCCAGTTCATCCCGAAGTAAATAAATCAGCTTTTCCGCCGGGATACCCACATATCTTTCCCTCCACCGGACATTTTTTTCCGTAAAATTATGAAATAGAAGCACTTTACAGACCCTGTCCAGATCTTCCTCCAGAATCTCCCGGGCATCGGACAGGGCCTGCCGCTTACGCCGGTTGTTCTCCTGAGCAAGTCTTTTGATATCATCCAGGGCAATAAGTCTGCAATGTTCCATTTTTCCAACCGCTCCGTCTATATCCGGCGGCATGGCAATATCCAAAAACAGCCTGTCCTTGACTGTTTTCATGGATTCCGCAGCCCGCCCTGCCGTCACCGTATAGTGAGGGCCGGCAGTAGCAGAAACGATGACGTCCGCCTCGTCCAAGCAGGCATATCTGTCCTGATAGCTCACATTTACCACCCGGGGAGCAACGCACTGTGCCATTCCCCGGTGAGAGCGGGTGGTGGCAAGAACCCGTATATTCTCTTTGGAAAGAAGGTCTTTTAAGAGGATGCCGCCCATCCGCCCGGTACTTCCCATCAGCAGAACACTGCTCACAGACTCTTTTCTCGCCGCAAGAAAGCGAAATATCTCATTCGCCGCCAGCGTTGCCACAGAGACGGAAGTCCGGGAAAGCATGGTCTCCGTTTTTACCCGCTTGGCGCAGGCCAGCGCCGCCTGAAAGACAGTGTTCAGTTCATAGCCTGTAAATCCCGCCCTTTGTGATCTGATATAGGCATCCCGCACCTGTCCCAGGATTTCGTCCTCACCGATCACCATGGATTCCATTCCGCATGTCACCTGAAAGAGATGGCAAATGGCATTCCGTCCCTGATACCGCCTGGCCAGACGGCGAATCCACTCCACGCTTTCCCCTGCCGTTTCCGCCAGCATCTCCTCCAATCTTCCCAAGACAGTACCCTGCAGGGCCCTGTCCCCCGCCTGCACATACAGTTCCGTGCGGTTGCAGGTGGAAAGGAGGACACATTGCCCCGCCTTCAATCCCGTATGTATTTTTTTCAACAGTCCCTCTGCCGCCTCTTGGGTGATAAAACACTTCTGCCTCTCTGCGGACCGGGCTGTCTTATGGCTGATACTGATGCACTCCATATTTATATGTTTTCCTTTTCAGTCTGCAAGGCGGCGGAGGGAGGCGATGCGGCAGCATCGTTGACCGGCAGCAACGCAGCAGATGAAGATTCAGACAAATCATTCGGCGAAATGTAAACGGGGCGGCGCACTAGCAGGTCGCCCCGCCCTTTAAATGCAGGCTGGCCCCGATAATTTCGTCCTTCCTGGTCAAAATCTCGTCAGACATAAGCTGTGCCTGTACATTCTCAAACCCGATTCTGGCAATGGTATCCGCAAACCGCTCCCCCGTCTGGCCCTGCTCCCGGAACAGGAGAATGGATTTCTCCAGAACGGAAAGCACTTCCTCCTCGCTCAAAAATACCTTATCCAGCTTCTGTCCCTGAGCAACCCTTTTTCCCCAGCGCCCGCCGATATAGACGCGGTATCCATAGGTACTCTCCTCCGCGGCCCTGAAGGGGCATTTACCCACGCAGCGCCCACAGTTATTGCACTTGTCAGGATCGATCACCAGCTTTCCGTCCGTCACCCGGGACGCCCCCACAGGACAGGCCGTCGACACCTGGCATTTTCCGCAGCCCCGGCATTTTTCCAGATCCACTATGGGAACCCGCTGTCCCACAATGCCGAAGTCGTTCAGATCCGGCTTCACACAGTTGTTCGGGCAGCCTCCCACCGCGATTTTGAACTTATGGGGCAGCTTGACCGACGAATAACCGTGATAAAATCTCTCGTGTATCGTCTCGGAGAGCCGGTAGGAATCCAGCAGCCCGTACTGGCAGGTGGTTCCCTTACAGGCCACCACAGGACGCACCTTGGAGCCGGTACCGCCGGTCTCCAGTCCCTCCTGGGCCAGAAATGCCCGCAGTTCCTCGATCTTGTCATAGGGGACCCCCACGATCTCCAGGGTCAGGCGGGTGGTCATGACCACGTCTCCGCTGCCGAACCGCTCTGCCGCTTCCGCTATTTTTTTATGCTCCGCCGTGGTGATTTTACCGTTTCTGGTGATCACCCGCACATTGAAATTATTTGTTCCCTTGTTGTGCAGACATCCAAGCGCTTTCACCCTGGTAATCTCTTCCGGGGTAACCGTGACCGCCCCGGGCTTGCCTTCTGCCCTGACCACATTGAAAAATGTGGAGCCCTCCAAAACTTTCGTGTTGGTATAGCCGTACCGCCTCAGACGGTTCTGCAGCAGATAAGCCCTCTTGCCCTTTGCGCAGACCAGGAGCAGCTTCTCTTCTTTTCCCAGACCCGGCACTTCCCCTTTCACTTTCAGCAAATCCACATAGGCTGCGCCAGGAATGACAGGACCGGCGGGGTTGACATCGATCACCCGGTAGTCCTGTGCCTCGCCGGCCAGATACTGGGCCGGGGTAAAGCTGTCCAGATCCCCCTGCAACTTGTTCAGCAGCATGTGAACCGCCTGAACAAAGGGATGGATGGCCGTGGAAAACGGCGGCGCATAGGACAGATCCAGGCAGGTCATTTGTTCCAAAGTAGCTCCGAAGGTTACTGCCATCACGCCGATATCCGTCACCTTATCCACCGCTCCGGGACCCAATACCTGGAGTCCAAGCAGCCTGTGGCTGTTCTCATCCGCCACCAGCTTAATGGCAAACCAGGCGCTTCCCGGATAATAGTGGGCTTTGTCATCCGTCACCGCCAGGGCACAGATCGGGGTATACCCTGCGTTTCTGGCCTGTTCTTCACTAAGTCCGGTCCTGCCTCCGGAGAGGCCCGGCAGCTTTACCACACCGGTACCCAGCACGCCGGGATAAACCGCGTCCCTGCCGCCCAGGGCCAGGGCCAGAGTACGTCCCTCCATATTGGCGGACGATCCCATGGGAGACCATTGTCTCTCCCCCGTGAGACGGTTTTTTACCATGGCACAGTCTCCGGCAGCATAGACATCCGCCACATTGGTAGCCATCCTGTCGTCCACCAGGATAGTGCCCTTATACATTTCAATGCCCGTATCCTGCAAAAATCCCGTGTTGGGGCGTATCCCCATGGAAAGAATCACCACATCCGCAGGCAGCAGGCCCCTGTCTGTCCGCACGCCTTCCGCCTTCTCCGTTCCCGTGACAGCTTCCAGTTTCGTGGACGTCATCACCCGAATTCCTTTTTTGGCCAGGTGACGCACGGCATAGTCCGCCATTTCCCCGTCAAAGCCCGGCATGATCTGGGGCGCCATATCGATTACCGTCACGGCCAGCCCCTTCTCCATCAGGTTCTCCGCCACTTCCAGGCCGATGAAACCGCCGCCCACTACCACCGCGTGCTTCACACCGTCCCCGGCTATGTAGTCCCTGGTCTCGATGGCATCGTCCGGCGTGCGCATTACAAATACTCCCGGCAGATTCAGACCCGGCAGCGGCGGCACTACCGGAGAAGCTCCCACCGCCACAATACAGGCGTCATACTCATAGAATTCTTCCGCGCCGGTGCGGAGATTCCTGGCTGTCGCTCTCCTGCCTTCCGTATCCAGCGCCACTACCTCTCTCTGGGAATATACCAGAGCACCGGTGAGGGCGCTGTACTTCTCCGGTGTATTTACGATCAGCTGCTCCCTCTCCGGAATAGAACCTCCCACATAATAGGGCAGTCCGCATCCCGCATAGGAAATATCCTTTCCTTTTGTAACGATGGTCACCTCTGCTTCAGGATTCACCCGCTTGAATTTGGCCGCCGCCTTTGTGCCTGCGGCAACGCCGCCGATTACCAATACTCTCATGTAATGCCTCCTCTTATTTAGATTGCTGCTTTCCGGTCTCGTTTATATAATCCCGAAATTTCTCAAAGTTTTCCGCTGTGGCCGCTGCCATATACCACTTCTGCAGGACTTCTTCCTTCTGCTCGCTCTCAATGCGCCCGCAGATATCCTCGGGGATTTCCCCAAGGCATCGCAGAAAGCCTCCCTGCAGTCCATAACCGCCTGGGTAATCGCTTCATCCCGAGCCCACCCAGCACACAGATATTCCTTAATCTGCTGAATAAACCGTGAATACTCGTACATCGGGCGGCACTCTTTCAACAGCTTATGTCCCGATGGCAGATTTATATTAATGAATTTCACCTCCAATTCTAACATAGGATGTTCTGTTTTTTCAAGAAAAGCATCGGAAAGATGTCTTACCGATACAGCACATAATCCTGTATCTCCCGCAGAAAGCCGCCTGTCTCCAAAGCTGACGCCGCCCGGGCAGGATATTCTTTTACGGAAACCCGCTTCTTTCCCGGGAAAATCCTGCCCCGGTGAAATGCCTCCGCAAACAGGCCCAGCATCCCTGATAAGTCAATATCTTCCGGCATCGTACCCTCCCGGTCCCCGCCGTCCTGCTGCCGCTCCGGCCCCAGCATGCGCAGCGTCCTGCCCTGCCGCTCGAACACCGCCACGGGCAGGCCGTCCCGGAATGCCGCCACCGTCCCCGGCACATTGATAAAACTCCGCTCCGGTTCATGGGCCAGCAATTTTCCCCAGGGCTGCATGGGATCGGCGGCGTTTAACCAGCATGGTTCCGCCAGCGGATGCATCAGCCGGGCCGTTACGGCCTCGAAGTCCTGCCCCCGGATAAACTGCGCCCCGGAAAAGCCTCTCACAAAATACCCCCGCCTTACCTGCCCCGTGTACTCCCGCACCCGCAGAATCTTCAACGCCTCCTGCCAGGACAGCCCCCATGCGGCAGCCGTCTCCCGACACAATACCAGATAGCGGTCAAAGCATCTCTCCATCTGCTCCTCTATGGGCAGGGGGCGCAGAGGTCTCACCAGATCAAACCGACCGGCCTGCAGCACCTTGACCCGGGCCCCCACCCGCCGCCTTGCCGCCGCTTTCTGAAGTTTCTCCCGGCCCAGCCACTGCCGCACCGGCACAAAGCTGTCCGCGCAGACCACTCCCTTTTCCAGCAGGGAAAGCAGCGTGTCATGAAGGGATTCCCCCTCCAGCACATGCCCCAGTGCCTGGGGAAAACTGGCCCCCCGCCGGGCCAGCGCCTCCGCCACCCGCCTTTCTTTGTCGGACAACTCCTCCCAGGGAATCTGGAGCTCCCGGTCCCAGTCGATCTCCTCTGCCAGGTCAAAGCGGAGCCTGCTGCCTTCCTCCATATGCCAGAAATATGTTCCCTGCGCGAGTAATGCGTCCAAAAGCCCCTCCCGATAACCCCCCACCCTGGCAGGCAAAACCAGTTCCTCCCAGAGGGCCGCAGGCAATGCCAGGCCCGCAAGGGATCTGAGGGTCTCCCCCAAAGCCTCCTGGGGAGGAGCCGATCGCTGTATGCGGGACAGAAGCAGCGCCGCATAGTTCTCCGGCGGACAGGTGCCGATCTCCTCCCGGCGGTTTTTCAGGGTGCGGATTCTGGCACGCCTGTACACCTGGGCATGATAATACACCTTTTCCATACGGGCGGCTGCCCGGGCTTCGCCCTCCCGGGCCTCTGACACCTCCCGGGCCTCCTCCCGGCTGCACAACTCTTCCTGGGCCACTGCCTCCTCCCGGCGACACAATTCCTCCAGCACCTGCCGGGTCTCCTCTTCTGTCCAACCGTACCGCCGGGCGGTCTGACCTACAGTGGCCCCGCCCCGGTAGCGCAGCATCCGCCGCACGATATCCGCCGCCCCGCTTCGGGCCGGCCCAAGCGCCTCCTCATACTGCGCCTGCTGCTCCGCAGCGATCCAAAGCCCCTGTTCCAGATACAGAACACGCCCCTCTTCGGCCAGCTTCTCCAGCCACTCCACGGGCATCTCCAGTTCTCCGGCGGTCAGATCCCCCTCCGTCATCAGCAAGGTATGAAGTTCCTTCTCGTCCCGGGGGAGCCTGCCCCTCTCCTGTACCTGGTCCAGTTCCTCCCGACCGGGCCGCACCAGTTCCTTTTCGTTCTTCAGCGCCTCCTCCACAGCCGCCTGAACGCCCCTGGGGGTGGGGGCGTAATTATACATCTCTGCCGCTTCCTGGCTCCACTGCAGCGGCAGAGACATGGGAGAGGCAGTGTCCGTATATATCTCCCGCACCCGGATCTCCCCGGCCTGCACTTTTTCCAGAATCTCCCGTACCCCAGCCACGTCCCAGAGTTGACGCATACATTCCCGCCGGGTCTCCCGCATCAGCGGATGGTCCTTCTCCCGCACCACCTGATCCAGCATTTCGGCGCCGCGCAGCCGCTGCATCCACAGAGGCTGCCTGCCCTTTCCCCGCACCCCCATCATCAGCGCCCTGCCGCAGTTGTAGCGGAAAGCAATGTTAAACAGGGGCGTGGAGGGCAGCAGCGCAGCCAGCACCCCCTCGGCCGCCTCCGCGTCCACCCGGTACAGCAATCCCTCCGGCAGGCTGTTCTCCCCGTAGGTGTACAGTAGAAATCCGTCCTCCTCGTCCACGCTGCCCACATTCTCACCCATCTCCTGTTCGGCCTTCCGGGCCGCCAGCAGGGCCAGGGGGCTGTTGATCTGGCGCCCGAAAACAGAATGTACCATCATCTGGGTGTGACCTGCCTGATCCATGAAATGTTCCACCAGAATCGTTCTGTCGTCGGGCAGGCCCCCTGTGGCGTCAATCTGCCGCCGCAGATAGCCCCCGGCCAGTTCCGTCGCGGATTCGTCCAATCCCAGCCCCTCCAGAGCCGCCTCCAGCCGTCCCTCCTGCTCCGCCTCCGAAAAGGCCCGGAGCATTCTGCCAAAGGCCATCCCCGTCTCCAGACTCCTCCCTTTCAGATCCCCATGCCAGAAGGGCAGCCTGGCCCCCTCTACCGGGGCCTGCACCACTGTCACCGTATCCTTGCTGATCTCTGTTACCCGCCAGGCGAAAGCCCCCAGCAGGAAACGGTCTCCCTTCTGGGTCTCATAGACAAATTCCTCATCCGCCTCCCCCACTTTTACACCGTCCTGGGTGCGCACCGTGTACATGCCCCTGTCCGGGATGGTTCCTCCTGCGGAGACGGCCAGCATCCTGCTGTAGCCGTCCCCCTCCACACTCCCGTGAATCCGATCGTACAGAATCCGGGGCCGCACCGGAATCTCCCGGCGGTGCTCATAATCCCCGGCCAACATCTCCAGCACCGCCTCCACATCCGCCCTTGTCACATGCCGGAAGGGCCACGCCCGGGGCAGAATCTCCAGAACTTCCTCCACCTGGTAGGGCTTAAAAGCCGCCATGGAGACCAGATGCTGGGCCAATATATCCAGGCAGCCCTCCGGAGGGTTCAGCTTTTCCACCCTGTTTTCTCTGGCAAGCTGGGCAGTCATGCCGCAGAGCACGCATTCCGCCGCGGTTCTGGGAAACAGATACATGACGCTGGTACGGGAGGGATTGTGCCCGGCCCGGCCCAGCCTCTGCAAGGTACTGGAGATCGTGCGGGGACAGCCCACCTGCAGCACCTGGTCGATCTCCCCCACGTCGATTCCCAGTTCCATGGAGGAAGTGGCGCATAAAAGACGCAGCCGTCCTTCCCGCAGGGCGGTTTCTGTCTCCTGGCGCTGCTCCCGGGCCAGACTCCCGTGGTGTACCTGGGCAAATGCCTCTCCCCCCAGCAGATTCACGTAATAGGCCAGCTTTTCCGCATACCGCCTGCCCTCCACAAAAGCGATCACACTCTTACTTCCCTGACAGTACTGATACACCAGCTCGGAAAGCTCCTGCCAGAGAGGATCTTTTCTCCTCTTGCCGCCTCTTAC
>OFHB01001046.1_pt1 | contig 16598 bp, 12 predicted proteins | sample 1521881 | NCBI WGS metagenome assembly OFHB01 (sample SAMEA3504090, study PRJEB24116) | mouse gut metagenome | biome: mouse gut; feature: mouse-associated habitat; material: faeces | place: Denmark | collected 2011
ATTATGAGAACTTAAAGATTTTGCATGAGAATACGATGCCTGACAGATCTTATTATATACCTGCAGGCAGGAGAATGGATCATCTGGTGGAGCACAGGGAAGAATCCGACCGTTTCATTCTGTTAAACGGGAACTGGGATTTCCGTTATTATGAAAGTATTTATGATTTGCAGGAAGCTTTCTATGAAGAAGGATATAAAGAAAATACGGGCTGGAAGAAAATTCCCGTACCATCCGTATGGCAGATGCATGGATATGACAGACAGCAGTATACGAATGTAAGGTATCCTTATCCCCTGGATCCTCCCTATATACCCCAGGAAAATCCCTGCGGCGTTTACCGGTATTCTTTTGTGTGGCACAAGGATGTCGCAGCCCCCAGGACCTTTTTGAATTTTGAAGGGGTGGATTCCTGCTTCTATGTATGGGTAAACGGCCAATATACAGGGTACAGCCAGGTATCTCATGCCACAAGTGAATTTGATGTGACTTCTTTTTTAAGAGAAGGGGAAAATATTCTTGCTGTTCTGGTTCTGAAATGGTGTGACGGAAGTTATATGGAGGATCAGGATAAGTTCCGTATGAGCGGTATTTTCAGGGATGTATATCTGTTAAAACGTCCGGAGGAATGTATCTATGATTACTTTGTAAAGACTGATCTGAATCTGGATACAAAGGATGCGGAAGTAAGGATTGATTTTTCTTATCTGGAAAATGAGATTCCCGTACATGTATACATAGAAGATGCAGAAGGAAATACCGTGGCAGAAACAGAGGCCGGAAGCCGAGCAATCCTTTCTTTGAAAGACTGCCATTTGTGGAATGCAGAAGATCCTTATCTATATACCATGATCATAGAGACGGCACAGGAAGTAATCGTGGAGCGTCTGGGATTGAGGAAGGTAGAAATCAGGGACGCGGTTCTTTATTTTAACGGAGAGAAAATTAAGCTGCACGGCGTAAACCGTCATGACAGTGATCCTGTGACAGGTTTTACCATTAGTTTGGCACAGATGCACCGGGATTTGAAATTGATGAAGGAATACAATGTCAATGGAATCCGTACCAGCCATTATCCCAATGCGCCCCAGTTCTATCAGCTTTGTGATGAATACGGTTTTTATGTGATGGATGAGGCTGACAATGAGAGCCATGGAACGGAATGGGGATATGGAGAGGTATATGGGGACAGTCCGGCCTGGATTGCCGATAATCCGGAATTTATAGAAGCTACGGTAGACCGTACTAAAAAGTGCGTTATCCGGGATAAAAACAGGCCCTGCGTATTCAGCTGGTCCATGGGAAATGAATGCGGATATGGATGTACCTTTGAGGAGGCTTTAAAGTGGACGAAATCCTATGATGACAGTCGGATTACACATTATGAGAATGCTTATCATGTGCTTCCGAATAAGGAATATGATTATTCCAATCTGGATCTGTATAGTACCATGTATACCAGTGTAAAAGGTATGGAAGAGTATTTTGCCTCATCTACGGATGTAGACAGTGATCACAATTATGCGGCTGTTGCAAAGAGACCTGCATATCTGTGTGAATACAGCCATGCCATGGGGAACGGACCCGGAAATCTGGAAGATTATTTCCAAGTATTTCAAAAATTTGACAAGGCCTGCGGCGGGATGGTCTGGGAATGGTGTGACCATGCCATAGACAAAGGCTGTAATGTAGAAGGCAAAAAAATGTATTATTATGGCGGCGATCACGGTGAATTTCCCCATGATGTTAATTTCTGCATGGACGGACTGGTGTATCCGGACCGCAGACCTCATACGGGATTGATGGAGTTTGGCAATGTGTACCGTCCTGCCAGAGTGGTTTCCTATGATATAGCGCAGGGAATTGCAAGAATCCATAACTATATGGATTTTACAAATCTGAAGGATTACTGCAGGATTTCCTGGGAAGTAAGCAGTGACGGCGTGAAGATGGCCGAGGGTACGGTGGAGTCCGAGAGCTTAAATATAGCGCCTCACGGAGAAGGTGAAATAAAACTGGAGAATCTTCCTGCAGTGGAAGGTAGAAGCTACCTGAAGCTGAAATGGATTCTGAAGGAAGACAAAGGCGTATTATTAGAAGGGAAGGAACTTGGATTTGATGAAATTCTTCTTTCGGAAGAGAATAGTACCTGTGTCCTGACAGAGAAGCTTCTGAAAAAGCCGCAGGAAGCTCCGGCTGCTCCGGCTGCGGAAATCAGCGTGGCGGAAGATGACCGTTATCTCACTGTGGAGTCCGGCAGATTCTGTTATGTATATAACAAGCTTTCCGGGATCTTTGACCAGATGGTAAATGATAACAGAACTTTGCTGGAACTGCCTATGGAATATAATATTTGGAGAGCGCCCACGGACAATGACCGGAATATTCGGTATCAGTGGCAGGATGCGCAATATGATCGTCCGATAACCAGATGCTACAAAACGGAATACAGCACAGGGAGCGAAAACGACAGAGCGTATGTGGAAATCCGCAGTGATGTTTCTCTGATTCCTGTGTTTAGGCAGCGTATTCTGGATATCAATGCTCTCTGGCGTGTATGGGCGGATGGCAGCCTGGATGTTAATCTGCAGGTGAAGAAAAATCCCGTTTACCCCAGGCTGCCCAGATTCGGAGTCCGTATGATGCTGCCGAAGGATATGGTGAAGGTGCAATATTACGGATTGGGCCCTGTGGAAAGCTATACGGATAAACGGCGTGCTTCCTGGCATGGTAGATTTGAGGAGACAGTAGACTCTCTGTATGAGGATTATATATTCCCGCAGGAGAACGGAAGTCATTGTGATGTAAGTTATGTGGTGGTTGGAGAAGGTGATAAAACTCTTTCTGTGGTTTCGAAGAAGCCGTTTTCCTTTAATGCTTCCCGGTATACACAGGAAGAATTGACTCAGAAGGCACATAACTTTGAGCTGGTTTCCAGTCCTTATACCGTGCTTTGCATCGATTACACCCAGGACGGAATCGGATCCAACAGCTGCGGACCGGGTCCTGAGGAGCAGTATCAGTTCACTGAAAATGAGTTTATGTTTTCATTTAGCCTGCGTATGAAAGACTGACAGGTAAATCGTTTTTATTGAAGGTGACACATTAATCCTATAGTGTGTCACCTTTTTGGTTTTATTTTCTATTTTATTTCAATATTCTGAAGAATCGATATGTGAATCCGGATATGACTGGGATACCTATATCAATGATCTTAAAGAACTCGGACTTGACAGAATGATTGAGATTTACCAGAATCGTTATGACAGAGCCTGGGCACAGTAAGTATTCTATATTGGGTGGTTTTAGCATATGTAAAAGCATTGGAACCGGCATTGAATAATCAATGCCGGTTCTTATATTGTGCAGGCGTGCATATGGAAATTTGATGCTGATGCAGCATGCAGGCGGCAAGTAGGGAGAAAATCACCCATACTCGATTTTATTTGGGCAGCAAATGTTTTTCGTAGTTCCCCTGTACAGAGACATTGTCCCCAAATATGGCAAAGGCATTGGGTTCCACCTGTTCCAGTCTTTTTTTCAACAGATTGGCCTCATATTTTGAAATTACCGTGAATACAATGGATACATCTTTTTTCGTGTAGGCGCCTTTTCCTTCCCAGAGAGTGGCGGAGTGGTGCATGTTATGAATAAAGGACACTACATCCTCTTCCTGATGGGTGAATATCAATACCTGTGTGTTAATATTCTGTGAGTGAAGCTTATCCGTGGCCAGGGAATAGATCACGGAATAAATCAGGGAATAGATCACGATTGAAATATCATACATGAAAGCACAGCAGCCAAAAACAAAAATATTGACTAAAATGCCGATCTTTCCTACACTGAAAGCAGGATTAATACCGGTGAGGTACATACCCAGTATATCCTGTCCTCCGCCGGACCCTCCGTTGATCAATGTAAGAGCAGTTCCCGCCCCGCAGATCATGCCTCCGATCAGTGCCGATGTCAGAGTGTCTTCTATCAGCGGTTCTATCGGCGCCTGAATTATGGTAAGGGAGACAGTCATGGAAGTAACGCATATAATGCTGCTCCAGAAAAAGGATTTACCAAGTTTTCTGTAAGCCAGGATAAAAAGCGGGATATTGATAATATAATATACGATACCGGCAATATCCAGGCTTCCCACATTTAAGTGCAGAAAGCTGACAAAAAAAGTTCTGATCAGCTGACCGATTCCCATGAAACCGCCGCTGTACAGACCCAGAGGGACGATGAAAATGTTCATGCCTATGGCATAGACTATAGTGCCTGCTATGGCGTAGATTAATCTCTTTTTGGATTTCATATCTGTATTTTACCTCTTTTTTGTATGAAAGGATCTAGTTTCCTATTAAAAAACCATAACGAAGGGGATCTTCTTCGTCCAGCATCCATTGATTGAATCCGGTTATATAAGCACTTCCGGTTACTCTGGGAATAATTGCCGTTTTTCCGTCAACAGTGGTTTCTTCTGTAGCCATTCCTCTGAACAGGGAGCCGGTAATGCTCTCATAGACGAATTCCTGTCCCAGAGACAATTTTCCTTTGGTATATAGTGCGGCTATCTTTGCACTGGTTCCTGTGCCGCAGGGAGAGCGGTCTGTCTGTGCATCTCCGAAAATTACTACATTTTTGGAGTCGGCTTCCAAATTGGTGGGAGGGCCGTAAATTTCTACCAGGTCAACGGAATTGATATTCAGGTAAGGATGCCGTACTTCTATGGACTGATTGATTTTTTCCCTCAGTTTCATTCCGAAATCCGTCAAAGCTTCCAGATTTTCCTGACAAATTGGAATACCTATTTCTTCGGAATCAACCAAAGCGAAAAAACTTCCGCCAAAGGAAATATCAAAAGTAATCCTTCCGTATTCTTCCAGTTCCAAATTTATATTTTCTCTATAGAGAAAGGAAGGTACATTTAATATACTGACTTCCTCTGCCTTGCCGTTTTTTATTTTGACTCTGGCGCGGATCAATCCTGCCGGAGCGTCCAGAACAACATCTGTATATGGTTCCTTTACCGGTATAAAACCGGCTTCTACAGCAACGGTTGCACAGCCGATACTCCCGTGGCCGCACATATTCAGGTAACCGCCGCTGTCCATAAAGATAACGCCCAGATCGGCTTCTTTGTGAACAGGAGTTGTCAGAAGAGCTCCGAACATATCGCGGTGTCCCCGGGGTTCCAACATCAGTGCTTTCCGGTAATGATCGTAATTCTTTTCCAGATATTCCTTTCGTTCCATCATTGTGTTACCGATCAGCTCAGGGAATCCTTCATAAATAATTCTGGTGGGTTCTCCCATTGTATGTGAATCTATGGCTTTGAAGATATGATCTTTCGGCAGAAGGTTTGGTTTTAATTCCATATTAAGTCCTCCTTTCCATATAAATTATGTATAATAGTATTTTGCAGATTGATATAGAATGAAAAAGATAATTCTATTATCAAAATTATATTATAGTTTCAGTATGAAAATAAGTAAAATCAAATTTTGGAATAGATATCATGATGTTTTGGCATGAAAGGAGTTTTCCATAAGTCTGATTTGTATTGCATTCAGTTTTCGGATATGCTATATTGAGTTTGGAAGGCAGGATTTTGGAAGGCTTATGCTATGGGTGAGGAAATAAGAAATGGATATCAAGAAATTTCAGTTATTTGTGGATGTGGCGGAAACCAATAACTTTACAAAAAGCGGGGAGAGAATGGGATATACGCAGTCAGGTGTCAGTCATATTTTGAAATCTCTTGAGACAGATATGGGATTTCCTCTTTTCATCAGGAATAAGCAGGGAGTCAGACTGACTAAGAATGCGGAGATTATATTACCGCTTATACGTTCGATGCTTTCCAGATATGAAATTTTAGAACAGACGGTTAATGATTTAAACGGATTAGAGACAGGCAGGTTGGTGATCGCTACCTACTCCAGTATTTCGGTTAATTGGATGCCTCCTATCATCCATCGTTTTCAGAAAGTATATCCGGGAATTGATATCAGTTTGATGGAGGGGGGAGCAGATGATATTGTAGAATGGTTGAATGCGGATATTGCGGATTTTGCATTTGTAAGTCATAGAAATATGGAGTCTATGGAATGGATTCCTTTCTGTGAAGATCCTTTGGTGGCAGTATTGCCGAAGGATTATCCGCCTCCTGCATCAGGTGTATTTCCCATAAAGGATTTTGAGGGAAAGTGTTTTATTATATCTGCTATGGGAACGGATTATGACATTCATTATGCATTGGAAACGTCCGGAGTGAAACCGGATATGCGTTTTTCTGCTACAGATGATCATACCATTATTGCAATGGTGGCCAATAAATTGGGTGTGAGTATACTTCCGCAATTAATGCTTTATCATTTTGACGAGCAGGTTTCTTCTTATTTATTAGAACCCTATTATTCGCGGGATTTAGGAATTGCGGTGAAATCGAAAGTAAATATGTCGCCTGCCGCAGTCAAGTTTCTGGAGATAACGAAACAGATATTACCGGAATTGTTATCAAAGATGTGACAGACATGAAATTTTATCATGATAACTTCTTGAAAGAAGCGTTTTACAAATATCAAAATTACAGGTAAAATAGAAGTATTTCAAGGAGGGCGAATATGAAAAAAATGTATCGGTTTCCTTTAAAACAGAATATCGGAGAGGCAGCTGTTCCGACGATTGTCAAAGGAGAGACAATTGTTCGCGGGCAGCTTATTGCGTCTAAAGGGGAAAATTCTTTGGGAGCAAATCTTTTTTCCAGTGTCAGCGGTGTGGTTACAGAGGTAGGGAAAGAACAAATATCCATATTGGCAGAGGAAGAACAAAGCCGGAGCTATATGGCTTTAAAAGCGGATACACCCCTGGAGCTGGTGGAAGAGGCCGGCATTGTCGGTTTGGGCGGCGCAGGTTTTCCTTCCTATGCGAAGTTGGCGAGACCTTTGGAACAAGGAGGAACCGTGATTGTAAACGCGGCTGAATGTGAACCGATTTTGTCCCATAATATTCTCTCAATAGAAAAAGATCCGGAAAAGCTGTTGAGGGGATTGGAAATCGCAATGCAGATTGTTTCTGCAGAGAATGGCGTAGTAGCGATAAAAGAAAAGCATCAGAAGGCGGTTGAACGGTTAAGCAATACTATAAATACGAAAAAAAATATAAGAATTGTCCTCTTGCCTGATTTATATCCTATGGGAGAGGAACGTGCCGTTATTCGGGAAGTATTGGGAGATCTTTTACCAGTGGATAGCCTTCCTATAAGAGAGAATGCAGTTGTTTTGAATGCTGAAACTGTATGTCGAATACAGGAGGCTGTGGATTTGAAAAAACCTTTGATTGATAAAAATTTGACGGTAGGCGGAAAAATCAGAGGAAATCAAAATTTGATACAGGTTTTTGAAGATGTACCATTGGGTATGTCAGTAGGAGATGTATTTGAAATGGCAGGTGGCGTGGCTGAAGAATATGGTGAAATTATTATGGGCGGACCTTTTACCGGAAAAAGAACTTCCTTGGAGGCACCTATTGTAAAGACCACAGGGGCATTGATTGCAGCGGAATGTTTTATGAAAGGTCCGGAAAAAATAGGTTTATTGGTTTGTGCCTGCGGTGCGGATAGGGAACGGTTGGAAGAAATCGCGGCCGATCTTGGTTCTCAGGTAGTGGGAATAGAATATTGCAAACAGGCTAAAGAAATAAAAAATACCAGAAAATGTGAAAATCCGGGACGCTGTCCCGGTCAGGTACAGAAAGTCATGACTTTGAAAAAAAACGGAGCCCAGGCAGTTTTGATCAGTAATTGTACAGATTGTTCTAATACTGTAATGTCATGTGCTCCGAAGATGGGACTTGCTGTTTATCATTGTACGGACGGTGCTCTTAGAGCTGTGAACCATCCTTTAATAAGGAGAATACATTGATATAAAAATAAGTTCAGGAGGTTAAAAAGATGTCGATTACATTGAACACATTGCAGGCTCACTTAAAAGATCCGGCGATTTTCTGTTGCCGGAGAGAAAAAGGACTTGTGATAGGGGCCGCAGATTTGGAAGACCCTGCCCTGTTTGACGATATGGTGGAGGCAGGTTTATTGGAATTGAGTGAAAATGGTTTGCGGATCGAACAAGTATTGGGGTGTAAACTGATTCAGGATGTGGAAGCGCTGACGCCTATTACAAAAGAAGTTTTGGATAAGGTGAATACGGTAGAAGCGGAAGATATAGGTCAACAGAGTATAAAATCTTTGACAGAAATAATACATCCGAATATCGGAATCGGTTTAGGAGGAAACGGTATGATTCATATTGAGATTGAGAAAGCGGAGAAATTGGAAGGATTGAGACTGGATATACCTGTATTCGGTGAGAGATTGGCAGAAAATCTTCCGGTTGAATCATCGGTTCAAGATCATACAGATGCAGAAGAAAATGTAAAACTATTCCATACAGACCAAAAAAGGGTCATTCGCACCTTGACAAAAAAACATATCAAAATTACGGATGTGGAAATCGGAACGGAGACTTCTATTCGGAATGAAAAAATTACAATTGACGGTAATATAACGAAAAAGGCAGTTTTGGAGGATCCTCTCTGTAAAAGTATAGAGCTTTCTGTAATTCGTCCGGAGAATAGACATGTTTATACAGAGACAATCATGGATGTGTGTCCTATTGCCACAAAGATAGAAGGAGAGTTGGGCGAAGGGATTACAAAAGTTGCGGATGGCGTGGTCTTCATGCTGACAGGTGTGGATGAGGATGGTGTACAGGTACATGAATTTGGATCTTCAGAAGGGTATCTGGATGAAAAGATGTATTTCGGACATCCGGGCTGTGCCGATGAAAATGATATTATTATTCGCTGCCATGTAGTGATTGAAAGATTATCCGGTATGACCAGACCAGGTCCCTTTGCAGCACATAAGTGTCAGGATTATATTATTCAGGCAGTGAGAGAGGAACTGAAGAAATATGACGGAGAGGTTGTAAGAGAAGAAATTTGTGAAGATGTACGTCGTCAGGGAAATCCCCGTGTTGTGTTGGTAAAGGAAATTATGGGGCAGGGAGCAATGCATGATAATGTAATCTGTCCTACAGAGCCTTGCGGTATTCTAGGCGGTCAAAAAAATGTGGATTGCGGAAATGTGCCTATTATTTTGACGCCAAATCAGGTAAGGGATGGTTCGATACATGCTTTGACTTGTATAGGACCGGCTACAAAGGAAATGACAAGACATTATATCCGTGAGCCTCTTGTAGAAGGATTGGCTATGGATTCGGAATTGGATCTTGTCGGTGTGATTTTTATTGGTTCTCCTCAGGTAAACGATGAGAAACTTTGGGTCTCCGAAAGATTGGGATCCATGTTGGAATCTCTGGATATTGACGGCTGTATTATTACAACGGAAGGTTTTGGTAATAATCATATTGATTTCGTACAACATATCGGACAGGCCGGAAAGAGAGGTATACCTGTGGTGGGAGTATCTTTCTGTGCTTATCAGGGACAGCTGGTGGTTGGAAATCGGTATGCTGATGCCATGGTTGAGGAAAATATGGATATGGGCGGCTTTGAAAATAATGTTGCCGGATGTTCCTGCGTAACAAAGGAAGTAGCTGCACGGGCAATTCAAATGTTGAAAAACAAGATGGCAGGTGTTGTAATTAAACCCGCTCCGAAAAAATGGAGCAATGGTGTCATTAATTCAAATAATAGATTGCTTGGACTTCCTGAAACAAAGTTGTTGGATAATGGTACGCTGCATTGATTGATTATATAATTCAGCCTGTATTGATGGGAGGATTGATAAAGGAAGTTGCTGAAGATAAAATAAAAGTACATTTGCATGGCAGATTGGGTGTAATTACAGTTTCCAGAAAAATAATTCATTATACAGAAGAATTGGTACCAGGCCATGAAGTGAAATTTTATTTTAGTTACTTTCAAGTGGTAAGGGATCCATATGATTATGATAGTGCAGCTATGGATTCTCCGACAGAAATGATTCCATCTTTGCTTGGTGGTAAATTGGTTGAAGTAAACGATACGGCTGTTAAAATGGAAATCATGGAGCAGTTAGGTTTTATAACTGTCCCCAGGCGGTGGGTATTTACAGATTTTGTGTTAGAAGTGGGGCTGAACATTGAATTCTATTTTAGTTCCATGCAGATTGTAGAAAAGCAGATTACAGGTCAGAAATAGTGCGGTATGATCTGTAGAAAAGAAACAGTACAGAAGCGAGGTAAAGTTTGAAAGTTTCTTTCAAACTATTGATTTGATGCCTGTTAAAGCGGGCAGGAGGTATAAATATGAAATTAACTACAGTAGAAGGAATGCAGTCAGAAATTTTTGTTCCGGTTACACCGAAGCCGGTTTTTACAGAATTAAAGAAACCATTAGAGGAATGTAAGGTTGCCTTTATTACTGCCGGCGGAATACATAAGAAGAACCAGACACCATTTAATACATCAGGAGATTTTTCATATCGTACGATTGAATTTTCTACTCCTTCTAGTGAATTGATGGTAACTCATGGAGGATTTGATAATTCTGATATTAATAAAGACGTTAATGCTATGTTCCCTATTGACCGTTTACATGAACTTGTCGAAGAAGGTTTTATAGGTTCCCTTGCAGATGAAACATATACCTTTATGGGTGGCGGCGGAAATGTGGAAAAGTTTCAAGGGGAAACCGGACCTGAAATTGCAAGAAAATTAAAGGATCAAGGTGTGGACATTGTTCTTTGTACAGGCGGCTGCGGAACTTGTCATCGTTCAGCAACGATTGTTACCAGGTGTTGTGAAGAGCTGGGAATGAGTTGTGTGGTGATCGCTGCATTACCTCCTATTGCACGGCAACAGGGCGCTCCCCGAATTACGGCTCCTCATGTGCCTATCGGATCAAATGCAGGTGAGCCAAATAATATTCCTATGCAGACGGCTATTATAAAAGAGTCACTTGAGTGGGTTAGGGATTGTCCGGCTTATAATCAAATGAAAGTATTGCCTTATGAATATCGTCATAATGTATGATGTGTTGTTTAAATAGAAAAAATAGTTGGTAAAAAAATTAATAAAATGCATATTACTAAGAAGGGAAATGTTTCACGTGAAACATTTCCCTTCTTAGTAATGAATTACAATATAATGTTTCACATGAAACATATAGATACAAGATATGGATTAAAACTGTGAAACATTTTAAATTAAACCGTGAAACGTCATGTAATTGAATAAATATGTTAAATTATTCTATAAATTACTTAATTATTACCTTTTTTTAATTTTTAATATTTTTGCAAATGATACTGGTAAGCGTGATATTATCTGATAAATAGGAACACTGATTTTATTATGTTGTAATTTTCTATATTATAAAATCCAAAAATAAATTCTATTATGAATCTAAAATGATAATACTATATTATTTCAATTGTTATACATTTTAGATGGAAAGTGAGTATATATTACAAAATACTATAAATAATTGAACAAAGATTGTATGTAATGTTACTGCTTATTTGGTACAGTGTTCTATCTATTAATATGAACAGATTAAAGAAAGGTCCTAATCCCTCAGAAACGTTGGGAAGAGAATAGAGTAAGCACAAAGGTGGTGGGAATATCATAAAACCTCCTATGTAAATAAGCAAGGTGTCACAAGACAAACTCAAAGAATAGGCGAACACTGAACAAGAAAAGTTTATCACATGTTACATGGATATGTCAGTAGCATTTTGTGTTGGTGACATAGTACTCTTTAAATTTGGCTGAAATTTAAAATAAAATATTTCATATAGATATAGATATCTTTTATAAGAAGTGCTATAATAAAAAAGCTATATTCGTGAACAGATTTATTTTTTGCTCAGTGATACATACAGCAACACTCATTTGTCATATAGTCTGCTGATTGATAAAATATTTTGTTCTTGAGTATAAGTTAAGAAAAGGAGTGTACCATGGGAAAAGCAATTGCAATAGCAAACCAAAAAGGGGGTGTGGGAAAAACAACCACGTCCATTAACCTTTCAGCATGTCTGGCAGCAAAGGGAAAAAAGATTCTTGTAATTGACACAGACCCTCAAGGTAATACAACAAGCGGTTTTGGAATAGATAAAAATAATTTGGAGACGACAATCTATGAATTGATATTAGGAGAGTGCTCGATCAGCGACTGTATTATTAAAAATGTAATTGAGAACATTTCCGTATTGCCTTCAAATGTAAATCTTGCTGCGGCAGAAATAGAATTAATTGGTATAGATAAGAAGGAATACATATTAAAAAAGGAAGTAGATTACATAAAAGAAGATTATGATTTTATTATCATTGACTGCCCTCCTTCCTTGAATATGCTGACAATTAATGCTATGACAACTGCCGACAGTGTATTAGTACCTATTCAATGTGAGTATTATGCGCTGGAAGGCTTGAGTCAGTTAATTCATACAATTAATCTGGTAAAAGAAAGACTAAATCCGGAATTGGAGATGGAAGGCGCCGTATTTACAATGTATGATTCCAGAACAAACTTGTCAATGCAGGTTGTGGAAAATGTAAAACAGAATTTGAACCAGAAAATATACAATACTTTGATTCCGAGAAATATTAAGCTTGCAGAGGCGCCCAGCCATGGAATGCCTATCAATATATATGATGCGAAGTCTTCCGGTGCGGAAAGCTATATGTTATTGGCAGATGAGGTCATCAGTAACACGTAAATAAATACTTTATTTGTGAATAAGGGAGGAAAATCATGGCGACAAAACCGGCAAGAGGATTGGGTAAAGGATTGGATCTCCTGATACCAAATGTAGTAGGAGAGGCGAAAACAAATAAAGAATCGGTTTCAGAGACTGGCTCCGGAGAAAAGGCAGCAGAAGTTGTTGTGAAAATCACGATGGTAGAGCCGAATCGAAAACAGCCGAGAAAAAATTTTGATGAGGATTCTTTGCAGGAACTATGTGATTCAATCAAACAGGTGGGATTGATACAGCCTATCCTTGTTCAGGATAGAAAAGATCATTATGAGATTATTGCCGGTGAGAGAAGATGGCGTGCCGCTAAAATGGCCGGTCTAAAAGAAATTCCGGTAATCATCCGTGATTATTCAGATCAGGAGATAATGGAAATTTCTTTGATCGAGAATATTCAGAGAGAAGATTTAAATCCTATCGAAGAAGCACAGGCATACAAACGCTTATTGACAGAGTTTAATTTAAAGCAGGATGAGGTGGCAGAAAGAGTATCGAAAAGCCGCGCTGCCGTTACAAATTCTATCCGTTTATTAAAATTAAACGAGAGAGTACAGCAGATGGTAATAGATGATATGATTAGTACCGGACATGCAAGAGCACTTTTGGCGGTGGAAGATCCGGAAGCACAATATATACTTGCACAGCAGATTTTTGATGAAAGACTGAGTGTTCGGGAAGTTGAAAAATTGGTAAAAAAGCTGAATGCACCGGAAAAAGAGAAAAAAAAGACGGAAAATAAAACGATGCAGGTTATTTACCAGGATATAGAAGAAAAGCTGAAACAAAGACTCAGTACAAAAGTAACAGTCAGTTCAAAAGGGGAGGGCTCCGGTAAAATTGAAATTGAATTTTATACACATGAAGATTTGGACAGACTGCTAGAGATCATAGGAAACAATTAAATTTATATATACCAAAGGAGAAATATGGGAGTACAGGGAAGAAGCGAATTTCTGAATCAAATAGGATTAGGTTCCTTTGATTTGGGTTATATGGTAATAGGGATGCTTGTTTTGGCAATCATTGTATTGGTTTTGTTAATTTTGTTGATAATTCAGATTAATAAGACCAGTAAATTGAAAAAACGATTGGATCAGTTCTTATTAGGAAAAGATGGTACAAGCCTGGAACAGGATATCATCAACTTATTTGAAGATAATAAGTTTTTAAGAAACAGTACAGACAATAACAGAGAAGATATACGCACACTTTTCAAGAGAATGGAATCTGTTTATCAGAAGATGGGTCTGGTAAGATACGATGCATTTAATCAAATGGGTGGACAATTGAGCTATAGTCTGGTATTATTGGATGAAAATGACAATGGCTTTATTATCAACTCTGTTCATAGTACAGAAGGATGTTATTCCTATTCTAAAGAGATAAGAAATGGAGAAAATAATATTTCATTGAGTGCAGAAGAAGCAGAAGCTTTAGCAATTGCAAAAGGAAAATAATAGAGAAAGAGGAAAATAAAATGATTGATATTAAGTTTTTGAGAGAGAATCCCGATATTGTTAAGGAAAATATAAGAAAAAAGTTTCAGGATCAGAAGTTGGATTTAGTAGATGAAGTAATCATTCTGGATGAGCAAAACAGAAAGGCAAAACAGGAGGGAGACCAACTGCGAGCCTCGAAAAATAAGATATCAAAAGAAATTGGCGCGTTGATGGCTCAGGGAAAAAGAGAAGAGGCAGAGACGAAGAAGGCAGAAGTAGCCGCCAATGCAAAAAGACTAACAGAGCTGGAAAAGTTAGAGCCTGAACTGCAGGAAAAAATAAATAAAATTATGATGGTAATTCCCAATATCATAGACCCTTCTGTTCCTGTGGGAAAGGATGACAGTGAAAATGTAGAAATCGAAAAGTTTGGGGAACCTGTAGTACCTGATTTTGAAGTACCATATCATGCGGATATTTTGAACAGTATAAACGGTCTGGATAAGGATTCTGCAGGACGTACCACAGGTAATGGTTTTTATTATCTTATGGGTGATGCCGCCAGAATTCATTCGGCTATGATTAGTTATGCCAGAGATTTCATGATCGAAAAAGGCTTCACTTATTGTATCCCTCCTTTTATGATCCGAAGCAATGTAGTAGATGGAGTGATGAGTTTTGCAGAGAGAGATGCTATGATGTATAAGATTGAAGGAGAAGACTTATTTCTGATAGGGACATCGGAACACTCCATGATCGGCAAATTTAAAGGACAGATTGTAGACGAAACCAGCCTTCCTATAACGATGACTTCCTATTCTCCCTGTTTCCGAAAAGAAGTAGGAGCTCATGGGATCGAGGAGAGAGGTGTATATCGTGTACATCAGTTTGAAAAGCAGGAAATGGTAGTGCTCTGTAAACCGGAAGATTCAATGAATTGGTACCATAAAATGTGGTCTTATACGGTAGAATTTTTCCGCAGTTTGGATATACCTGTACGGACGTTGGAATGCTGCAGCGGCGACCTGGCTGACTTGAAAGTTAAATCCTGCGATATTGAGGCATGGAGCCCCAGGCAACAGAAATATTTTGAAGTAGGGTCCTGTTCTACGTTAGGAGATGCACAGGCCAGACGATTGGGAATCCGTACAAAAGGGGAAAATGGTACTTACTATGTGCATACCTTAAATAATACGGTATTGGCTACACCCAGAAGCCTGATTGCATTCCTGGAAAATAATGTGAATGAAGACAGAAGTATTGATATTCCTGCCGCCCTTAGACCTTATATGGGAGGAAAAGAGAAAATCATTCCTTAATGTTCATCAAAATCATTCCAGATTAGAAAGAAGGTGAAATTTTTGCATAAATATATGCGTGCAATTGGATTTAGCAGCTTGGAAAGCCATAAAAAACTCCAGGAGCTTTTAACAGAAGTGGTCTTGAAGTCTGACAGACGCAGCATTACGAAAAACCAGGATAATGTATTAATTGGTGAATTTTGCAAAGATTTCGCCAAAGGTCTGGGAATTGCTGTTTGTGGCGAAATTGATGAGGAACAAAGATTTACTTATGAATATTATTATCCCTATCTGGAGGGAAGCGGAATAACTTCTTACGAAGACGTATCGGTGGAACGACATGCCGAAAAGGAATCCTATGCAGGTGTGTGCGATGATATGAAAGTCGGAATAACATTAATATTTTATCTAAAAAACAAGATACCTTATATTACAGCACAGACTGCAGATAAGTTACCGATAAAGGGTACAACACTTACACTTTCAGCATTGTCCGTAAATGGCATTGTTATTATGCCTATAAAAAAAGACGAGGAACAGATACAGCGGGTAAAGCAGGCCTCTGCCACCAGAAATTCTCTTATGGCTGCCGCCAGAAAGGGAGACGAAGATGCTATCGAGACATTGACTCTTGAAGATATGGATATGTATTCTACAATATCCCGCAGAATTCAGAAGGAAGATATCTTTAGCTTGGTGGATACCTATTTTATGCCATATGGCGTTGAATGTGATCATTATTCAATATTAGGTGAAATCCTTGGAATAAGAATGACTGTAAATCAAATGACAGGAGAAAAAATTTATATACTAAAAATTTGCAGTAATGAGTTGACATTTGACGTTTCAATCAATATAATAGATATATATGGAGAGCCGCAGATCGGCAGACGCTTTAAAGGTGTTATATGGTTACAGGGAAATATTAATTTTCCAGAAAATACATTTTAAGGCAAGAAATTCTGATTTTATTTCATAGTTGAATGACTTGCTTGTTGGCAGGTTTTTCATATAAGTCCTCGTAGCTCAGATGGATAGAGCGACCGCCTCCTAAGTGGTAGGTGTTCGTTTGCCGGAGCAACGTAGAATCAACAATTT
>OFHB01001049.1_pt1 | contig 16566 bp, 15 predicted proteins | sample 1521881 | NCBI WGS metagenome assembly OFHB01 (sample SAMEA3504090, study PRJEB24116) | mouse gut metagenome | biome: mouse gut; feature: mouse-associated habitat; material: faeces | place: Denmark | collected 2011
ATAGAGCTCATCCAGGCCATCGGTATGCACATCAAAAATTCCGGGCCGCCACGGATACTCCACTTCGCCACAGCATTCGCACCTCATTCCGTTCACAACTACATGAAGCATCCATGGATAAGGCTTGCTACGGTCTAATGATTGGAGAAATTCACTATCGCCTTGTTGCAAAATATTTTCCTCCACTATAATGTTATCACTTCAAAGCCTTTGGTATCTTGCCATGAAACAATCCAGCCAATTTTAATCTTTTTAACGTGGCTACTTGCTTTACATTTAGGGAGTAATTCAGCACAAAATTCTGCCATACTGGAATATATCCCCCACTTTGGTCAATCAGCCACTCCAAGAAACGGCCGTACATCTCTTTGGGGCAAGAATCCTCCAGCTGTGTTCTCGTCCAATGATTCCGTTCCATCGCTTTTTTGATGAGAAACTCTTGATGGGAAGGTACCGCATAATGTACGACACCATCGACATCAAGCATAATCTCAAGATAATCTGTAAAGGTACGCTTGTGTTGTTCAATGCTAAACGGGCTTTGAAGCACCTCCTGTTTGGTCATCTTTAGCCTCCTCTTTCTACTTGAAGAATCACTTGAATTTGCACACTAAAATTTCAATCCCCGTCTCTTCAAATATTTTCTTTACCAGATGCGCAACATCCTCCCAGTTCAAACGGTCAAGTCCCGCTCCAATGGTTGGCATTGCGATTTTACTAATTCCCCTTTCTTCGCACACAGCTTTCATCTTCCTTAGGGCCGTCTCCATCGTGTTCAAGGTCGGTTTATGGAAATACCGTTCCTTTGTAATAAGATTGAGCACTCTATCCTCCAGGATACAGTCACCACCCACTTTATCGCTTACATATGCATTGATATAGTTCGGGTACTTACGCTGTAATCTTCGCTTCATATCAAATCGCTTATTGAACTCAACAACGATACCTTTTCCCATCGCAAAATCTGCGCTGATGCAATGAGCCAAATAGTAGTCATCCGAAACTAAAAACAAATCCTGTTTCTCTTCTTTATATATCATTCATTCCAACTCCTTGCACCGCACTCTGTTACACATAAAACTCGCGCATATCGTCCAATCGTAAGCAGGCCAGCCGCCGAAAATCCAGGGCATGTCCGCACCCGCAATCAATATCAATAAAGCCTCGGCAATGCGCAATCTTCACATGGTCATCATTATACCGGATACCTTCGATATATTCAACCTCATCATCTTCAAGGCTCCACACTGGGGTGTGGCCTATGACTAAGGTATATCTGCCTTTTAAAGGATTGGGCGTATCTTTCGACGGCCGTTTCCATACACAGCGTTCCTCCCCTTTGGCTGGAAAACCATGTACCAAAAAAAACTTTCGCTTCCCCACCTTGACCTCAAGTGCAGCGGGGCATTGCGCAATGTACTGAAGAATTTGCATCCGCTCCTCTCTTGACATGTAAAAAAAGAGCTCCCTATAAGTTACCCCGCCTCCATTTTGCATCCATGTGCTCATAGCCTCCGGGCTTCTATTTTTTTGCAGTGCTTGCCGGCACATCAATTCATGATTTCCTAGGAGAAGCACAACATTTTCCCGGGGAATGATATCCCTTAAAATTTCAATCCCGCCCGGGCCCCGGTCAATAACATCTCCTATGATATAGAGTTGGTCATCTGAAGAAAAATTTATTTTCTCCAGCATTTGAAAATACCGTTCACTTTCTCCGTGAATGTCTGATATGCAGTATTTCACACTATCTTTGCTCCCTTCTTTCTTTTTCCATATAAATGAGTTCGTTCGCTTTTTCATTATTCATCCTTTGTGTGTTCTAATATCATCATATGCAAACCGTTTTTTACAATCAGTGTGATTCAAAACTCCCCTGCCAAACCAATATGATTTAGCAGGGGAGCGTTATCTTCATTTAAATCAGGTCATTTTCTTTTATCTGCTTTAAAACCACGCCCGCCTCCAGCGCAGCATTACAAATTTCCTCTTCATCTTCCAATATTTTCCCTGTTAGCCAGCTGCTTGGGATGATGAAGTATTCGCCAAGGTTCTTATTGTAGTATACTCTCGTTTCTATTTTCGGGAAAAATGTACGCTCTGTGCCTACTACGTCGATTTCTGAAAACCGCTCTGATATCAGAGCTTTCGCTTGTGCCGCCTCAGAACAGAGAACCATTTCAGACAGCGTCTCCCCTTGGGAAAAAAACGTCACTGTATAGAAATTTCTTATATCTGACAACCTGGTATTCCTCCCATGGTTTGTTTATATTAAAGGTATTACTCTTTGTTAGCACCTTTTTGATACTGCGGTTCATTTGCCCGATGTTTCAGCATTGTAATTGTCCGTTCAGTATCGGACTGCAGCTGAATCATAATACAATATGCCTCATACGGTGGATAATGTAATTCCTGAATCAAGCACCTTGGGGTATAGCCGTGCCGGGCCAGATAGCCCCACTGCTTATCCTTAACATATAGGTAGAACGCCTCTAATACATCCGGGTCTTCCACCAAAACCTTATATTTCTGTTCGGCCGCTTGTAGATTAATTCCATCGCGCTTTTTAAAATATCCAATCAGGTAGTTTTGCCGAGTTTGAATTTCCTCTGGCGTACCTTTTAACCTTGTGCCAGGCTTACTTGGCACGATAGTCTTGGCTTGCTTTTCTACTGCGTCCTTCAAAACTTCTTCCTTGAGTGCATCCGGCAAGTCAGGTTGCGCCTCTGCTTCGTTTTTTGATTCTCCCCCATTTAAAATGGGAGTCAACCCTACAACATCATAACTCTTTCCTATCACACATCCAAACGGGTTACTGATAACTACCCTGATTCTCCGATGTTCACTCTTCAGTGTCAGGCCATAGACGTAGGCTCCATTCAACTCATCTTGCCCTCTGCACATTTCCTCCAGTGTAAATGGTTCTTTTGTCGTTATCCTGGCCTGCTTTAGGGTATAATTATCAACCACTGGATTCCGTTTTAGGTCTTCTATCAATTCTTTGCAGTATTGCTTATAAATATAAAGATAACTGCCCAGTCCAAAATAATCAAGAAGTTTTTTTAGTGCTTCTTTCGACGTCTCCATAGAAACTATATCAGTACAAAATCTTTGTGTGAAACCCACTTGGAAATTCAGTGCCCTATCTACCTCTTCCGGGTCAATTCGATTACTGGATATCAAATCCGAGTACATCTGATGGACATTTTCACAACGGAGTGCCGGGTCTAATTTGCGTTGCTCTGACTTATCAAATGTGTTTAACACTTTCTCGAGCTTATCAATTTCCAGAACATATATCCCTTTATAGTTTTCATCAGATAAGCTATCATTAACTGCACTCCGAAATTCGGAAGATTTAACGTCGATAAAAAGTGGTGGAATCGCATATATTCTTACTGTTTCAATCCGCTCTAGATTGCGACATTGCGCAATTGCACTAGACACTTTACTCTTTGACCCGCTCGTAACCATCGGTTGCCCATACAAAAGCGCATCATGCCTCTTAGCAAACTGTGAGGCTTCCTCCTCCGAAAGAAATAAAATAAGTTGTCCTCTTTCGCTGATATATGGCTCATATTTACCACGGGTCCACTCCTCTTCCGTAGTATCACCAGAACCTATCAAGAAGAAATTGTCACAGACCAGAATCTCATCTCGTAACCTTGCTTCATTCTCCTTATCTTGAGTTAGTTGAATATGCAGCATATCCTCTGCTACTTCCGTTAAACACCGCTCCACTGTCTCACTCGCTCCTTACTACTAGACTGTGGTTACTTATATGCAAGCCGACACACCGCTTATCAGTTGAGCTCACTGTAAATATAGGACTGGAATTTGCCCTCAGATAGGGCTATAATAACCGCAAAGTCTCATAGCACAGATAAATCTTTCATCTTGGAGGGAATAGCCGTATGATTAAGATAGAAACCAAACGATTAATTATCAAGACTAACCTCTGTGCCGGCAAAGGCGAACTGATATATCCGCAGGACACACTCTCACTACTTGATTTGAAGCCCTTAGAAACTGAGGATACTGGATTTGCTGTCTTCCTTAAATCAGATGAATCAACCGAAATCGCACATTTTAGTTTTCGAGATGACCGGAAAGATTATGAGCTATGTTACGGGACCAAAGAGGAATACCGACAAAAGGGCTATTTATATGAGGCGCTCTCCTCCTTCTTTCACTGGTTTTTTATTGATATCGGCATTGAAGCAGTTTACGGTCTAATTGGTGATGATAACACAGCTTCTATCAATTTGGCTATAAAGCTCGGTTTCCAACCATGCAGCAGGGATGGCAGCTGCACATGGTATGTACTCAAAAAGCCGGAACCACTTGAATAGTCCACACAATATCGCACGCGTGCATTTCTCGGTTGCACACGTGCGATTATTACGTATGAATGTCGCCATTCACCTCACGAACAGCTCTCTCCAAGGCACCCCATATTTTACGCCGTGCGCAATATATTCCTCAGCATCCTCTACTGAGCAGAACCCAAGGGTATCAGCAACTCTGTCATTGCGCAGGTCAAATACATTAAAGAAGCCAAGAACATCCTCAAATATACCAAAATGGCCAATTTCTTTTACTGGTGAGCTTTGATTCATTCAATTCCCCCCTGTTCATCGATTACAACCTCCAAACTGATACCTTGATTCACATAAGCTGCTTCTATTTTCTCCCTAGCCTTTTCCGCTGCCCCAGCTGTCGCATAATGCTTTGCATACTCCTTGATGCGTGTAAAGTGCAGTCTGTTCCTTGTACGTTTTAATACATACTCGCCTGTATAGACCCCACTTCTGACCCGCAAAACAGCATTAAATGAATAGTCCTTTCTCGATGCAGACACTAACCTTGACTCAGCAATCCAGCCATATTTCTGTTCTTGCTTTATACTGATTGCCTCTTCATAGGAAAACACACAAGCCTTTCGGATATCCCTACTCCAAGAAGAGTTGCCTGATGAAGATAGTTCCATCAAATAAGAACACTTATGCTTAAACAGCACCTTAAAATCGCTGTCTCTCTCAATTGTTTGGGGATGTCGAAGGTCCTCCACTCCAAAATCAACAATTGGAAACGCCATCTGTTTCTTCGCACGAATAGCAGCGATTTCCACTTTGGCCAGTTCGAGCCAAGAGTCGAATTCTTCTGTCGTTTTTATCGTCCTGTCATGACTCCGTCGATGTGTGTTGTCTTCCCATATTGATATAGAACAACGGATACCGGATACCTTATCCTTGTTTTCTAGTAAAATATCCTCAACTGAGGCAGCACGTTTGCAGCCAAGTTTAACCCAACTTAATAAAGCCTTGTCATCGACCCATTTCCCGTTTCTTATCCAATGCTGAGAGTGGTAACCAAGAAACGATTGAACCGTTGCCAGAAGTTCCTCCTGCGTAACTCCAAGTAAATTCTGAAAAACGCTCCAATCCCGACAGCGCCTCGAATTCCTACCTGTGCTTTCCCACACATTACTCTCCCCTGCCAGCCAAACTGGCGTTATCCCATTGGCGGAGCGAATAAATTGGCGGTTATATTCAATTGTGTATGACATATTTTCCTCCTATATTTTCCCTAATATCACTATTTTCCTCCTTTGCAGTTTCCGTGTTATATGCGTTCGCCATATACTTAATCGGGCCAAATTCAATAGCAAGCGCAAAAAATTGCAGAGAATTTACTCAACCGTAAATTCTCTGCAACTTTTTTCTGTTCTAACTTACATCTTGCGGCCCTGCTTAATACCCAGTTTTCGGAAGAGTACCAGGCAGCGGGTAGAAGTTCAAGTTGTTTACGGTCATTCCGGTATGCTGGCTGGCTCCAGTATACCAAGAGCCGGCAGCCTGCCCGGAAATCTCAGCACGCATTGTGTACTGATAGCCTGTGGGAATTGTAGTCTTGACTGTGCAGTAAAGGGTCGGAGCCATAGCCTCGTGGAAACCGGCAGGCACATTGGCAAACACTACCCGGATATCGGTCACATACTCATCACTGCCCAGGCCCAAAGCGATTCTGCTTAAATCATAAGAATACTGAGATTTGCTATTCAGCCCAGTGGCCAGCAGCTGATAGTTCCGCAGATTCGTCTTATACTGGATGCTGTAATTGGCAGAGAAATTCCAGGTTCCGGTATAGAACGTCCCTGCAAGCAGCGCCTCAGCCGGCACCTTAATGTGCAGACAGAAGTTATTCATCGCCGTTGTACTGGAGCTGCGGATATTGGTGAAGTAATACTTGACCTGCATCCCCGCATATCCCACTGCAGAACCATTTGTATTGACCGTCATATTATAGTTGGCGGACTGGTTATAAACCTCAATTGTGATGTCTCTATTGCTGTTCGTCACATTAAGGGTAAGGCGCTGTCCATTCAGCATAAAGCCTGTCGGCGCAACTATCTGCTGAACGTAATAGGTTCCTATCTCCAGCGCCCCTGTGTATGTGTTCCCATTGCCATCACACTGCACTGTCCGAATCAGCTTGCCTGCCGCATTTCGAATCTCGTAGGCGGCACCACTGATTTTTGTATTCTTCCGGATATTCATCATCAAATTATCGTCGGCAGAGTATGTCAAAATGCGGATTTGTCCCTTAACACCTGTCAGTCTCCAAGTCAAGACGGTCGTCCGGCCAATCTCAACTGTTATGGTTTTGGGTACGGTGTCCTTCTCATAGCCAGAGGGGACTGTGAGGAGAGTCACTTTATACCGGCCCGCAGCCAGCACCTCATCCAAATAGACATAACCGTTGTTATCCGTTACAAAACGGCCAACATAGTTGTTGTAGGCATCCTGAATCTCCATTTCAACATTATAGATGCCCTTTTTCGTCTCCGAGTCAATCACATGTACCCGAATACGGGATTCCTGTTCATTTTGGACTTCCAAGGTGGTTCCAACATTTGCTTTGATTACTACATTCCAGGTTTCCTCATTTTTTACATAGCCATCAATGACATAAGTCTGATAGACCACATAGGTTCCCGGTTCAAGCGTCACATTGATGCGGCCGCCCACTCCCGTGGTATAGTCCCCAATCAGCTGCCCATTCAGCGTGGTAATTTTGAACTGGTTCCCACGGATGGGGTTTCCTGTCTGCTTACATGTGTTGATAATGGTCAATCCGGAGACTTTTTCATTTTCAAAATCAATCACAACTGGCTGATTGTCTTTAACAGTAACTGTTTTTGGTGTGCTATCAAGCAAATAGCCATCCGGCGCATTGGTTTCAAAAATGGTGTACTGGCCAGGTTCAAGTACGGGAACGGCGATTTGACCCGCCTGATTTGTCGTGTAGTCACCGACAAAATCTCCATTTGCCTTTGTAATTCTGAATTTAGCCCCGCTCAAGGGTTTTCCTGTCGCTGCATCAGTCTTATTGATAGTAAGATTGGAGTTCTCCGTATGATAAAACGTCAGGGTCGTGGCCTCATTTGTGGTAATAACCACCTTCTGAGTCGCAGTCTGAATCGTGTAACCATTCGGGCCGGTCACCTCTTTGACCAAGTAGGTTCCTGGCTCCAACTTGCCAGCTTGTACAACTCCGGTCGTGTCGCTGGTAAACGTACCAACTAGCTTCTCATTTTCGGTGTAAACCTCGAACACTCCACCTGCCAGAGGTCTGTGTTCATTCAACTCCAAACACTGAATAATCAGTCCAGATACTTTGGAGTTTGTAAACTTAAGGTGGGTATCCGCGCTGGAGACAACTTTGGCCCACTGGTAAGTCCCTACAAGGATATAGCCCTCGGGCGCCTCAGACTGATGCACCATATAGTTGCCAACCGGCAGTTCAGTTACAGATGCCTCGCCATTAGCATCTGTTATCAGTTCACAGACATAATCGCCGCCAATCTGCTCCACCTTAAATCGGGCGCCCTCCAGAGGCTTCCTCGTCTCCGCATCAATCAATTCGATATGCAGAGAGGTCAATGCCACATTTTCAAATACGACAACCATCGGGTCGTTGGTTGTAACCTCAACAGTACGAATTGGCTGGACGATAGAGTACCCATCAGGCTTTGCAACCTGCTTAATCGTATATTTTCCGGGTGTTAGTTCGCCAGTATTTAGAATTCCTGTCGTTGTTGTTGTCCCATGGAATATCTGCTTACCAGCTTCACTGTAGATTTCAAAGGTGCAGCCCGCCAGCGGCATATGGTCATGCTGGGAAACTGCCTCAAGAACAATGCCCGTCCGCGCTGTATTAAAGAACTTCGCCTGATTGACCTTGTCCTGGTCAACAACAATTGTCTGTGTTGTTGTATTGAGCAGGTATCCGGAGGGTGCTGTAATCTGTTTGACCAGATATTTGCCTGCCCGCAGAACACCAGTTGTCACCTCGCCATTATCATCTGCGGTGAAGTTGCCAATCAGTTCCCCTGTTGTTTCAACTGTGATTTGGTAAACCGCACCAGGAACGGCCTTTCCGGTACGAGTGTCTGCCGTCTGAATCTGGATAACCGACTTAGCCGTGTGAATGAATCGTACGTAAGAAGCCACATTGGTATCCACATTTATGCGTGACTGGATAGGTGTATCCAGCACAAAGCCGTTGGGAACAACAGATTCCTGAACAATGTACAGCCCTGGCTCCACCTTTTCCAGTACTGCTACGCCAGTGGAATCTGTTATAATATTTGCAATCTCTTTCCCAGTAATCGCACTGGACACTTCAAAAGAGACACCAGAAAGTGGATTCCCCTGAGAATCATAGGCGTAGACTACGATAGCTGTCTTGGCTGCATTTGTGAACAGTGCATTCGAAGTCCTATTGTTCACCACTTCAACCGCCTGAGCTGTTGTGTCGGGAACATAGCCATCCGGCGCAAACAGCTCCTGCACAAAATACCGGCCTGGAGTAAATGTGTCCGTCACGACAAAGCCATCCGCACCAGTAGTCACTGTCTCCAGCAGCCGGCCCTGCTCATTTCGAATTTGAAATGTTGCTCCAGGGAGGGGAGAACCATTTTTTGCATCCAGCTTTTGAATCAAAATGGCCGAATGCTTGGATACTGTAAATTTCGCATGGCCCGCACGCTCGCGAGTCACAGTAACTGTGATACTGGACGTATCAATTGTGTACTCCTCAGGCGCATAGCTAAAATTGACTGTGTATACGCCCGGTTCCAGGTTCGTAAATGTATAGGTTCCATCTGCTCCAGTAGTTCCAGTTGCTACACGCGAACCTGAGGCGTTTCTTACCTCAAAGAAGCAACCGGGAACGGGCGTATTGGTCTCTTTCACATGCGCTTCAACCAGGATAAATGGTTTCGCATAGTTTGTAAAGTTGACCACGGCCAATTTACCCTTTTCAATCCGGACTGTTTGGGTTGCCTGCACCATTACATACCCAGCCGGAACCCCTATCTCCTCCACGATATAATAACCGTCATCCAGATTGGGAACAAGAATACTGCCATCGCTGCCGGTATTGTACTCTCCCACAATATCGCCATTCATCTTTGTCACACGAAATTTTGTGTCGGGCAGCCGTTTCCCTGTTGTTGCATCCGCTGATGTAATCTGTAGGCTGGCTTTCCCGGTCGCAGTGAATAGCACTTCAGCATTCTGGCCCTTCGTGATGGTCACAGATTGCACATGTGTATCCATAACATATCCTGCAGGCGGCTCAGCGGTAATCGTATAGTTGCCATCCTCAATTCCCGCAAAGGAAATCTTCCCAGCTCCATCTGTGGTAATCGGACCTTTGACGACTTGGTTTTTTTGATTGTAAAGTGTTACCTTTACACCAGGAAGCGCATCATTTGTGACCGAGTCTGCACAATAAACTGTTATCTGTGCCGGTTTCAAGTTCGTAATGGTCACCACTGCATTTTCGCCATCAGATACTGTAACCTGAGCTGTTTTCAACTCTTTATTGTAGCCGCTCCCAACATCAGTCTGTGTAATGATGTATGTGCCAGGCTCCAGATTCCCTTTGACCGCAGTGCCGGCTGAGTTTGTTGTCAGCTGATACCCAACTTCTGACGGACTACCTGCTTTTGTCACTTGAAACTTTCCGCCAGGGATTGCCGCACCCGTAGCGCCGTCAATGTTGAGAATGGTAATGGAATTTTTCGCTGCTCCCGCAAAGACGACCATATAGGGTGAGCTGTCTGTATTGGTGATTCGAATATTCTGCGTCTTCTGATAGTCTGTGAACCCATCAGGAGCATTCAGCTCTGTAATGGAATACTCCCCCGCAGCGATGTGAGGAACGACAAAGTAGCCGGATTCATCTGTTGTGCCGGTTGCCACCACATGGTCGTGATTGTCTTTCACCTCATACTGAGCACCTCTTACCGCCTCATTTGTGGCAGGGGCCACTCGATAGACATAGAGCGCTCTCTCCGCGACATTTTTCATGTCAATGTGCTGCGCACTATCCACCTCAGGGTCGATATAGCGGATGATTGGATTGCTGTTTAAAATATACCCCTGTGGCACATAGGTCTGAGTAATGCGGTACCATCCAGCATAACTGGTCGTAAACACGGTTTCTCCATTTTTGCCTGATGTCTCGCTGCCCATATCCGCATAATGACCCGCTGTGATATTTTCCAGTTTGTACGTAACGCCGCTCAGGCTCTGCCCCGTAACTGCGTCTGTGGTTTTTACTGTAATTGTTCCCGCTCCAGCTGGTGCTGCCATGGCGGGAAGCAATCCCAGACACATGACCGCTGCCAGGAGCAGCGACACTATCTGCTTCAGCTTTTTCATACGCAAATCCTCTTTCCGGAAATATCGCCTTGCTCGATATCTCCTATTCAGTCTTCCAGTCCTCATAGGAAAGTGCATCAACCGCACGTGCAATAAACTCTTTGTTCGTGATATGGGAATCTTCTGTTGCACTGCGTGTGATACTCCTGCTTATGGAGGACCGGATGGCCCGCTCAACTCGCGCTATCGTCGCCTGATGTTCTTCCGCTACTGCAGCGTATACATCATTTGCCTTAAAACAGCGTGGAGTCTTTTCCATGCAAAGTAACTTAATTGCCGAAAACAGATAGGAATATCCCAGGTCTTTATGGGCTATGTGTTTGGAATCCAGATAATCGCATATCTTTTTTTCGTTCATGATAAGGGACACGTCGAGAAACCTCCTTTTCTATTGATAAACTGTGTTATGCAAACACTGTGTCCCTTATCAGTAGACCGGTTACTTACAAAAAAACAAGGAGACCGGGTCGTCTCCTTGTCTTATGCTTTTATTTGCTCAGTTATCAGGAAATGGGTACCACTTACTTATCTATCCTCTCATAACCCCAATAGCGTCTCTTTACTGCTATGTAGTAGCTAAAGTGTGTCCAAATAATCTCCTGCGCATCTCTATATACCTGTGGGTAATCCAGAAAATCGTATCCCTCCGCAAATTTTCCAGCCGATTGTAACAGCTGTTCCCCCATTTCCTGTTGAACCGAATCCTCAATTGCTTCTAATTTTTTACGCTCTTCCACGCTCAATCCGTTCAACCAGCCTGGTTCCATGCTCATACATGCCCCGGGCAGTTTTCGCATCTCTTCCTCCCTATCAACGAACAAATGTAACCGGTCCATGAGTACCATTATCTTGGCTGCACGATGTGTGACAAACTCAAATTCTTGCAACATTTTTGAATAGTACTCTCTCTGGCGTTGACTTAGCTTCCCTCCCAAAGTTACTCGACCGTTTTCACATCGTTCCTTGTAGTACTCATATATCTGTGTAATTTCTTCTTCATATAACCTCTTAAGTATTATACTCCCCTCCTCCGATATCTTCTGCACTTTTAGCCGTATCTGGATTTCACACGACTTTCAATGGTGTATCGTTTTGAAAACTTCCACCGTACGGAACTTAAACGTCTATCCTTTTCCACTTCTCAGACATCTTCACTGCAATACTTTTTACGGGCACAAGCCCCAATGGCATCAACCACATCAGTGCAGCCAACCCTCCGATTTCGAGAATACTTCTGAATGGAATCCATTCGATGAAGGCCGCTGCGATTTTGAGAACAATGCTCCCTACAACAATGACAATAAACAGACCAAATGCCTCTGCCAGTTTCTTTTGCATCTTTTCCTCCTTGCTAGCCATATAGCATACCTTACTTTTCTTCCTTGGATGGCGAGTACAGCGGATTACGAGGGTTTTTGAAGTACTGTGGGATTTCTCGAACCTCATACCGCCAATATCGCCATAAGTTAGGCGCCTTTTTCTTAAACTCGACCAAAACCTTTTTTCTGGTTTCCTCTCGGATACCAAACACAAACCGTTTGGTCACATTATTCCAAACACCGTACAATGAATTATCTCCTATTTATGTTTATCCCAAAGACCGTTAAACCATTATATGCAGTCCGAGCCATTCCATCACGGGCATCAAATAGCACTTAAGCCATGGACCGGACTGCATTGCAATCCGAGCCATGACTTATTCACACTTCCAAAATTTCTTTTAAGCAGTGAATTTTTCAATAAACTTCTGCTGAGTCATCCCCTATTGCCGCAAAATCTTTCTGGATTTCCCCTCACCTTAACCAAGTATGCTTTCTCATCCGAATCTTTGTTACGCAAAAAGTGGAGACGTCCACCTCACAGCAGACGCCTCCAGAGACGAATCACAAATCAAGTTGGAAAATCGAAGCTTATGTTTTGACCCCCCTCATTTCTTTTGTTGATGAAACTCGACCTACACCAGAACAAAGCTTGGGAAGTACATAGTCCACTTTTATTCTGCTGCAATTTGAAGCAAAGTTATTTTAGCTGACGCAATTGTTGGAATATCCGTTTCATAATCATTCCCAGAACGAATCATTGATTGAACCACCGACTGTGTGGCTTGGAAATCCTTCTCAGCCGCTAATCTCAATAATTCATACAATTCACTTGCTTCCCGAATTGCCTCGGTACGTATTGAGTCTCTAATTGACAGATTTGCTTTGTCCGGGTACACACACGAAGCATCTCCAAGCGCATTATCGTACATCCAATCACCTTCAAGATAATTCGGGTACGCACTATAATTTGTCGCCCATGTGTTCCACTGATTCAATCCCCAGTGGAGATACCCCGTTGCTCCACGTAAATAGCAAAGATATGCTATCATTTCCATATTCCAAACAGGTTTATCAATCGTTCTATTCAAATAGTCATCCGCTAATGGCTGACAAGATGTATAAAGCCAAAGTCGGTCACCAGCTTTACGGTAACTTTCCATCTCTTCTATTGCCTGTTCGTAAGTATCTTCCATAATAATCCAGTTGTCAATATTCCCTTGGAGTTGCGAGGCACGCAAAACGCTCATCGCATCACCCGTTTTTACCCCAGGGCAGTGTACTGTAATAAGATTTTTTAATATTGGATAAAGGGCACGGGAATGTTCTTGTCCTGGCTCATCTATAATATGTTGATACCAAAGATTAAGCCACCCCTTTTCCTGCAGATGTTCATAAAGAGCAGGAAGATACTGTTCCAGATAAGCTTTCGCCTTCAGACTATCTGCATCGGTCGCCCAGTTTTCTGGATTAGGCAAAATCAACTCCTTAACTGCTGCACCATCAGCGCCTCTTACAATGCATTCAATATAACTATGGGAATAATCTTCATCGGTCCATCCCATCGGATTAGTTTTAAACTTTGCTAGCTGACCACCAGCCAATTGCTGTATTCCAGCATTCTGTAAATAGAACCCAATGAATTGGTCGAAAAATGTCCAATCAAAAGATATAACTCCGTCTTCTGATACAGTTGTATTCCCTTGTAAAAGCAGAGCAATGGGATTAATAATAAGCACGTTCATTCGGTCTTGCTTCATTAAATCAGCAAAACTCCTCATCACTGACCACCATTCGGCACTTCCGACCTCGACATCAAACGCATCACATATTACATCAATATCTGTATCAAAATTACCTACTAGCTGAGACCACATTTCAATGCTGAATGCGTCAGCATCACTTGCGTTGGGTAATTTAACGTCCATAACATTCAGTTCAATGTCAACCGTATAAGTACCCCATGCACTAGTATTTATAGTTGATGTGCCACAATATTTCCCTGGAACAACACTGCTAGGAATATGTACCTTAATCCATATGGATTGCGTATTATTTTTGAATACCCACCTGCTAGAAGCTGGTGTTAATATTTCAGGGAACTTTTCCTGCGTTCCAGGACTTACTACTTTGACAGGGTTTGAAATACGCGTCCATATATAGTCATTTGTAGCATCGTCCCAGCCTTCAACATATTTTGAGTTACCATCTTCACCGTTTCTCCCGGCAGCTGTAATATAATCTACATATTGATACTCAATACAGTCATTAGAAATTGTCTCACTTCCGCAGCTCAAATCCGAAAAGGTCACAGAATTAATATTTCCTTCCTTTGGCGCTCGAATATTCACTTGAAACGCTTCAACCGAATTTTGGGCAGCATAAAGTGTAATCGACAATGGGTTCATAATTCCAGCCGGCTTTTCAGTATCGGGAAACACTTGTTCACGCCAGTCAGAAGTCCAAACATCCGCTTTTTGTTTCCCTGCTGCAAATGTCGTTGATATCAGTGACATCAAAATTACCGAAACAAGCAATAGCGATGTAATTTTTTTCATATCAATTCTCCTTTCTATATTCCCATCAACATCAAAACCACTTTCTTGCGCAATCCTTCCAAATATTCCGGGCATCTTGGATAGTTTTCAAAAGTGAAAGGTACTATATCACATCCCTCGTATATTATTTTCTCAACTTCATCACGCCCTATCCGACTTTCTAGTGCTTGCAATGCTCTTAAATCCAAAAACATATCATCCTGTACTTCAGCACGAATCGAGGACAATGGAGTTCCATCTGGACCTGGATATACCAAATATGGGTCACCCGAGGGGAATGCTTTCCCGCAATCTGTCTCCACATAGGGGTTGATTGCCCTAGTTGAATATTGAGAATTGTAAAAATTAAATCCCCAATGCAAAAAACCCTTGATACGATACAGATATATCAGGACTCCCATAATTCGATTTCGAAAACTTGGAAGAGCATAAAAACGATTCGGAACTGTTCGGCTCTGAACACAACAATAATACACCCACAAATTCGGAATATTCTTGTCTAAAAAGGGCTGAATGTGATTATTGGCCACAATTGGTTGAGTTACAATCCCCTCCTGATAAAAACGTATATCGCTAAGTGCATCCATAACCTCGCAGTCGTCAAGCAAATCAGAAAGTTGAGATTTCGCAGACACATAATTCGCCAAATTTTCTATTGTTGGCTCGTCAGAAATATGGAAATAAACATATTTTCGGTCAAACCCATTCTCTGAAAGGAATTTCTTTAGCTCTGGGATTAGTGCATGCAGAAACACACAATAATCTTTACTTGTTGCTGGAATATCCCACCCAAAAATTTGACGCTTTTCACCATTTACTGTCGCAAAGATTTTAGGCGTTGACTTGGCTCCCCACTGAGTAAAGAGGTGAGCAATTTCCAGGTATTCAATTCCATATTTCTTGCAAAGTTCAATCCAACGATTTAAAAGCCCAAAATCAAAAGAATACTGGCCATCGGAAAATTTCACGTCGACTAGCTGCATTGTTAAGCGTTCATGGCCAACTCCCGTATCGATTGGTGGAGTAAAAATTGGCGTAAGCAACATATTTATCCCATGTTCAGCTGCACCCTGCATATATTTCTCAATAATTGCCCAATGTGCTGTGCTGAATGGGTCAACACTGTAGTAAGATGAAAGACTATCCAGATGAAACCATTCTGTATGTAGAAGCGACTGCTTTGGCAACGGATTACTTGTTACAAATAGTTGGATTGAGTTCTTATATACGTGACGATTTGCATTTTCCTGAACATTAATTGCTCCATTTAAGCGTTCTACTTTCGCCCGCATTTTAGCAACAATGGAGATATCGTATCTGCCACCCGCAACATTATCCAAGGAAAATGTAATCCAGACGCTGCGATATTGTCCCGGAAACGGTGTTATGGACGCATCAGGAAGCGGACAAAGTAAGTCCGGAAACAAGCCAGGCGAAGTCCGTAAATAGTCATCGTCTGCGTCTGTATAGCAAGGCAAATTTGACGGTTGCAGTTCCACAGAACGCAACTGGACTTCTCCAGGCGCTCCATCAATGCTGATGTCAAACGGAATCAAGTCCTGTTCTGGTGTGCTCAGACCATCCGCTTTATATACCAGTTGTACTGACGCTTTAGAATCTTTAAACGCATACAGTTCAGCAGCTTCCAATTTCTGAGGAAGCCGGTCTGGAAATACCTTTTCAAGAGAGGATGCCAAGAAAAAAGTATAGCTTTCCATTCACTTTCACCTTATCCTTTGATACCAGAAAGGGCAATACCTTCCACAAACTGGCGCTGGAAGATCAGATAGAGAATGACCATGGGCAGCATTGCCAGCAGGGAGCCTGCCATCAGCACGGGGAAGTTGGTAGTGAACTGGCCGCGCAGGGTGGCCAGGCCGGAGGAAAGGGTCATCATCTTCAGGTCGGAGTTGACCACCAGGGGCCACATCAGGTCGCTGTACGCGAACACGG
>OFHB01001051.1_pt1 | contig 16562 bp, 14 predicted proteins | sample 1521881 | NCBI WGS metagenome assembly OFHB01 (sample SAMEA3504090, study PRJEB24116) | mouse gut metagenome | biome: mouse gut; feature: mouse-associated habitat; material: faeces | place: Denmark | collected 2011
AAAGCGCAGCCGGACACGAGCCGCCATTTACCGCATAAACCGGGCATGAAAAAGCGGTCATGCCGTGGAGTATGACCGCCAGTTCCTGCCTATTTTCTTTTTTGGAATTTTTCGACTGAAAATTCGTATGCTTCTTGAATAAGGGGCTTTAACCGTTCAAATGTCTGTTTGGACGGATTTAGGACGCTTACCCACCCCATCCAAGCATAAACCGGGTGGGGAATGATAATGTCTAAAGCAGTGAAATCACAATCCATATCCACGACACCGCCCGCCGCCGGACGTGCCGGAATTTTACCATACATCTTTTGGAATGTGCTTTTTCGCAGCCCAAGATTGACACGGTAAATACCTGTTCTGTCAAGATTGGACGCTTTATCGTTATCACCGTCTTTTTCCTTAACAGTCAGAACATATACGCCACGTTTTAATACAAGACCGGGATTGTAGAAAATCCCTTTTTCGCCCCAACTTTCAACGAGTACCGTACCGTTTAAGGAGGAAAGGCAGTAATCCAATATTTGTTTTGCTTCCATAGTGTTCTACCTCACAAAATATAAAATAAAGAGCTGTCGGATTATTGTAGCACAAATCAGAGATTATTTCCATAAACATCTAATTTGCGACAAGCCTTAATGAAAAACCGTGATATTTTTCGACATAAAGTAGCAAAAAGAACTGTACAGCCCACCCCGCCCTATGCTATAATAAACCTACGGAATAGTGGGGCTGGCTGTCGGAAACGGAGGAATCTATGTCAAGACAGACCACCCAGCAACTTATTACCGCCCTATATCCGAGATTATCCCATGAGGACGAGCTTTCCGGGGAATCCAATTCCATAAGCAACCAAGATGGGATTTGTCAAGGATATTTTCTTCCCCAAAACACAAAAATTAATGCCCTCGTACTTTTGATTCGCTTTTAGCGCAGAAGTACGAGGGCATTAAAATATACTGCTTCATTAAAAATTAACACGTCCGGTTTCGTAACACAATAAATGATTGTTATAGATATACAAATGATTGTGGGGCTTGGCGAATACCGTAATCAGACAGAGCCTTGGGTTTTTCATAAATCACGACATCTTTTAACTTATATGCAATGGCCTTATCTTTTCCAGCATAGTAGGAAAAATAGAACTTCTTTGTGATGCCAGCAGCAGTTTTTGCTATCTCCCAAATCTCTTTTGGCGTCCCTTCCAATATTTTATCAATAGTCGCTTCTCCGACCACTTCCTTCTGTGGTGATGAAGCATAAAAAATAATTCGATCTACACCATCTTTCGGTCTGCTTTTTCGGAATTCGTATTGTTTTTTCCCCTCAAGTATCACCTTTGCGTATCTGGGTTTAATTGATAATAACATTGCCGACATCTACATTGCCCTCCCGCAGAATTTTCTCAAACTGATCCCTTGTATAACGGAAATTCATGGGATGGGTTCCAGGCCAACAACCATTATCCTTCAGCCACATCCAATTTACATTATTCCCTGCACCAAAATAGCCATAATACAATAACTCAATCAGCGTTAGAGATGCCCACGTATCATATTTCTCTTTCAATTCGTTTTCATTATAGACCGATTTGTTACCGACCATGTGTAAGAACTGGTCGTAAGAATATTGGGCTCGTCCGTTTATCTTTATTTTCTCAATTCGTGTTGCAACACAATAAGTAGTGATAACAGATTTATACCCTGGACGGCCATTTGCCCCGGTATATTTTCTGTATACCAAGACAGGCTCTCCAACTCTGAAGGCCAGACTATAGGGCTTGCCTATGTACACTTTTTTTAGCCCATTTGCCACGCTGATGTCAACGCGCTCCTGCAAGGTATTAGCAAGGTCAGAAGAGGCGAACATGGTGTCGTGATATTCCATATCAATGGCAAGGCATCCAGCACATTGAATCCGACTGCTAAGGAAAGGGAATGATTTGCAGGGGTCACTGAAATCGAGATTTCTTCGGTCTTTAATATATACTCGCTCACCATTCAAATTGTTGCCAACATAAACAAAGCCGTATTTTTCAAGAAGAAATATCAAGCTGGCGTGTTTATCAAAAACAGTAACGTAAATCTCATTGATGCCTAAATCTCGCCATTGCCATAAGGTTAGCCCAAGCGCACCTTCGCCAATCCTTTGATTACGATAACGCTCATCAATTTTAATCGTTGTGATTTTAAGGCGCGCAATCTTCGGTAACACACCGCCATCTGCCAACTTGATTTCTTCGGTTTCACCTGGCTTTAGGTTTACAAACGCTCCTACACCTTGATCATCTTCAAATACCAAGGCCCTCTTCCCATCAGCAGCTTTTTTTGTGAACCACTGTACAAAACCAGTGCTTGATGAAGTGCCAGGGTAATCGGCTTTCAAAGAATCGAAAAAGGGATCATTGAGATCAATTTCGGAAAAGCGTTTACGTTCAAACTTACCTGCCATAATCAGCCCCTCCTTAAAGTGATTTTATAAAATCGATTGCTTGCATGAGGTCTTCAGCGCCTTTAGAAATAAAGAGCTTTGCGCCAATATTTTTGGCAACTTCGCCAGCATAGTGCCGCTCTTCTTCCTGAAACTGTTCAACACTCTCTACGGTAATATCAATTTTATCACGTTCTCTGCGCCGGGACACGATAATTTCCGGCTTTTCAGTCAGTAACACAATGGCATCTGGCTTAAGCATGGTAAAAGTATCGTGAGAGATGCGTTGAACTTCACCAGGAGCATTTAGCAGGCAAAAATGTCCGTCTAAAATAAAATTCTTGCCAAAAGTCTTGAGTTCGTTCACAGCTATGAGAAGGAATTGCTGATTGTCATCTATATCCGGAATAAGCTTGTCCTTCGAAAATTCCGACTGCTTTTTTGCCGCAATCAAAGTGCTGGCCGAGTAGGTTTCGATCCCTGTGGATTCTTTGACCAAATTGCAAAAATACGATTTTCCTACGCCATGAACGCCACTCACAAAAATCATGATTTCCTTCCCCCTTTTCCAAAAGTATATAATCACTCTATATTTTTCTATTATAGCAGATAGAAGCAAGGATTTCAAGGGAACGCAGCTTTATTTCCTGCAATCGCAGGAGAAAATCTTGCGTTTAGAATTTAGACGTGATATAATAAAAACCGAGTTAACATTCTCCCCGAAAACGGAGGTTCGTGTATGGCCATCAGTTATAAAAAGTTATGGAAGCTGCTGATTGACAAAGATATGAAGAAAAAAGACCTGCAACAGTTGGCAGGTATAAGTGCGGCGTCTGTCACCAAACTTGGCAAGAACGAAAATGTGAATACAGAAATAATCGAAAAAATCTGTGTCGCCCTTCAATGTGATGTCAGTGATATCATGGAAATGGCAGATGAAGATTGAACCAGCCTTACAGATTATATGTTTCGTGGAAGCGACATTCAATTTCAAAGAGGAAGGGAATAAAGATACATGGATAATCAGATTCACAATGCAATCGTGAGTTTTTTATGGGGAATCGCGGATGACTGCCTACGTGACGTATATGTACGCGGCAAGTATCGTGATGTTATTCTGCCTATGACGGTGATCCGCCGCCTGGATGCGATGTTGGAGGACAGTAAAGAAGCTGTTCTTAACATGAAAAAGAAACTTGATGCCGCCAAAATCGATAACCAGTGGCCGGCATTATGCAATACTGCGGGACAAGCATTCTGTAATGCATCTCCGTTCCGCCTGCGTGATTTGACCAGCCGCGCAAAGAAGCAGACGCTGAAAGCTGACTTTGAAGCTTATCTGGATGGTTTTTCTCCCAATGTACAGGAAATCTTGGAGAAGTTCAAGTTCCGCAACCAGATTGACACGATGATTGAGGCGGATATTCTGGGGGCGGTAATTGAGAAATTCATCTCGCCGGATATCAACCTCTCCCCAAAGCCGGTCTATAAGGATGATGCCCAGACTATCGTGAAGCACCCCGGACTGGACAATCACGGTATGGGTACGATTTTTGAGGAACTGATTCGCAAATTCAATGAGGACAACAACGAGGAAGCAGGGGAACACTGGACACCCCGTGATGTTGTTGAACTGATGGCAGACCTTGTCTTTATGCCGATTGCGGCTCAGATTAAAGATGCCACCTATTCTTGTTATGACGGAGCCTGCGGTACAGGCGGTATGCTTACCGTTGCACAGGACAGGCTCTTGACGCTTGCCCAGCAGCAAGGAAAGAATGTATCTATCCATCTGTTTGGACAAGAAGTGAACCCCGAAACATATGCAATCTGCAAGGCGGATATGCTGCTCAAAGGCGATGGAGACCAGGCGGAGCATATCAGCTATGGCTCTACGCTTTCTCTGGATGGGAATGCCACAAGGCAATTCGATTTCATGCTGTCAAATCCTCCCTACGGAAAAAGCTGGAAGGTTGACGCGGAAAAGATGGGTGGCAAAAAAGAAATTTTAGACACCCGCTTCAACGCTTATCTGGAGGGCGGAGAGCAGCTTGCCATGATTCCGAGGACGAGTGACGGCCAGCTGCTGTTTCTGTTGAACAACGTGGCAAAGATGAAAAAGGATACGCCACTGGGCAGCCGTATCGCCGAAGTACATAATGGATCGTCCATTTTTACCGGGGACGCAGGCAGCGGAGAGAGTAACGCCCGCCGTTACATGATTGAGAACGACCTGGTTGAAGCGATCATTGCACTGCCTGAGAATATGTTCTACAACACAGGGATTGGGACATTTATCTGGATTTTGTCCAACCGTAAGGAGGAGCGCCGCAAGGGGAAAATCCAGTTGATTGACGCAACTGCTATGAAATCCCCGCTCCGCAAAAATATGGGCAAGAAGAACTGCGAGTTCACACCGGAGATTCGCAGAGAAATCGTCCGCATTTTTATGGAGATGGAGCAAAGCGAAGTCAGCATGATTTTTGACAACGAGGAGTTCGGCTACTGGTCTGTCACCGTGGAACGCCCTCTGCGTCTTCGTGTGTACCCGGACAGGGAAATTCCCGCCGACACATTAAAAAAAACGGACGAGCTTGCAGCGGTGAAGAAAGCCCTTGCCGAATCCGCAAAAGCTACACCTCTGGATGACTGGATAGCATTTGCCAAAGCAACGAAATTGAAATCCGGCGTTCTAAAGAAAATCCGTCCCTTCATTACAGAGAAAGACCCGACCGCACAGCCCATTAACGGTGAACCAGATGTTGACCTGCGGGACACGGAAAACATTCCGTTTAGCTATGAGGGCGGCATTGACGCCTTTATGCGGAATGAGGTATTGCCCTATGCCCCCGATGCCTATGTGGATGAAAAGAAAACGCAGATCGGCTATGAGATCAGCTTTACCAAGTATTTCTATAAGCCGGTGGAACTGCGCCCAATGGAGGACATTTTGGAGAGTTTGAAAGCACTCGAACAGGAGGCGGATGGCATGATGGCGGAGATTATGGAGGGGATACAATGAGTGCAAATTATATCCTCAATAATCCTGCTTGGCTCGGGGAAATTCCCTCACATTGGGACTGCAAGAAAATTGGCTCTCTATTTACTGAGCGGAAAGTTAAAGTTTCTGACAAGGAGTATCCTCCGCTTTCTGTCGCAAAGATTGGCGTTGTGCCTCAATTGGACACCGCAGTGAAAACAGATGCAGGGGACAATCGCAAGCTGGTACGCATTGGGGATTTTGTCATCAATAGTCGGTCGGACAGGAAGGGCTCTTGCGGTGTATCAGAACTTGATGGATCAGTTTCCCTTATCAATATCGTGCTTACACCCAGAAATCTGTGGAATAGCAGATATGTACATTACCTGTTGAGAAGCCATCCCTTTTCAGAGGAATATTATCGCAATGGGAGAGGAATTGTAGCTGATTTGTGGACAACACGATATAGTGAAATGAAATCCATCCTTCTTCCCGTCCCTCCCCGCCCAGAACAGGATCAGATTGTACGGTTTCTGGATTGGAAGGCTTCAACTGTTAATAAATTGATTGCGTTGAAAAGAAAGCAGATTACACTATTAGAAGAACATAAGGCATCAGTTTTGAACACAGCAGTAACAAGGGGTATTCAATTAAATCATTCGTTGAAGTATAGTGGTTTGAAGTGGCTACCAAAGGTACCGGAACACTGGGAAATTGTACCGGCAAAAGCCTTGTTTTCCAACAAGCGTGAGTTGCGTCATGATAATGATAAAATGATGGCCGCTACGCAGAAATACGGAATTATATCTCAGAAAAAATATATGGAGTTAGAGGGACGTAGAATTGTTCTTGCAAACGATAACCTCGATAAATGGCTTCATGTGGAACCTGATGATTTTATCATTAGTCTCCGTAGTTTTCAAGGCGGAATAGAGCGGTGTATAGAGGCAGGGTGCGTTACTTGGCACTATGTTGTTTTGAGGCCCAATAGAGAGGTAGTGCCTACTTTTTACCGTTGGTTTTTTAAGTCACCAGCCTACATTTCTGCTCTGCAACATACATCTGACTTTATTAGAGATGGACAAGATTTGCGCTACTCAAATTTTGTAAAAGTGCGTCTACTTAAAATTCCGCTGACAGAGCAAATAGAAATTGCTGAATATCTGGATAAAGCAATGCCACGATATGATACGGCTATCATCAAAAGAGAAGAAGAAATACAAACACTTTGTGAGTTCCGCAGCCGTCTTATTTCTGATGTGGTTACCGGCAAAATTGATGTCCGTGGCATTGAAATTCCTGAATGCGAATATATGGAGGAAACTAATTTAACAGAGGAAAGCAACGAACAAGACTATGAAGATTTTAAAGAGGAGGAAGCATAATGTCATTTTTAGTTGCTGTTTATGTAAATGAAGGAATTGTGCTTGCCAGCGACAGAAGGAGTACATATACACAAACAGAAAACATCAATGGTTTGACTGTTCAGAAAATAGGTATCCATGTCACCAATTCAACCGATAAAACATTTATATGTCCAAACGGTGCAGGTATTTCAACTTGTGGTGACGCATCCATTTTGGGGAAACCCATAACTGGGTTTATTCAGGACATGATACATTCCAAGATAAAGGAAGAAACCTCAGTTAAAGAAATTCCACAAATTATAATAGATTACTTTAGTAACTTTGTGATGACTCCGAATGTAAATTTTCTCGTTGCAGGATATGCCGTTGATGAAGACAGTACACAGAATCAAAAATTATACAAAATTGTATTGAATTCTGGAAGAAAAGCGATTGAGGAAATCAACACCGCCAACCAAGGGTCCGTATGGGATGGAGAAGTCACAACACTTTCTCGCATAACACAGGATGTTGCTCTTTTGCAGAATGGAAGTTATGTTAATTTGCCTCACGAGGAAATATTATTTGGCTACTTTACTTTACAAGATGCCGTCGATTTTGCGAGATTTGCAGTAGAAACGACGATTAATACTATGCGCTTCAAAAATGTTGTTGAAACTGTCGGTGGAGCTGTTGACATTTTGGTTATAACTCCAAAGGAAACAAAATGGTTACAAAAAGCTGAACTTCATTAATAGTTCGAGGATATGTGAAAGGAGGGTTGATAAAATGGCCAACAGTAACCTGATTCCCTATGAGGACATCTATTCTGAAATAAAAGAAACTCTCCTGCTGTCGCGCAATCAGGCATACAGCGCGGTCAATTTTGCGATGGTGCAGGCTTATTGGCAGATTGGGCGCATTATCGTAGAACACGAGCAGAACGGAAATGCGCGGGCCGGTTACGGGAAATCTGTGCTGCAGGAACTGTCCAGCCGTTTAACCAAGGACTTTGGCAAGGGCTTTTCTGTGCGAACATTGCAACAGATGAAGAAATTTTATGTAATGTTTCCAAATACGAACGCACTGCGTTCGCAATTGACCTGGACGCACTATCGCCTCCTGCTGTCGGTTGAAAATGAACAGGCGAGGCAATGGTATATGGACGAGGCCATCGCCTCCGCGTGGTCGAGCCGTCAACTGGAGCGGCAAATTTCTACGCTCTACTACGAACGTCTCCTTGCAAGCCGTGATCGATCGCCCATAAAAGCGGAGGCGGATGAACTCACAGCGCCATTGGCGGCGGAGAACTTTATCAGAGACCCCTATGTGCTGGAATTTCTTGACCTAAAAAATTATCCGGCTTTGCGCGAGTCCGATTTGGAACAGGCCCTTCTTGATAAGCTGCAGGAATTTTTGCTGGAGTTAGGACGCGGATTTTGCTTTGTGGCCAGACAAAAACTGATGCGCTACGAAGATGAGGATTTTTATCTCGACCTCGTATTTTATCACAGCATTTTGAAATGTCATGTGCTGATTGACTTGAAAATCGGCAAGCTGACCCACGGCGATGTTGGACAGATGGACAGTTATATCCGTATGTTTGACGCACTGTATAAAAATGAAGATGATAACCCTACCATCGGCATCATCCTGTGTTCTCAAAAGAATGAGGCAATCGTCAAATATTCTGTTTTGAACGATGCTCAGCAAGTTTTCGCCTCGCGGTATCGTCTCACACTGCCGAGCGCAGAGGAATTGCAACATGAAATCGAAGCCGAACGTAAGCGGATCGAGGAGCAGGAGGAATGAGTATGGCTGTTACAAAGCAAAATGGAGACATTATTCCGTTTGTAAAGCAAAAGGATTATATTATGGTCAATAATGACCTCGGCGGCGGATCATTTGGAAAGACAGTTTTGCTTCAAGACCCGTTCATTGACGAATTGTTTGTTGCCAAGAAATACGAGCCGGAGTTCGATGGAATAAAAGAGCAATTCTATAAAAATTTCCTTGATGAAATCAAAATACTTTATAAACTCAATCACAGAAACATCGTCCGTATATATAACTATTATGCCTATGAAAACATTTTCACTGGCTATATCCTCATGGAGTACATTGATGGTAAAAATATCGGAGATTTCATTGGAGATTACTTTGCACCGTTTGAAACAACCACATTAGATGATGTTTTTCTGCAACTTATTGATGCTTTTTGCTACATAGAATCGCATGGAATCATTCATCGAGATATTCGAGAGGGGAATATTCTCATAGACAAAAGTGGCACAGTGAAAGTAATCGATTTTGGAATTGGAAAAATAATTGCAAAAGCTGAGGAGAGCGATACTGACAGCCTCGTGTCAGAAATCAATCGTGCAGCATCTGATACCCTTCCTCAGGAATACTATGATGGAGTATATACAAATCTTACAGATATGTTCTATTTGGCGGAACTGTTTGCCCGGCTAATCGATACTGCGGAAAGCTGTGATCGGACAGACTTTTCTTACAACGACATCCTGAATAAAATGATGGAGAAAAACCCTGAAAGCCGCTTTGAAAGTTTTGCTGCGATACGGGAGGCTATAGGAAAGCACGATTTCCTTCATATGAAAATATCTGATGAGGACAGAGAAATTTATCAGAACTTCACTAATTTGATTTATGAATCTTTGACTTCTTATATGGCTGAACCTCGATTCAACACCGATTGTGCTATTTTTATGTCCAGGTTGGAAAAAGCACTTACGACTAATCTTTTCGAAACGGTCATCCAAAAGAATGCCGATGTAATTGGCAGCGTTGTTGACTGTGGCTACCGCTATAACAACAGAGTGAATATCCCAAATGAAACTGTCAGAAAATTTCTGGATTGGTTCCGTACATCTACACCACAATCTCAGGCTCTTGTGCTAAATAATTTTATTTCTAAAATTTCTGATATTAAGGTTATAGAGCCAGAACCCGAGCTACCATTTTGATTTTTGTGGAGAGAGGAGTTGAACATGTTCACGAACACAAGAGAAAGTGGTTTGGAAGCCCTCATCGTAAAATATCTGGTTGAGCAGAACGGCTATGAAGAGGGGAATAATGCCGATTACAACAAGGAATATGCGATTGATGAAAGCCGGCTTTTTCGTTTTTTGCAGGATACCCAGCCCGCACAGATGGGCAAACTGGGTGTATTTCAATCTGAGCAAAAAAAGCGGCAGTTTTTGAACCGCCTTCAAGGGGAACTGGCCAAAAGAGGGATTATTGATGTCCTCCGTAACGGCATCAAGGTCTATCCTGTTGACCTTATCATGTTCTATCTAACCCCGACCGAGAACAACGTCAAGGCAGGGAAAATGTTTGAAAGGAACATTTTCAGTGTCACCCGGCAGCTCCGCTATTCGCAGGATGCCGGAAAACTTGCCCTTGACCTGTGCTTATTCATCAATGGATTGCCTATCATCACTTTTGAACTGAAAAATCAGCTGACGAAACAGAATACAGATGATGCTGTCCAGCAGTATAAGAATGACCGGGATCCAAGGGATTTGTTGTTTTCTTTCAAACGATGTATGGTGCATTTTGCCGTTGATGACGCCTGCATCAAATTCTGCACGAAGCTCGCAGGGAAAGACAGCTGGTTCCTGCCATTTGACAAGGGATATAAAGATGGCGCAGGAAATCCGCCGAACCCGAATGGCATGATGACCGATTATCTCTGGAAGGACATACTGACCAAAGCAAAGCTCACCCGCATCATTGAAAACTATGCCCAAGTGATCGAGGAAACCGACCAGGACACGAAAAAGAAAAGTGTGAAACAGGTATTCCCGCGATACCATCAGCTGGATGTAGTTGAAAAATTGTTGGCTGATGTCAGAGAAAACGGCATTGGGAAGAAATACCTTATCCAGCACAGCGCAGGCAGCGGAAAATCCAACTCCATTGCATGGCTGGCTCATCAGCTTATCGGTTTGGAGCGAGATGGGCATCCGATGATCGACTCTGTTATCGTTGTCACTGACCGTCGCATTCTTGATAAACAGATTAGAGACACCATTAGGCAGTTTATGCAGGTCAGAAACACCGTTGTATGGGCGGAACATTCCGGCGATTTGACAGACGCGATTACCAAGGGAAAGCGTATCATCATTACGACCATTGAAAAGTTTCCCTACATTGTGCCGCAGATTGGGGCGGAGCATAAGGAAAATCATTTTGCGATCCTAATCGATGAAGCGCATTCCGGCCAAAGCGGCAGGAATTCAGCCCAGATGAACCTTGCCCTTTCTGGCCTTGCGTCTGATGACGAACTCGACAATGAGGATAAGATTAATGCTATGATGGAGGGGCGCAAGCTGCTTGGCAATGCCAGCTACTTTGCCTTTACCGCTACGCCGAAAAATAAGACGCTTGAAACTTTCGGCATTCCTTATCAAGACGGCGATGACATCAAGCACAGGCCATTCCATGTCTACACGATGAAGCAGGCAATCCAGGAAGGTTTTATTCTGGATGTGCTTCAAAATTACACAACCATTGACAGTTTTTATAAGTTGATGAAAACTGTCGAGGACGACCCAATGTTTGACAAAAAGCGGGCGCAGAAAAAACTTCGCAGTTTCGTTGAAAGCAGCGAATATACTATTGCGAAAAAGGCTGCTATGATGGTGGAGCATTTCCACGAACAGGTAATTGCTAAAGGCAAAATTGGAGGACAAGCCCGGGCGATGGTTGTAACATCGAGCATTCCTCGCTGTGTGGAATACTATTATGCCATCAACAAGTGCCTTGCTGAAAGGCACAGCCCCTATAAAGCAATCATTGCCTTTTCAGGTGAGCATAAATATCAGGGGCAAGAGCCAGCGCTTACTTCTGCAATCATGAACGGTTTCCCAGACGCAAAGATTCCAAAAATCTTTAAGCAGGATCCTTACCGGCTCCTTGTTGTGGCAGATATGTTCCAAACTGGATTTGATGAGCCATTGCTTCATACGATGTATGTGGACAAAATACTCTATGACATCAAAGCTGTTCAAACGCTTTCAAGATTAAACCGCTGCCATCCCAAAAAGCACGACACAGTTGTTCTGGATTTTGCCAATAAGCCTGAAATGATAGAAGAAGCGTTTTCACGATATTACCGCACAACAATTTTGTCAGGAGAGACGGATCCAAACAAACTGTATGATTTGATTTCCGCTATGGAAAGCTATCAGGTTTACTCAAGTGATGATGTAGAGAGGCTGGTGGATTTGTATCTGAATGGTGCTGACCGGGATAAACTTGATCCTACGCTGGATGCCTGCACTGCAATCTATAAACAGCTTGACACGGACGATCAGATTAAATTCAAAAGTGCGGCCAAAGCATTTGTTCGTACATATGGTTTTCTTGGATTGATTCTTCCTTACGGTAATGCGGATTGGGAGCGCCTTTCTATCTTTCTAAACCTCTTGATACCCAAACTGCCATCTCCTCGTGATGACGATTTGTCGCAGGGCATCCTTGAGGCAATCGATTTGGAGAGTTATCGCAACGAGGCGCGTGAGTCCATGTCCATCAAGTTAGAAGATTCTGACTCCGAGGTTGCGCCCGTTCCCGCTGGCAAGGTCGGCCACATTATCGAGCCGGAGATGGATCTGCTTTCCGTTATTTTGTCTGACTTTAACGATATGTTTGGTAACATCAACTGGAATGACGCGGACAATGTACGTAGACAGATTCTCGAAATCCCCGCCATGGTTTCCAGAGATGAGAAATATCAGAATGCTATGAAAAACTCCGATGAACAAAGTGCAAGGCTTGAAAGCGAGCGGGCTTTGCAGCAGGTCATCTTTGCTATCATGGCGGATAATATGGAACTGTTCAAGCAGTTTCAGGATAATCCGTCCTTCAAGAAGTGGCTGTCCGACCTTGTGTTTAATCTCACCTACAACAAAGAAGGCAAACCTTATGAGTTGCCCACGCAGGAACATAAGGTTATTGTCTATGATTTTGAGCCTCGGCAAGAAGTGCAAATGGCAGCCGAGGAGCAACCACCTTACGGAAAAAAGAACGAATAATTCAAGGTTCATACAAGCGGTTGTGCGCTACTTTGCAAGCAGTGTCTTTGTTCCCACAAAGACTCGAAACTGCGGTTTCCGGCATCGCCGGAAACCGCAGTTTCTGCTTGTTGGGGTCGTACCCCAAACCCCGTGAACAGCCCCGTGACCGGGGCTGGCTGCGCAGGAAAAGACGGAGCCTGCGCCCCTTTGCAGAGCGAAAAAGCGGCAGTCCTGTCCTTGCCACCATCATCGGATAGCGGCAAGACTGGCAAGGGTCTGTCTGGATAATTCCCAAATCTCGTCCAGGCGTTTCTGCAAATCCTCAATGTCCGCCGCATAGATGCTCCCGGTTTCGTTTGACCGTTTCGCGTACTGGTTCAGATTATTCGTGCATCGTTGGAGCATGGAAACAAGCTGGCGCACATCCTGCAAATCCAGCCTGATGCAGATTCCGTCCAGCGCCATCTTGCGGACATAGGCGCTCATATTCAGAACGCCGGCGTCCTCCATTTTGAGTTTTATCCGCTCCTTGTCCTCCGGCGAGATGCGGATTTTCAATTCTTCGGTTCGTTTGCTCATTGTTTTTTGGTTCCTCCCATCGCAAATAAGATCAACCGTTTTTGATTTTCGGCATCGTATCACAAATCAGATTTTCAAAAAGGTGCCGGACACAGGAGACAAATTCCCGTGTCCGGCGCATATTCCGTATTTCCGTTACGGTTAGTGGTAGTGTTCAAATTGACCACCACCAGCATCCGTAACACTTTTCGGCTTTTTGTTACGGTTAGAGCAAGTGTTCAATTTGGACACTTGCCTTATCCGTAACGCTCTGGCGATACGCCCGCTGGCGGCAGGCGTTGCAGCAGTAGACTGCATCCGACCGCTTGGGGGTGAAGACTTTTCCGCAGCCTTTGCAGACTCGATTCTGCCGTTTTTCCAATCGCCGCTGTTTCAAATCTTTCTGATAACCCCGGTTCCCGCACAGACCATAATAGCAATATTTCTTGCTTTCGATCAACGTGTAGAAATCCCGTCCGCAACCCTTGCAGATGATTTTCCGTACAATGGAATTTGGTCTTATACCAGCGATTTTTTCTTCATACCACTGTCTCAGCGTTTCCTGATTTTCGTATTCCCAATCGCAGTTCCACATGGAATTATCCCTTCCTTCCATAGGACAGGGCGGGCCAAAAATATCTGACCCGCCCCATCATCGTGTTTATACGATTTCTGCTTCCTGTTCCTCTGCCCACTTCTGCCGATACCGCATTTTACTGTGTGCTTTCCTTTGACAAGCCTCGCAGCAGTATTTCACATCGTTCCTGGTCGTAGTGAACGCTTTTCCACAGTTTCCGCAGACACATTCCCACTTTCTGCTTTCCGCCGCCTCCTGCCGGTAGAATTTAGCCCGGCATCTCGGACTGCAAAATAGAGTATTTGAATGACCGGATTCAAATTCTTCCCCACAGCATTTATAGGTCAGCTTGAATGGCTGTCCGACAACATGTTCGCCGGCCTTCATCATCTGATAGCGTTCCCGGCTCTTGACCCGATGGCGGTGCAGGGATGCCTGCCGCTTTTCTTCCTCCGGCGTCAGCTTCGGGGCGGGGAGGTCAAACCGCCCAATAAATTTCAGATAAATCTCGACTTCCTGCGTCCTGTCGCCGTCAATCTTTTCCGGGGCATGGACGATGATTTTCTCAATGAACTCGTTGATCATCGGCGTAGTGAGTTCCGAAAAATCCGTGTACTTCTTCGCCAGAGCGAGGAACCGTTCCACATTGGCGGTGTCCTGCTCAAAGCTGTCCAGCGCCGACTCTGCCTCCGTGATGGACTGGCGGAGCGTCATCTGCTCCTGCTCATACCCGGCAAGGAGAGTGTCAAAGCGTTCCTCACCTATGCGCCCCACCGCATAGGATTCGTACAGTTTCTTGATGATGGTATCCAGTTCTTCGCAGCACCGCTTGTCTTTGTTCAATTTGCGTTTCAAGTCTTTCGCCGCCTGAGCCTGCCGGACTTCGGACGCCGCCCGAACCTTCTGGATAAACTCCACCTCATTGGAGATGGCATAGGTGCTGGCGGCCCGGATTGTCTCCAGGATCAGCGTCCGCAGAGCCTTGGTAGAGATGTGATGGTTACTGCAAGCACTGTCGTGATACTGCCGGGCCAGCGTGTAAGTGGAGCAGTCGAACCAGTCTGATGAATAGGGCTTGGTAGCGGTTCCCCGTGAACGGTGATTATACAGCTTCGCGCCGCAGTCGGCACAGTAGAGAAGCCCGGTCAGGGGATTGGCCTCGCCAATAGTATCGTGGCGGCGGGGTGTCTTTCTCAGCCTCTGAGCCAACTCCCAGGTAGCCTTGTCCACAATGGCCTCATGGGTGTTTTCAAAAATCAGCCAGTCCTCCGGTGCGTGGACAACGGCCCGTTTGTCCTTGTACGATTCCTTGTGGGTACGGAAGTTGACCGTATGCCCCATATATTCCGGCTTGGAGAGGATTTGCCCGACTGCAAAACCGTTCCAACTATAGGGACGGGGGATGTCCTCTTTACTCTTCCATACGCCCCGCCCCTGTCTGGCGAAATAGGTGGCAGGCGTCTCAATCTTCTCCTCGCAGAGAATATCATACGGCCCGTGTCCCTCAATGGTAAGCTGGAAGTTACGCCGCACGACTACCGCCGCTTCTTCATCAATCAGCCAGTGATATTTGTCGTTGGGGTCTTTTCGGTAGCCGTAAATGGCACAGTTGGTGGTAGGCTTGCCGGACTCCCCCTTGACCCGGATGGCGGTGCGCTGCTTGCGGCTCAGGTCCCTCAAATACCATTCGCTCATGATGTTGACGAAAGGTGCGAACTCGCTGGAGCCGGGGTCGCTGCTGTCAATGCCATTTCCGATGGCGATAAAACGAACGCCTTGTTGCTTGTAGACAATCTCCGTATAGAAGCCGGTTTGCAGGTAATCTCTCCCGATCCTGCTCATGTCCTTCGCCAGCACCAAGGCCACTTTCCCAGCCTCGATGTCGGCAATCAACCGCTTCCATGCGGGGCGCTCGAAGTTGCCGCCCGACCATCCGTCGTCCGTATAATGGACACAATTTCTGTACCCGTGGTCGGCGGCGTAGCCCTCCAGGTATTTTTTCTGATTGATGACCGAATTGCTGTCCCCAGCCAGGTCATCGTCACGAGAGAGCCTCTCGTATAAAGCCGTGATCTTTTCTTCAGCCTGTGTTGCGCTCATGACGCGCTCCTTTCAGACTGACGGCTCATTTGTAGTGCATCCATCATACCACATTCTCCGCCGTTTTGCAGCCCCTCATTGCGGATCATCCGCAAAATTTTTTCTTCCATCGTCTCGCCGCCGTTATCAGAGAACACCACCTTCACTTTGTAGGTGGTGGAGCCGATGCGCCGGGTCATATATTGGCAGTTTGGGTTTTTCTTGTTTTTCGTCATGGTGTCCTTTCTCATATCATCGAAATTCAAAAACATAAATTTCCGATATGGGAAGCCGTTTCTCCGAAGCAGTTCCTGGCAGGCATATCCCTTTGGTGGTCCTGTGCCGTCCCCTTACGGGGCGCTCGCTCCCTGTTAGGAGGTCATGGCGGTTTAACTGCTCGGACGGTCATTCAGTTGTCATTTTCGCCACCTTTCTATTCTGAATTTTGGGTTATGTATGAGAAAGGAAAAAGCAGATACAAAAACCGCCCACGGAATATCTCCGCAGTCGGTTATGTATCTGCCAAATGAAATATGTGTATTATATAGACA
>OFHB01001055.1_pt1 | contig 16544 bp, 15 predicted proteins | sample 1521881 | NCBI WGS metagenome assembly OFHB01 (sample SAMEA3504090, study PRJEB24116) | mouse gut metagenome | biome: mouse gut; feature: mouse-associated habitat; material: faeces | place: Denmark | collected 2011
CCCCCGCCTCCCGGAACAGCTCCATCAGCCGGTCCCCGGTCCAGCCCTTGGCCACAGCCCCCAAATCCAGCTCCATTCCCTCCGGGAGAGTCACCCCTTCTTCTGTCAGGGCGACCTGGGTGTAGTCCACTTTTTCCAGCAGAGCCCGCAGCTCTTCCTGCTCCGGCACCCGGTAGTCCCCTGTGGTGAACCCCCAGGCCCGGACCACCGGGTAAATGGTCACGTCCAGCGCCCCCCCTGTGCTCTTGCACAAGGCCAGGGCTTCCGCCAGCAGGGCCTGGGTTTCCTCCGACAGAGAGACCGTTTCCCCGCCGCTGTGGTTAACGCGGTAGAGCTCGCTGTCCGTATCGGTGACAGACAGCAGCTCATCCAGCTCCGCAATCAGACCGACGGCCTGCTGGAGGCTCTGTTCAGCCTCTTCCCGAGGCTGGTGATAGATGGTCATGGCCATATACGTATCCATAGCGGTCAGCTCCCGGCTGGCGGGGCCGCAGGGCTCTCCGTGGGCGTGGGGCTTGCAGCCGGCCAGCAGAAGCAGTGCCAGCAAACAAATCCAAAAACGGGACAGCTTCATGAACAGCAGTCCTCCTGTAATATTTTTGCTCCATTATACACTCTTTTTTCACGGATGGCAAGAAAGGGCTTGACAAATCTGGAGAATGGGCTACAATAAGACAGGCATATGTCATGACATATATCAGACTGATAAAGCAGGTACATCAAAATGGAAAAGATAACAGCGTTTCTCAAACGAAAAAACATCGTTCTCTCCGCCAAACGGTACGGCATTGACGCCATGGGGGCCATGGCGCAGGGGCTGTTCTGCTCCCTGCTCATCGGCACCATTGTCAAGACGCTGGGAGAACAGGCGGGCATTCCCTTCCTGGTGGATGTGGGAGGCTATGCTTCCGCTATGAGCGGCGCGGCCATGGCGGTTGCCATCGGCTTTGCCCTCCAGGCCCCGCCGCTGGTGCTGTTCTCCCTGGCCACAGTGGGCTGCGCCGCCAATGCTCTGGGCTCCACCAGTCTGATCCCTGATCAGGACGGAGCGGGGGGACCTCTGGCAGTGCTGTTCATCGCCGCTATCGCCGCCGAATGCGGCAAGGCGGTGAGCAAGGAAACCAGAGTGGACATTCTAGTGACGCCCCTGGTGACAATCCTGGTGGGCGTTGGGCTCTCTGCCTGGTGGGCCCCGGCTATTGGTACCGCCGCCACAGCAGTGGGCGGCGTCATCATGTGGGCGACGGAGCTTCAGCCTTTTCTGATGGGAATCATCGTCTCAGTTTTGATGGGCATGGCGCTGACGCTGCCGATCTCTTCGGCAGCCATTTGCGCGGCCTTTGGACTGACGGGACTGGCCGGAGGAGCGGCGGTGGCGGGGTGCTGCGCCAATATGGTGGGCTTCGCGGTGCTCTCCTTCCGGGAAAACAGCTGGAGCGGACTAGTGAGCCAGGGGCTGGGTACCTCCATGCTGCAAATGGGGAACATTGTGAAAAACCCTCGAATCTGGCTGCCTGCTATTCTTACCTCAGCCGTTACAGGGCCCATTGCCACCTGCTTGTTTGAAATGGAGATGAACGGCCCGCCGGTGTCCTCCGGCATGGGCACCTGCGGACTGGTGGGACAGATTGGCGTATGGACCGGGTGGTTGTCCCCCAGTGAGAGAGCCGTTGCCAAGGGTGCGGCAGCCATTGCGCCGGGAATGACGGACTGGCTGGGGCTGATTTTGATTTCTTTTGTTCTCCCGGCTGTTTTGTGCTGGGCCTTCGGATTGTTCTTCCGGCGAATCGGGTGGATCAAAGAGGGAGACCTGATGCTGACAGAGTAAGAACCTGTATTCATAACCATGTAACGCCGTCTGGCCAGTCTTTTTCCCGCCATACGGCATTACATTTTCTTGTCATACGACAGCATGCCTGCAAAAATTTGCCTTGTCTTGCAAAAAACTTCTTACTGCTGGGCGTATTGTCAATGATCAGACAGAGCCCCTGGTATAAAAATTGCCCCCTCTGTGAGAGACCGTGAAAAACACAGTCTGTCATAGAGGGGGCATATTACAGAGCGCTTCTGCTTTTTACGCCATCTCCTCGGTGAGCCGGCAAATCTCGTCAATATATCCGCCGATGGTTTCAATGGTATCCAGCAGCGGCGTATCGGTGGAGATGTCCACCCCCGCCATCCGGGCCAGCTCTAATGGCGTTCTGGTACCGCCTGCGGCCAGAACCTGTTTCCAGTCCTCCACAGCAGGCTGTCCTTCGGCTTCAATCCGCTTGCACGCCTGAGTGGCGATCGTAAGCCCCGCGCTGTAGGTGTAGGAGTACAGCCCCATGTAGTAGTGCGGCTGGCGCATCCAGGTCAGCTCCGCGCCCTCCGTCAGCTCCACGGCATCACCCCAGAACTTCTCCAGAGTTTCCCGCATCAGCCGGTTCAGGGTCTCCGCCTGAACCCCGCCGCCAGTGTCCACGATCTTGTAGACCTCCCGCTGATAGGCCGCCTCCAGCAAATGGGTGACGAAATTATGGTAGTAGGTGTTGCTCACCATATTGCTGAGGACCCACCGGCGGAACCGCTTGTCCGGGTTGGTTTTCAGCAGGTAGTGGGCCAGCAGCAGCTCGTTCATGGTGGAGGGCGCCTCTATAAAGTAGGTGGAGACGTTGGTGCCGAATACGGACTGGGCCTCATTGCACCGCTTGAAGTGCCCCGCGTGGCCCAGCTCGTGGGCCAGGGTGAACACGTCGCTCATCTGCCCCTGCCAGGTCAGCAGGATATAGGAGTGGTTCCCATAGGGGCTGGCGCAGAAGCCGCCGGTGGATTTCCCATGGTTCTGGGCGAAGTCCACCCAGCGCTCCCGGTAGGCGGCGCGGATCATCTCCTGGTACTCCTCCCCCAGGACGGAGAGGCCCTCCACAATATACTTCTGCGACTCCTCGATGGTCACCGGAGGCACGTACCCCGGGTCCACAGGCAGCTTCAGATCGGCGTAGGTCATCCGGTCCAGGCTGTGGATCTTCTGCAGCAGCCTGGCGTATTTCCGCATATGGGGGGCCAGCTTCTCCATGATGAGGTCGATCTGCCGGTCATACAGGCTCCGGTCCACCTTCTGCCAGAAGAGCAGATAGTCGAACACGGACTTATAGCCCCGCTGGTCCGCGAGGATCTTCTCCCTCTGCACGTTGGCCTGATAGGCGGAGGCGGTGACGTTTTCATACTCCCGAAGCTTTCCATAGAACGCCTTGTACGCCTCCCGGCGGACCTCGGTGCGGGGATCGTACTCATACTTGTCCTCATAGAGGGAGTAGCCCAGGGGATGCTCCTCTCCCTCCGCCTGGAAGGAGGGGAATTTCATATCCGCCAGCTTGGCCATGTTGTAGATCTGGTAGGGCGCGTTAACGGCCGGACTGAGGGCCGCCAGCACCCGCTCGGTTTCCGGCTGGAGCTGGTAGGGCTTCTGCCGCAGCAGATCCTCCAGATAGGGCTGGTTGGGCCCTCCCTGGGCAGCGGCCTGGCGCAGCAGGTCCTCGTCCTGGGCGATCAGCTCGCTGTCAATGAAGCTCAGGCGGCTGTAGATCTGGGCGTCCAGGCGGGAAAACGCCGCGTCCCGCTCCTGGAGGGCCGCATCGCTGTAATCTACGGAGGCCGCCAGGCTGCAGTAGGTTCCCGTCAGAATCCGAAGCTGGTCCAGCGCACGGTACTTGTCCAGGCACGCCTGGATCGCCTCCGCTGTGGTCAGCTTCCCTTTGTATTCCTTCTCGATTTCGTCCGTCATCCGGCGGATGCGCTCCACGTCCGCCTTCCACTTCTCCTCGCTGTCATAGATCGCGCCCAGGTCCCAGGTCAGTTCCACGGGCACGTCCTTCCTCTGCATCAATTCCATCGTTTTTGCTCCTCTCCGCGCAAATTGCTTCCAGGTTTTTCCCTATAAAGGGGTCCACCGGCATTGTACCATTTCCCCAATGGATTGTCAAATTCCGTAAAAAGCGCCCTTCCGTCTTTTGCGTTTCCGGCATTTTTACCAAGCGTTCTTTGACAAGCTAACCGGAACGTGATACGATTGAATTGATCAACCGGGAGCTGCAAGGGAGGTGAAGCAATGAATCTTATGCTTGACGATATACTGTCCATGGATACGGAATCCTTTTTCCGGTATGTTGCATCCATACCATACGGCTATAAGGACTGTTTTGGGAAGCTGCATTATGCCGGCGATGCGGATTTCACCGTGGAAAATTATTCGTTTTCTTCACCGGAGGAAATTGTCAAAAACAACTGCTGCTGGTGTTGGGATTTGGCGGAACTGGTCAAGCTGTACTGCGCAAGGCATGGCCTTGCCTGCAAGTCATATTTTATGGAATATTTATCCGACAGCCTGCATCAAACCCACACGCAGGTCTTTTTGCGCTGTCAAGGGAAATGGAGCGCGGCGCCAGACAACTGCCTGGGGCTTTCGTTTGGAACTCCCTGCTTCGACGAATTGGAACCCTGTGTAACGTGGTTTGTAAGCATGTTTACGGATTACTTGAAGTCCGTTCTTAAAGAGAGCTATGCGGCGGCGAATCTGCTCGTCAAAGAGTATACCCGTACATTTCCTGCGGGTATTTCAGATGAGGAGTATCTTTCAATGGTACGGCAGTGAACCATCAGGTTCCGGCCGGACATGTTGACGAAGAAATCAGGGAAACGCTGATTGGGCGTCCGGCAATAACCGTCAGGCGGCTCTGCGTGCCCGCCGGCGATCGATGCCTTTCTCGCCCCGAAACCGGTACGCAGCCTGGAGGCCGGCGTAACAGGCCGCTTATTTGCATTTTCGCTGTTCTTTGGCAAAGCGTCTGGCATTCTTCATGCCTCCAACCTCTTTGAACATGCGCTCACACTTTTTAACTTCAATTTTCTTGCTGCTCAATCCATCATAACTGGTTTCATGCCCCAGCTTTTGATAGCTTTCCAAACGGCGGCTGTCTAATTCGCCGGATTCCACAGCAGCCAGAACAGCGCATCCGGGTTCATGGGTGTGCGTGCAGTCACGAAAACGGCAATTCTGCGCCAATTCCTCAATATCCGCAAATGCTTTGGAAAGATCGGCGCTTTCCGCCCCCATTTCCCGCATACCGGGCGTGTCGATAACCACGCCCCCCAATATGCAGGGGAACATTTCGCGGCCTGTTGTAGTATGCCGGCCCTTGCCGCTTTTGCCGATCTCCTGCGTGGCAGTAACCGGAGAGCCGAGCAGGTTGTTGATCAAAGTCGATTTCCCCACACCCGATGAGCCGATAAAGGCACAGGTCTGCTCCTTTTGAAAATACGGCAGGAACTTATCGTGAATATCCGTATCAAACATGGAAAGCGTGACCACATCGGAAAAACAGGAAATTTTCTCAACCTGTGCAACCGCCTGAGACATATCTTCGCACAGATCCGATTTTGTCAGAACAATGACCGGCGTAGCACCGCTGTCCCAGGCAATGGACAGATACCGTTCCATGCGGTTCAGGTTGAAATTCTGGTTAAGGGACATACACAAAAATACAATGTCCACATTGGATGCCACGGGCTGCGCCTGGCCTGATACGCCTACCGCCCTTCGGACGAACAGGCTCTTTCGGGCCAGCACCTGATGAATGACGGCAAGCCCGCTCTGAACAGCGACCATCACATAGTCGCCAACAGTTGGATATTGGGCAAGTTCCGCGGTATCATATCGGAGCCTGCCGGAAACCTCTGCCAACAGCTCCTCCTGCTCCGTAATTATCCTATACCTTCCACGGTACTGGGCAACTACTCTTGCTAACTGGTAGTTCGGGTATAAAGCCGCTTCTGCTAAAAAGCGTTCAGAAACGCCATAATAATTTAATTGTTTCAATGTGATAACCTCCATTTTATGTTCCCGAAGGAAGGAGGCCTGCGATAATTATTTCGTCGTACCTCCTTCCGATATTACAATCTCCGTTTTAATGGTGTTCATCATATATAACACGCTCCTTTCATTTTTATTGGCGTTCATTATAATAGCACTCTCCTTTCATTGGATGTTTCATTATATCATAGTTCGAAACGGATGGAAACAGGTAATCGGATGTATTTTGGCGTTAAGCTCTCCTTACTCCCGCTGCGTGGGGATGCGCCTTAATATGGCTGGCGTCGATCATCAGTCATTCATAATCCGGCTCATCGATCAGAATTTCCAGAAGTTTTTCCCAAACATCTTTTCTGCGTCAACGGATGGACCTATGATGAACGCTGCCCCGCTTCCCGTAATCGGGAAGCGGGGCACGCCAGGGCGCTCCGTTTCGCAATACCCAAAATACCGCATTGATAAAGCGGCGGTTATCCTGAGCAGCTTGTAATGCTACGCGTCGTTCTTCTGCCCTTTGTGCTTCGGCAGACACAAGTATTTTCCCCCTGAGGAGTTCATCCACAGCGCCGATCTTCATAAGTGCAGGATGTATAACAAGCTATACCCTTTTCTCCGCCCATGGGCATAAAAATTTGCTTACGTGATGCAAGATAATAGTAGTGGTTGCAAGGAAATCTGTGCTTTTCTGTGCGCCGAATCAGAACTGGCGCTCATAGATGGGGAATGTCAGATAGGCGGCGTTCATCATCTGTGAATACAGGTTCTCACACAGCCTTACTCCTTTTTATGCCTGTCTCCGGCAAAATACTCTTTGGCCAGCTCCGCGAAGGCCAGGCCCGCATTATTCAAAATCCGACCCTTTTTACTGGCCAGCACCAGGTCCCAGCTTACATCCGCATCCGTCACATCCAGCAAATGTATTTCACGCCTGTCCACCGAGTCCCATAGAGGCTGTCCCATCAAAAAAACACCCCAATTCCGTCCTACCAGAGACGCCAGGAAATCACAGTCGGTGGAGGACAGGGCAATGTTCGGCGTAAATCCGGCGGCCTCACAGTTGGACACAAACTGCTGATATAGCGAATAGTCGTCGCTTACTGTCAAAAAGGTTTCATTGCTCAGCTCTTTGAAGGAAACCGACGTCCTCCCTGCCAAACGGTGGCTCTTGTGGACGCCCAGGCGCAGATTCTGGCGGACCATGGGGATCACATCATACTTACCCTGATCTACCGGCAGCATTTTAAGCGCAAAATCCACCCCCTGGGATTCCAGGGATTCCAGTCCTCCCGATCCCCATTTGCTCTCCACGCGGATGGAAACCCTGGGGTATTTCTGATGGTAGATCGACAGCAGCTCCCCCAGATACACCTTGCTCAAAACCGGAGCGGCGGCAATGGATACGCTTCCGACAATTTCCCGGCTGATGCTCCAGGAGCTCTCCACCATATGGCTGTATGCTGTCAGAAAATCCCGGGCATAGCGGTAAAACAGCTTCCCCTCGCTAGTCAGATTCATTTTTCGGAAATTATAGTAGAACAGGTTCAGGCCAAATTCCTTTTCCAGCTTTTGAATTGCTATGCTGAGCGTGGGCTGAGATATATTCAAGGACTTTGCCGCCGCGGAATAGCTCTCCTGCTCCGCTACCTCCACAAAATAAATGATCTGCCGTATGTCCAGTATTTTATTCCGGGCTCCCTTATCCCCCTGGAGCTCGGCGCCCGTCCCCGCCTCCAGATCCGCCTTCTTCTTATTATACTTTTGCTGCGCCGCTGCTGTTCCCATCAATAAACATCCTCTTGCTTCATGACTCCCGCGGGACAGGGCTTGTTCATATGCCTCGTCCGGCGGTGTAAACGGAATGGTTTTCGTTAAGTTCCAGTATATAATATTTCTCCCCAATATGCAAGTACCGGCATCCGCAGGCCGCGGGGCAAAAGGCAGGAGGGCGGAAATTCCGTCCTCCTGCTTCCATGTACAAACGATTTCGGATCAGTCCGCCAGCAACGCCTCGTCAAAGCGGAGCTTTTTGCTCAGCAGTTCGTAGCCGTACTCTGTAACCAGGATGTTCTGCTCCATGTGGGTGCCTCCCACTTCGGGGCGGTCAAACATCGTTACGCGAGGCTCCACCGCCATCACCATGCCGGGGCGCAGCACGTAATCCACGCCTTTGTTGATGGAGGGAGAACCGTGGAGGCCGTACCCCAGCTGGTGGCCGGTGGCAAATTTATGCTCATACTTCTCAAAGCCCATCTCCCGAATTACCCGGCGGGCGGCGGCGTCCACGTCGGCGCAGGTATTGCCCGGCTTCACGGTGTTCAGCGCCTCCTGGAGGGCCAGGTAGTTCACCTTATACATCTGCTTTTGCAGATCGGTGGGCTTGCCGGTACACATGGAACGGCCTACGTCGCCGGTATAGCCCCGGTAAACGGAGCCCAGGTCGATGATGACCATTTCATTTTCCCCGATCACCTTTTCCGTGGAGATCCGCTCAAAAATGGAGGCGTTGACGCCAGAGGCGATATTGGTCACAAACGGCGTCATCTCACTGCCCAGCTCCCGCATCTTATACTCGGCATATGCCGCCACCTCATATTCCCGCCGGCCGGGCTTGCAGTACTCCAGCGCCGCCTCGCAGCCGATCTCCGCGATCTCCACAGCCCGGCGAAGCAGCCGGATCTCCTCCGGGTGCTTGACTACCGTGAGATCCACCCAGATCTTGGAAATATCCACAAACTCCATGGACGGGAATTCCGCCTTAAGCTGCAAATACATCTCATAGGGCAGCAGCTCTACGCCTATCCGTCCGGCGGTGATGCCGTAATCGCGAAAGATCTTAACCACCTCGCCGCCCCATTTGGAAAATCCGGGCAGCTTGCGGTGATCCTGGATGTCGGAGCGGATCTGGATGCGGTAATTGTCGCTGCCGGAGGTGTGGCCCACCACGGCGTCCCTGCCCTTGGGAATTACGGCCAGATACTCCGGCTCATAGAAGGGGCGGTAGCCCTTTACATAGAAGTCTGTGGCATAGCGGACCGTCTCCGCCTTCAGCAGCAGGATCGCGTCCAGGCTGTTTTCAGCCATGGCCGCCTGAATCTTCTCCTTCTTGGCCTGGTGCAGTACGTCGCCGCCGTAATAGGAAGGCTCTTCTTTCCACAAATTCATGGTATGTTCTCCTTTTGTCGTTTGTTTTGAGAGGATCATGTGATTATTTTATTTCACTTTTTTCTCGCCGGCCTTCTTGCGCATAGCTTGGATATAAGGCCAGGCTATGCTGAAGACGATAACCGCCACCAGTACCAGAGACACCGGGCGGGTAAAAAACGCCTGCAGAGTCCCTGCGCCGAACAGCTGGTAGGACCGGATCAACTGGTTGTCCGCAATGCCGCCCAGCACAATCCCCAGCACAATGGCCGGAAGGGAAAAATCGAACTGCTTCATCAAATATCCCGCCGCGCCGAATGCCAGCATCAGAAATACGTCAAACATAGCGTTCCGGCAGGCAAAGGACCCGGCAATGCAAAATACCGCGATGCAGGGAGCCAGGGCCTTGGTGGGGATATTCAGCAGATTGGTGAGGCCAAAGCCCGCGCCCATCGCCATAACCAGCATAACCGCCTGGGACAGGATGGCGGCCAGAATCAGCACATAGACCATCGGCATCTGGTCCCGTACCAGCGTGGGGCCGGGGGTCAGCCCCTGGATGCTCAGCGCGCCCAGCAGAATGGCGCAGGTAGAACTGCCGGGCACGCCCAGCGCCAGCGTGGTCATCAATGCGCCGCCCGTGCAGGCGTTGTTGGCGGCCTCCGGCGCAACCAGCCCCTCCGGGCAGCCGCTGCCAAACGCATCCCCCTGTTTGGAGGATTTTTTCGTCATGCCGTAGGCCGTAAAGGCCGCCACGGTTCCTCCGGCGGCAGGAATGGCCCCGATGACCATACCGGTTACGCCGCAGGTCAGGATGGTCCTGGGATACCGCAGAGCCATGCCCATCCCCTTTATGATCTTTCTAATGCTGGTTTTGGTCTGGACGTCCCGGTTTACAATAAATTCCTTGCCCACCATACTGAAGACCTCGGACATGGCGAAGAATCCAATGATGGCCGGTACCACCTGCACGCCTTCCGCCAGGTAGATGGAACCGAAGGTTGCCCGCCACTCCCCGGTGGGCGTCATGCCAATAGTTCCGATCAGCAGTCCGATGAAGCCGGACAGCATGGTTTTCGGTACATTGGCGCTGGAGGACAGCACTGCCAGAATACTGACGCCCATCAGCGCAATCAGAAACATTTCGGTCGAGCCAATCTTGACCGCCATCCGCGCGATGGGAATCATAGCAAAAATCATAAAGACATAGCTGATCAGACCTCCGCAGGCCGAGGCGCAGAAGGCCGCGCCCAGCGCCTCGCAGCCCTGGCCTTTCAGAGTCATCTGGTAGCCGTCAAAAGTGGAGGCGGAGGACTCCGGCGCGCCGGGGGTATTGAGCAGGATTGCCGTAATGCTGCCGCCGTAGATGGTGGCGATATATACGGAGATCAGAAAGACCAGGGCGTTGACCGGCGTAAGCGCAAAGGTGACCGGCAGCAGGATGCCTGTGGCCATGCTGGAAGTGAAGCCGGGAATAGCGCCTACGATAATCCCCATAAAGGTCCCGATGATAATCCAGATCCAGGTGCTGCCGCTGGCAAGCTCGCCCAGCGCGTGGGCCACGTATGCCGCAATTTCTCCCATTACGCATCCTCCTTACTGTAAAAATGTCAGCACGCCGGCGGGCAGGGGGACCGCCAGCCAGACCTTGAACACCAGGTATACAAAGGATACCATCGCCGCCGGCACGAGCAACAGCGCCAGCTTGCTGCGAATCCCCAGGATTGCCATGGAGAGCGCAAGGAACAGGAAAAGGGACAAAACCGCGCCTAAAAAGTTGAAGCTCAGCAGCGCGGCCAGGACCAGCAGCGCAAAGGCCGCCAGTTTGCCCGTAACAGCGAAGCCCGCCGGTTCCCTATCGGTTTCCGTCTGGGGTTCCCTGCAAAAACGGACCGACTGTTTGATGCACAAAATGCTGAACACCAGAATGCCCGCCAGCAGAAATCCAGGGAACATCATGGACGCCGCCGACAGGCCGCGGGAGGAAAGCAGGTAAGCCGCCGCGAATGCGTCCATCAGCAGGACCACGACAAGCTCCTTTGATATTTCCAGCCGTCCTTTGGGGGTCTTGATGATAAACATGGCTTCGCTCCTTTAATTGCCGCTGAACAGCGGCGCGACGACCGTCTCCACCTCTTCGGCCATCTGCGTCATCTGCCCGCTGTAGTCGCTGCCGGCCTCCAGCACGGCGGAATCATAGACGCTGGCGTCCTTCAGCATTTGGATATACGCCTCGTCTGCGCACGCGTTCCGGAATGCCTCCGTCAGCTTTTCATAACGCTCGGGATATTTGTCCACAAACTCGGAGGAGACGAAGTAGCACCCCATTCTGGCCTGGAACTCGTCCGAAGGCAGGGCCTTGCCGTAAGCCTCCAGCTGTTTGTTGAAGCTCTGGGCGTCCGGCCAGGCGCTGTTGGCCTGGTTGGTTCCGATGCCCAGCGCCTTCGCCTCGGAAACCAGGTCCACCCTGGCGTAGGCGTCGCCGAAAATAACATCCACATGTCCTCCCAGCAGGGCGGCGGAGGCGTCCGAGCCGCCGTCATAGGACACCAGTTTGACATCCAGGTCCAGGTTTTCCGCCAGCCAGAGAGCGGTGGCCTGCTGACCGCCGCCGGCAGCGAAGCCCACAGAGTATGTGCCGGGAGCGGCCTTTGCCGCCTCGATAAAGTCGCCCAGGGAGTCGAACGGAGAGGCGTTCAGCGCGAGCATGACAATAGGATCGTAGGACTCCACCCATATGGGCGTCAGATCATCATAGCCGTAGGTGGTATCCTGCAGGGCGACGGTATAGTAGATCCCGGGGGCGTTGACGGCCAGGAGGGAATAGCCGTCCGCCTCCTTCCGCAGGAAGGTTTCCGCCGCAATCTGACCGCTGGCGCCGCCCTGATTTTCCACTACGACGTTGATGCCCAACTCTTCCTGCAGATAGGGTTGGAGCATGCGGGCCAGCTTATCGCTGGAGCCTCCCGCGGAATACGCTACCGTGATTGTCAGCGTCCCGTTGGGGTAGCCGTCGCCGCCTTTGGCAGGACCGCCGCAGGCGGTCAGCATTGCCGTGCACACAGCAATGGTCAGCATCAAAACAAACAGCTTCTTCATGTTTCCGTTTTCCTTTCTTATGTTTTCATCATATCCGGCCTGACGCGCCGTCTCCTGCGCGTATCATCTGTGCAGTAGTATTCCTTAAAAACTAATTTTTCTGATGGTTTGCTAAAACACAAGATTTGCGCCGCTCCGGCTCAGTGCGTTTCACAGAATCTCCTGATCCGGAGGACGGCCTCATCGATGTCCTCGTCCGTAATGCCGCGGTAGGTCACCAGGCGGATGGAATCGTCTGTGATGTAGTGGGCCCGGACCTGCTCGCACTCCTCCAACGCTTTCAGCCAGGCCCTGCCCCGCAGGTCCCCGTGGAGGTCTACCTTGACGATGTTCGTCTGCACCGTGTCCATTTCTATGGAAATACCTCTGGCATCCTGAATGCCCTCGGCCAGCCGCCGGGCCCTGGCGTTGTCATGCGCCACCCGCTGAGACAGATGCTTGACCGCATACAGGCCCCCGCCGGCCAGGATGCCCACCTGCCGGAGCTGTCCGCCCAGCATCTTTCTGGTTTCCCGGGCCCGTTCAATGAACGCCCGGCTGCCGGCAACAAAGGAGCCGATGGGGGCGGAAAGTCCCTTGGAGACGCAGAACTGGACGCTGTCCACGCCGGCAGTCAGTTCCTTGACGCTGATTCCCAGCGCGCAGGCCGCGTTGAAGATCCGTGCGCCGTCCAGGTGGGTCGCCGCGCCGTATCGGGCGCACAGCGCAAGAATGCCCTCCATTTTGTCCCGGGGGATCACACAGCCGCCCTCGAAATTATAGGAGTTCTCCAGGCATACCAGCTTGATATCCCCTTCCCTGAGCCGCTGTTCCAGAGCGTCCAGCCGATACGCGCCCCGCTCGTGGGGCAGGCAGACCGCCTCCACGCCGCAAAGGTCCGGGTTGAAGATTCCCTTCTCCGCTTTGTACATGTGCATGTTCAAAGCGGTCACAGCCTTCTCTCCCCGTCTGCAGTGGGTCGCGACGCAGACCATGTTCCCCATTGTCCCTGACGGCACATAGAGCGCGTCCTCCTTGCCGAAGAGCTCCGCCACATACGCCTCGGCTTCGGCAGCGGTGGGGTCCTCTCCTTTGCAGCCCTTTGCCCGCCCGTCGTCTCCCACCGGAACATGCATCATAAATTCCAGCATATCCGGCGTTGGGAGCGTTACCGTGTCGCTTCGCAAATCAATCGTTCTCATGCAAATATCCTCCAATCAAGTCTGTTCCGGTCCGGTGTGTGCTATTCTACCACTTAGAATAGTTGATGTCAATACTTGCTATAGTTATTTTTTATTTTAGTTGGGCGAACAGCTAGTTTTTCTTGGCAATGCGCATACGGAATTGTTTGAACTGTGCATATGCAGCGTAAATCCTTTCTGAGCAGATGGATTTTTCCTGCCAGCGGCAAACTGCTTGGATTGCGCGTGCAAAAAATTGCGCATAAGCCCCGTTTGCTCCGGAAACCCCCTGTACATTTCCGCTGCCATCCTGTATAATAAGGAAAAACGAGCCCCCTGGGGGCGGGAAAGGAGCCACCCATGCGCATCAATCCCCAACTGCTGGAGAAAATCAAGGAGTCCCTGTCCTCCGTACTGCCCATTACCGCCATCGTTATGGCGCTGAGCATCACCATTGTGCCCCTGACGCCGGGCGTATTGGTCATGTTCCTCTTCGGCTCGTTTCTGTTGATCGTAGGCGTGGGAATGTTTACCCTGGGGGTGGATATGTCCATGACGCCCATGGGCAGCGCCATCGGCGTGACCATGAGCCGGGCCAGGCACAGGCTGCTGCCCCTGGCGGCGGCGTTCCTCCTGGGTATGCTCATCACCGTGGCGGAGCCGGACCTGACGGTGTTGGCCGGGCAGGTGCCCGCCATCCCCAATCTGACGCTGATCCTCACCGTGGCCGCCGGGGTGGGGCTGTTCCTGGTGGTGGCCCTGCTGCGCGTCATGCTGAAAATCCCCCTGTCCCGGCTGCTGACGCTCTTCTACCTGGGGGCCTTCGCGCTGGCCATCCTCTTTACGCCCAACGACTTTATCCCCGTATCCTTCGACTCCGGCGGCGTGACCACGGGGCCCATTACGGTGCCCTTCATCATGGCCCTGGGCGTGGGCCTCGCCTCGGTGCGCAACGATAAAAACGCCACTAACGACAGCTTCGGCCTGGTGGCCCTGTGCAGTATCGGGCCCATTCTCTCGGTGCTGGTCCTGGGCATCTGCTACGCCCCCGACAGCGCCAGCTACACGCCCCCCGTCCTGGCGGACATCGCCACCACCCGGGACGCCGCCCGGGAGTTCGCCGCCGCCTTCCCCCACTACGCCGGGGAAGTGGCGGGGGCCATCGTACCCATCTGCGCCGTCTTCCTGCTGTTCCAGCTGGCTACCCGGCGGTTCAAGCGGACCCAGCTGCTGCGGATCGCCAGCGGCCTGGTGTATACATACGTGGGCCTGGTGATGTTCCTCACCGGGGTCAACGTGGGCTTCATGGGCGCGGGAGAGCTCATCGGAGCCACCATCGCCGGCGGGGACCTGCCCTTCCTGCTGATTCCCGTGGGGATGATCATGGGCTATTTCATCGTAGCCGCCGAGCCGGCGGTCCACGTGCTGGTCAAGCAGGTGGAGGAGATCTCCATGGGCTCCATCTCCCAGTCCGCCATGCGCCTGGGCATGAGCATCGGCGTGTCCATCTCCATCGGTATCGCCATGCTGCGGGTACTGACGGGCGTCTCCATCCTGTGGTTCCTGATTCCGGGGTACGCGGTGTCTCTGGCGCTGACCTTCTTCGTACCCCAGCTGTTCACCGGCGTGGCCTTCGACGCCGGCGGCGTGGCGTCGGGACCCATGACCGCCACCTTCCTGCTGCCCTTCGCCATGGGCGCCTGCGAGAAATGGGGCGGCAATCTGATGACCGACGCCTTCGGCCTGGTGGCCCTGGTGGCGATGACGCCCCTGGTGGCCATCCAGCTGCTGGGCCTGGCGGGCCGGGTGAGGAAGCGGCTGGCCGACGACGCGCTGAAGGCCGAAATGGCCCGGGTGCGGGACGGCGTCTTCTACTATGACTGATATGCCCGGGCGTAAAAAACGCTATCCGCCCGGGGAAGCGAATTAGGGGGAACCGACTATGAAAAGACCGGAACAGATGTCCCTTATCATGTCCATCGTAGAGCGGGGCAGCGGCAGCAAGCTGGCGAAGCTGTACCATAAAAACCAGGTTTTTACCCATATCCGCTGCGAGGGACAGGGCACCGCCACCTCGGAGATCCTGGATATCCTGGGCCTGGGCGGGTCGGAGAAGGACATCCTTCTCAGCATCACCACCAGCACGGCCGCCCGGGCCCTGCTGGATAAGCTGGACGACGAGCTGCGGGGCGCGGCGCCGGGGAAGGGGATCGCCTTTGCGGTGTCCCTGACGGCGGTGAGCAGTCTGATTGCCGCCTTTATTGATCGGAAGACCAGAGCGGAGGACGAAGGGAGCGGGAGTATGGACAACCAGCAGAGGAGCAGTATGATTCTGGTCACGGTAAACCAGGGCTTTACGGAAGAAGTTATGGATACGGCAAGAAAAGCGGGCGCGCGCGGCGGTACCATTATCCACGCAAGATGGGCGGGCAGTGAAAGCGCGGAGGAGTTTTACGGCATTACGCTTCAGCAGGAAAAGGAAATCATCGCAATACTTTCCCCTTCAGAACAGCGTAAGGAAATTATGGAAGCCATCAATAAGGCGCATGGCTTGAAAACGGAAGCAAGGGGGACGGTGTGCTCTCTGGCGATTGAGGACGTTGTGAGGCTCGGATAATTGACAGAAACGGCAAAATGCGCTATAATGCAATAATGATTAAATTGGAAAGGCGGGATACATATGATTCTTGTAACTACAGATTATATCGAGGGGAAAACGCTGGAAATGCTTGGAATTGTAGGCGGCGCTACAATCCAGTCTAAGCATATCGGCAAGGATATTGGAGCAGGCTTCAAGACTCTTGTTGGCGGCGAGCTGAGGGGGTACACAGAGATGATGGAAGAAGCCAGAAGCATCGCGGAGAAGCGCATGGTGGAAAATGCGGAAAAAATGGGCGCGGACGCTGTGGTAAATGTGCGCTATACGACAAGCGCGATTATGCAGGGTGCGTCTGAGGTCATGGTTTATGGCACGGCAGTAAAATTCAGATAAGAAAACAGATTTGTAAAACGGCGGGATAAAGATTCCGCCGTTTTTCTATATGCTGCATGGAAATGCATTTTGTCATAGAATCCATGGATTTGGAAATAATGGAAACGGGAGGGCAGACGGTATGTATTTATTGATAAAAGACGGGGAATACCGCAGGGAAACGGCAGAATGGAAAGGGATTCCGGCGGAAGGGGAAGAAATTCTGGCGTTGTTCCCTTATGAGGAAGCAGGAAATTATGCGGAAAAATGGAGCATTGACGCGGAGGCGCTGGAGGAGGCGCGGCGGTTTGGCTATGCAAGA
>OFHB01001064.1_pt1 | contig 16455 bp, 19 predicted proteins | sample 1521881 | NCBI WGS metagenome assembly OFHB01 (sample SAMEA3504090, study PRJEB24116) | mouse gut metagenome | biome: mouse gut; feature: mouse-associated habitat; material: faeces | place: Denmark | collected 2011
TCTATGAAAGCCGTTATAACAGCACCATTTTCGCCCAGCTCACCCGCGCCTGTAAGATTGTCATGGACAGCCCCAGGCATGATCGTGAAAATCTGCTGATGTGACAGGCAGAAAAGGACCGGACCCACTTGGGTCCGGTCCTTTTGTTCTTCGCGGGAGTTTTATTCCGCCGCTTCTTCCCCGCCCATATCGGTCAGCTGACGCCAGATATTGTTGACGTCGTCCAGGCACTGGAAGTAAATTTCCGGCAGACGGTCCATAGGCAGCCCCAGCTCTTCACCGATGCGGTTGATGGTAGCCCAATCCGCCCGCTCATAGGCGAGAATCAGATCGTACAGCAACCCGCAGCGGCCCTCGTGGTTGATCAGCGCGTCTTTTACGTCGATAGAAATGGCGACCTCCGAGAGAATGTCCTCCAGAGGTGCTGCAATCAGAAATTGCAGCGTGGAGAACATACCCATCAAATAAGCGTCGCTCCGGCCCACCGGCATATTTTTGGCATAGCGCATGAGTTCGCTGGCAAAATTGGCCCGTGTAAAAGAGAGCTTGAGCATCTCCTCCTGATTTTCGTCCAGCTCTCCCTTTTCGTCCCGGCAGCCCATGAGGTAAATCCATTGACGCAGCTGACCCAGGCCCAGGATCGTTACCGCCTGGTGGACGCTGGTGGCCCGGTTGCGCAGAGCGAAATAAGCAGAGTTCACAATCCGCAGCAGACTGTAGGTAAGACTGGCATCCATGGAGATGATCTGCTCGATCTCCTCCACCTCGGGCTCGTCCTTGGTGATAGCCACCAGCAGACGGAAGAAGTTGCTCTGCAAGTAATTGGCGGAGTGGACGGCGGTGAACATCTGCTCGGCGGCATAACGGCCGCACATGGCGTCGGCCCCCAAAATGAAGGCTTTCTGATAGAGCTCCTCGGTATCCACGCCGGTGGCCACACACTTTTTCCCCATGTTATGGACCATCTCCGCCAGACGGCGCACTCCTGCGTCCTCGGCGTGGCGCAGGTCCACCATCACATAGTCAAACTGCCGCAGGTTGGAGATAAACCGGGGGGCAAACTGGAAATCCTTCACCGCTACGGAATACCCCTCCTGACGGTAACGCTCCACAAAGCGCATGGCCAGAGGATGAATGATCACGCTCTCCCCCACCACAATGACCAGCTCCTCTGGCGCAAACAGTTTGGGCGTCTGCTTCATGAGCAGGTTTGTGGTGAAGGTCATGAAATTCAGCGCACCTTTCAGCGTGGTGTCACTGGCCTGGGTCAGAAAGTTATAAATGGTTTCCGCCGCCGCAAAATCCTGGCCGTTTTCTCCATTGAACCCGGCGTCCTCGCCGGCATAACGGATTTCGTAGCCCAAGACTCCGCCCTGCAAATCCTTGATAGGCTGGCGGACAATATACTTGGTTTTTGCCATGTTGGCCATAGTGATAATACTCCTTCCCTATTTGGCCTGGGACACTCTCTCCAGCAGATGATCCATCACATCCACCAAATGGCCGATTTCCGGCTTGGTCAGCTGCTCGTCGGCTCCCAGCTGCCGGCCCTTGATGCGCATCTCCTCGCTGATAAGGGAAGAAAAGATAATGAGAGGGATTTCCTGGAAGCGGGGATGGTCCTTCACCAGCTTGGTCAGCCGGTGACCATCCATCTGGGGCATCTCAATATCCGTGATGATCAGCGCCACGTCCCGGGTCAGCTCGCGGCTCTCCGGCAGGGAGGTCAGGGCTTCCCACAGCTCCTGCCCGTTGGGGAACATCTTCAAGTTGACATAGTTGGCTTTCCGCAGAGAGTCCCCGATCATCTTGCTGAGCAGCACCGAGTCCTCCGCCACCCAGATGGGCTTGTCATTCCGGTCCCGGGGACCCAGGCGTTCCACCTCGGACATCTGGATGGTGGTTTCCGGCGCAATCTCCGCCACAATGCGCTCAAAATCCAGAATCGTCACCAGATCGCCGTCACACTGGGCAATACCGGTGGCCACGCCTTCCGCTCCGCCGGAAACCGTCTTATCCGGTTTCTGAATATCTGTCCAGGAGATACGGCTGATGCGGTCCACGGTGTGAACCCGGAAAGCAATGAACATCTTGTTGAAATTGGTGATGATAAAAATATCTTTGGGATTCTTCTCGCTCTCCACGCCCAGGTACTGGGGCAGATCCACCACCGTCAGCACCGAATCCCGGGGCTTGAAGATTCCTTCCACCGAGGGGTGGGCATGGGGCATGGGCTTGACCGGCTCGGAGATCATGATCTCGCGGACCTTGGCTACGTTGATGCCATACAGATTCCCTCCGATGGTGAACTTCATGATCTCAATTTCATTGGTACCGGACTCCAGCAGGATCCGGCTGTTGTGCGTTTCAGCCATTCTCTGACACTCCCATCTCTAAATTATTTCTTAGAAAAATATATCCTGCCGGCCGTAGGACCGGATGCACCCCTGTCCGCTGGCTACATCAAAGAGCAGCGTCCGGGCCACTGTGCCCCCCACATCCTCCGCAATCAGGCGGATGCCCTCCTGCCGGAGAATAGTGTGGACGCTTTCAATGTTTCTCTGTCCAATATTTCCAAGACTGCCGCCGCTGACCTCAAACATCTTGGCTCCGCCGGCAATCTTTACTGTAATACGGCTTTTCAGAGCCCCCTGACCCGTCATCTGCCGCACCGTTTCCCGGATACCGGTGTCGGCATATTTCATCGGGTTTTTCCGCCCCGCCTCCATATTCATGGGGAGCATCACGTGCAGCAGCGCTCCCAGACGAAGAGCGGGGTCCTGAAAGCACAGTCCGATACAGGAGCCAAGAGCATAAGTAATCAGTACGCCGGAGCCCTTGGCCATTTTCATATCCGCAATTCCGACAGTAATTTTATCGTTCATTCCGCAACGCCCAGCTTTGCTAATAAAAAGTTCAGAGAACGCACATCAGGCGAAAGCAGCAGGTGGCAGGGGACATGCTTGCTGTCGCAGACGAAGTTTCCCCCAATGGTCATCAGGTAATCGCTGGTTCCTCCGTACATCGCCATAGGCACAGCCAGAATGGCTCCCTGCATATCCACGGCGAAGCCGGGCACCGTCAGATTGACGGCAACTCCCGACAATCCCGAGAGGGCATTGATAAAAGTAGAGATGAGAATATTGCCCACTTCAATGAGCGCGGACTGGTGCATCTCCTCCAGCTCTCCGTAATCGCTGATCTGTACGTCCAGCATGGCGCCCAGCACCAGATTGATGAATTCCAGCTTTTGTACCGACAGCATCACACCGCTCATCTGGCCGCCCATACCCACCAACACGCCGGCGGTAACGGCCTCCGGCCCGCCAATCCAGTCAATGGCCTCGTTATAGCCCATGATCCGCACTTCCGGCAAAGTGATGCGTACCTCCCTGTTCAGCAGCTGGCCCAGTGCGGTGGCCGCGTTGCCGGTGCCGATGCTGCCAATTTCCCTCAGGGTGTCCAGCTCCAGGGAGTTGAGCTGATCAAAGCTTTTGATGTTCATATTCCGCCCTCCCCTTATCCTCTCAGATTATTGAAGGTCGTCTCAATCTCATCCGTGGCAGTCACCATCTTCAGGCAGTAACTGAAGGCTCTCTGGGATTCAATCACCTTGATGAACTCCTGCGTCAGGTCGGTGTTGCTCATTTCCAGAAGCCCCCGCACCACCTGGCCGGTGCCCAGGTACAACTGTCCGTTAAGATCGGTGGCTACCAACCGGTTGTCGTTGGTGTGCAGCATTCCATAATGGATGGCGTAATCAAAAACGCCAATGTTCAAATCCGCTTCCCGGTTCTCGGGATCAATGACAATAAAGTTTCCCTCCGGGTCCAGCACACAGCGGCCAAAGTTATCGCTCAGACGCCACACGGAGGTGGCCTGTGGGGGAATCAGCTCGCCATTTTCATCGTACTCCGGCTCCGCGTCCTCCGCGGGAGGAATGAGAAACTCGTTCATCTCAAAGGCTCCGTCCCGGGTAAAGGACACCTCCTCCGTGGCCGGATCGAACACGGCGAAAAATCCGTCTCCGTTAATGGCGAAGTCAAAGGTCATCCCTGTCTCCTTGAACCCCCGGCTGCTGGTATCAATGGGGGCGTGGATCATTCTGGCGCCGGTACCCTTGGGCAGCCGCTCGCCGTCAATGCCCTCCACATTGCGGTTCATCAGCTCGCCGAAGGCAACCCGCTCGCAGCGGTAGCCCTGGGTGTTGACGTTGGCAATATTATGGGACTGGACATCCATACGCAGCTGCTGCTGGTAGGCGCCGACGGCGGCGCTGTAAAATGACATATTCATCTGACGCGCACCTTCCTTTCCGTTCTTATGACAGCAAGCTCTTCACCTTACAGGCGGCCGAGCTCGGTGGTATCCTTGGTTATGACCTGATCATAAATCTTGCTCATCTCCGCAGCGCTCTGGATGGCCCGCTGGGCACCCATCATTGCCACCATCTCGTGGACCATGTTGCTGTTGGAGCGCTCCACCATGCCATGGTGGATGACATAACCTGTGCTCTCCTGAAGCTGGCCGCCGGTAAACAGACCGTGGTCATTGCGTACCAGAGCTCCGTTGTCCTGGAAGGCAAAAATCCCCAGCGTGGCCAGCTGGTTGCGGTTTTCCATGGTAAAGATGCCCCCGTCCGCATCCACGTAGATATTGTCCGTGGGCAGCTGAATGGGCTGGCGGTTGGCGTCCAGCACCCGGCCCTGCCCCGGCAGCACCAGATAGCCCTCTTCATCCAGGTTGAAACTTCCCGCCCGGGTATAGCCCACTTCGCCGTTCCACTCAATCGCAAAGAAGCCGTCCCCTTCGATGGCAAAATCCAGCGGCAGCTCCGTCTCTTCCAGAGAGCCCTGTGTGTAGTCCGTATACAGCTCGTCGGGAGCCAGAATATAGCTGATCCGTCCCAGCTCCTCGGTATTGACCTTGTCTTTGTTCCCCACCCGGCTGAGCATCACCTCTTTGAAAGCGGTACTGTCGGTATACCGGTCGGCCTTATAGCCGGCGGTGGAAACGTTGGTCATATTGTTGGAAATCACATCCAGCCGGCGGCCCTGACTGAGCATGGCGGAGGTAAGCTGATAAAATCCCTTGAACATAAGCAGTCTCTCCTCTCAGGGGGATCATTTTTCCCCATTCATGTATTGCTTCATATACAGCTTCAGCTTCTGGATGGCCCGGGAATGAATCTGGGAGATGCGCGGTTCGCTGACCTCCATGACCTGGGCAATTTCCTTCATGCTGAGGTTTTTCCTATAGTACAGGGACACCACCATCTGCTCGTTCTCCCGCAGGGAGGCAATGCCCTCGGTAAGTGTGTCCAGCAGCTCCTGACGCAGCAGAGAGTCCTCCGGGCGGCCCGCGCCGGCGCTGTCCGCCACGTCCACCCCTCCCTGCTCCTGATCGTCAAAAATGGAATCCAGACTGAGCAGGTTGCACAGGGCGGAGTTGGCCAGATCCTCCTGATACTGCTGGCTACTGATGCCCAGCCGGCCGGCTATTTCGCTGTCGGTGGGACAGCGGCCCAGCTCGGAGTAAAGCTCCACGCTGGCCTGATCAATTTCCCGGGCCTTCCGCCGCACACTGCGGGGCACCCAGTCCTGCCGTCTGGCCAGGTCAATGACCGCCCCGCGGATGCGTTTGGAGACAAAGGTTTCAAACTTGATTCCCTTGTCGGGATCAAACTTGTCAATGGCTCCCACCAGAGCCAGAACCCCTTCGTTGATGATATCGTCCACCTGAGCGAAGCTGGAATACACGCCCCGCACCTGCAAAGCAATGGACTTCACCAGCCCGACATACCGCAGAGCCAAAGGCCATTTCAGGTCCGGACAGCCGCTGGAGCGATAGAGCAGGAGCAGATCCTCCTTGCTCATCTCATCCAGCTCTCTCTGGGTATAACCCAGCTCCTCCATGGTCAGAGGGGCGCCCCCGGCGCTCATACTGCCGCCGCCTTTCTCTGCGCTCCGGCATCCCGCAGCATGGTAATATTGCCAAGGGACTGAATCTGCACGTCACTGGTAATCTCATTGAAGGCCAACACGTACAGATTCGGGTAAAACTGAGCCAGCATCCGGGCAAAATAGACCCGGATGACCTGGCTGGTCAGCACAATGGGCGTCTGCCCCAGATCGTTGAACTTCTTGATCAAATCCGCCAGCTGGGTAACAATCTGCTGCATGAGATCGGGACCCATGGCCAGGTAAATTCCCTGCTCGTTCTTGCTCAGGGATGCGATCACCCGCTTCTCCACCTCGGCATCCAGCGTAACCACCCGCAGCTGCCCATGCTCGCAGAAGCGGCGGGTGATGGTGCGGCTGAGCGCGGAGCGGACATTCTCTGTAACCATATCCAAATCCTTGGTGGTAGCCAGAGCGTCCACTGCGGTTTCCAGAATGGTGCCCAGATCCCGGATAGGCACGCCCTCCCGCAGCAGGTTGCGAAGAATACGCTCCAGATGGGCATAGCTGAGGAAATTGGGAATCGCCTCCTCCACCAGCTCGGGAGAGGTTCGCTTGAGATTTTCCACCAGCTGAATCACCTCTGCCCGGCCCAGCAGTTCGTGGGCATGAGAGCGAACAACCTCGCTGAGGTGAGTCTGCATAACCGAGAGCGGGTCAATCACCGTATAGCCGTAAATTTCCGCCATTTCCTTGTTCTCTGGCAGAATCCACCGGGAAGGAATGCCATAAGCAGGCTCCACAGTTTCAATACCGTCGATCTCTCCGGCGGGATTGGCCGGCTCCAAGGCCAGATAATAGTCCACCAGAATCTCGCCCCGGGCCACCTCTTCGCCTTTGATCTTCACCACATACTGGTTGGTTCCCAGCGCAGAGGAGTCATGGAAGCGGATGGAGGGAATGACAAAGCCCATATCCTGAGCGTACTGCCTGCGGAAAATGACGATGCGGCCGATCAGCTTGCCGCCGCTGTTTTCGTCCACCATGGGAATAAGACTGTATCCAAACTCCATTTCGATGGGATCCACCGTCAAAAGCGGATAAATATTGTTGATATCCTTATAGAACTCATTGGCGCTTGGCTGAGGCGCCTCCTCCTGCACTGCGGCGGCAGCCGCCTGAACAGCGGCCTCCTCCACCTGCTGCTTATCGGCTTTGGTGCTGATAAACCAGCCGGAAACGGCCAGCCCGACGCCCACGATCAGCAGCGGCACATGGGGAGTGCCGGGAATGCAGCCCAACAGCGCAATCACCAGTCCGGCGGTAAGAATGGCTTTGGGTTGGCCCAAAAACTGCCGGACCACGTCGTCATTGAGGCTGCCGTCGGATACGGTCCGGGTAACTACCATGGCAGTGGCCGTAGAGATCATCAGAGAAGGAATCTGACTGACCAGACCGTCACCGATGGTGGCGATGGAGTAGGTCTGCACCGCCGCGCCCATCTCCATCTTGCCGATGGTCACGCCCATAATCAGTCCGCCCACAAAGTTGATGGCGGTGACGATGAGGCTCAGGGTGGCGTCGCCCTTGACGAACTTGGTAGCGCCGTCCATGGCGCCGTAGAAGTCGGCTTCCTTCTGGATCTTGGCCCGGCGGGCCTTGGCCCCCTGCTCGTCGATGAGGCCGGAAGAAAGATCCGCGTCGATGGCCATCTGCTTGCCGGGCATGGCGTCCAGGGTGAACCGGGCCGCCACCTCGGAGACGCGCTCCGCGCCCTTGGTCACGACGATCAGCTGGACCAGCACGATAATCAGGAAGATGATGACGCCCAAGACGATATTCCCCTGGGTAATCATGTTGCCGAAAGACAGAATGACGCTGCCGGCGTTACCGTTGTTGCCCAAAATCTGCCGGGTGGTAGAAATATTCAGCCCCAGCCGGAACAGGGTGGTAATCAGCAGCAGGGATGGGAATATGGAAAAATCCAACGCGTCCGACACCGTCATGGTAATCACCAGGATCAGCATGGACAGGGAGATATTGACCACCAGCAGTACGTCCAGCAGCGCAAGAGGCAGCGGGACGACGATAAACAGGACAATGACGACTACCGCGAGCGCTATGCCGTTTTGGAGAATTCGCTTCATGGGCGCTGTCCTTTCCAGAAATCAGGTCTTGCCATTCTTTCATCCTATCGTAAACGCCCTTTACGGGCGGCGTTTTCAAACTCAGCTTATGCTTTGGACTCCTCGTCCCGGTCCAGCTTCAGCACGTAGACCAGCACCTCCGCCACGGGTCCATAGAACTCCATGGGGATCATCCGGTCCAGCTCCGCATCGGCGTACAGGCTCCGGGCCAGGGGTACGTTTTCCACGATGGCCACGCCGTTTTCCTCGGCCACCGACACGATGCGCAGCGCCAGCTCGTCGAGGCCCTTAGCCACCACCACCGGCGCGTCGTCCTTGTCGGGCTTATACCGCAGGGCCACGGCCACGTGGGTCGGGTTACGGATGACCACATCCGCCCCGGGCACCTGCTGCATCATGCGCTGCTGGGCCCGCTGGCGCTGGATCTGCTTGATCTTCCCCTTCACCTGGGGATCGCCTTCGGTTTGCTTGTACTCCTCCTTGACCTCCTGCTTGGACATCTTCAGCTGCCGCTCGTAGTCCCACCATTGGTAGAGGTAGTCCGCTCCGGCCAGCGCCGTGAAGGCAATGACCACCTGGAGAATCAGGGTCAGAATGTCGTCAAAGAGGATGCCGCAGGCCTGGCTGATCTCCATGTCCAGAAAACGGGAGAATCCCAGGACCACGGTCTGGAAGTAATTGTAAATGAGGTAGAGCAGGATGGTGATCTTCAAAAGCCCCTTGAGGGCCTCCACCACGCTGCGCAGGGAAAACAGCCGCTTGAACCCCTGGAGGGGGCTGATGCGGTTGAACTTGGGCTTGAGGGACTCCGCGGAAACCAACAGCTTGGTCTGGGCGAAGGTGGCCGACACCGCCAGCACCGCAGTGACCCCCAGAAAGGGGCCTGCCACAACAATGACGGTCATGATGCACTTCATCAGCAGGGGCCGCAGGATGCCCGGCATAGCGGCGGGAGCCGTTTCCTCGATATAGCCGAAGCAGGTGCGAAACAAGCCGTCCGCCTGCTCCGGCACCACGCCGCTCATGACCTTCAGCATCGCCATGCTGCCCAGGAGGGTGGCGACAGCCACCACATCCTTGCTCATCATGACGTTACCTTTTTTTCGTTCGTCCCTTCGCTTTTTGGGGGTTGCTTTTTCGGTTTTGGAATCGCCGGCCACCGTCTGTCCCCCCTTTCCTCAGCCGCGCCGGGCCGCCCGCCGCAGGGGACCCGCTATCCCATCTCCAGCAGCAAGCGCTGGATCTGGAGAAGCATTTCATTCTCCGCCGCCAGCAGATACTCGCTGAACGGCGCAAGCAGGAGCAGCAGCAGGGTCAGGCCGATGATGACCTTCAGCTCAATATTGATGGCGAACACGTTGATCTGGGGGATGACCTTCATGAGGATGCCCATGCCCACCTGTCCCAGCAGCTCCGCCGCCAGAATGGGCATACACAGCTTGATGCCCATGACGGTGCAGCTGATGAACAGCTCCAGAATCGCCTGGTACACATCCGGACCGAAGCCCACCTGCCCATAGGGCACCACCCGCCCCGAGGCCATGAAGATCCTCAGCAGGGTGTAGTGCCCGTTCCCCGCAAAGAACAGCAGCATCATCAGGATGTTCAGCAGCGAGGCCGTCACCGTGGTGGAGGTCTGGCTGCTGGGGTCGTAGGTCCGCCCCATGCTCATGCCCATCTGGATGTCGATGGTTTCACCCCCCAGCAGGGGGATGTAGAAAAACAGGTTGATCACCATCCCCAGCAGGTAGCCCATCGCCAGCTCCAGAAGCAGCAGGACACCCAGCTCCAGAATGCTCTCCGGCACCGCAGGGCGGTAGGCGGTCACGGGAAACACCGTAATGCTCAGCAGGAGCACCAGCCCGCTCTTGACAATGCCGGGCACATTCTGCCGCCCGAAGATGGGATTGAACAGGACGAACCCGCTCATCCGGGACAGGATCAGGAAAAACAGGTTCACTTGCGCCCAGTCCACGCCGCCGCCTCCTAACCTGTCATCAGCCCGAAGAGTGTCCGGGCGTAGTCCAGCAGCGTCTCCATCATCCAGCTGCCGCCGATCAGCAGCACCAGTATCACCACCGTCAGCTTGAAAATGAAGGACAGCGTCTGCTCATGGATCTGGGTCACCGCCTGGAAGATCGCCAGCAGCACGCCCACCGCCATACTCAGCAGCAGCATGGGCGCGCAGAGCTTGATGACCACCCAGACGCCCTCCCGCAGGACCTCGGCTACCATTGCGGTATCCATTTTTCGCCGCCTCCTCTCATTTTACCGTCCGGATCAGGGTGGAGAACAGCAGCTGCCAGCCGTCCAGCATGATAAACAGCAAAATCTTGAAGGGCGTGGAAATCATGGACGGGGGCAGCATAATCATGCCCATACTCATCAGGGTGGACGATACGATCACATCGATGAGCATAAAGGGGATATACACCAGAAAGCCGATCCAGAAGGCGGCCTTCAGCTCCGAGGCCACAAAGGAGGGGACAATCACCGTAATGGGCAGATTCACCGACTGGTCCAGCTCCTCCTCCGTAGCGGGAGGCGTCTCGCCGGCCATCTCGCAGAACAGCTCCAGGCTGGCAGGCTCCGTGTTGCGCAGCATGAACTCCTTCAGCGGCACCTGGGCCCGGTTAAAGAACTCCTCCTGCCCGATGGTCCCGGCCACATAGGGGTCGTAAGCGGTGGTCTTGATCTCGTTCATAGCCGGGGTCATGGTAAACAGGGTCAGAATCAGGGCCATGCCCACCAGCACCATATTGGGCGGGGTCTGCTGGGTGCCCATGGCGGTGCGCAGGAAGGAGAAGGATATGACATACCGGGTAAAGGAGGTCATCATGACCACCAGCGTCGGCAGCAGGGCAATGATAACCAGCAGCAGCGTAATATCCAGGGCCTGGACGCTGTCGCCGTTGACGTTGATGATCGAGTCTACAGGCACGCGCTCTCGCCTCCTCTTGGTTTATTTCTTTTCCCGGAGCTTCCGCAGAAACTCACGGAAGTCCGGGGGCGTTCCCTCCCCGCCGCAGGGAGGCGCGGCCCAGAGGGCCGACTCCTCCTCCGTCAATTCCCGCAGCAGGGAGACGCCGGAGGGAGAACTGCCAAGCAGAAGATACCGCCCCGCCAGCTCCACGACCAGCAGGGTCTGATCCCTCCCCACCGCCAGCCGTTCCACTACGCGCATACGCCGCTCCCGGCCGGCGGGGCCGAAGCTTCCCCCCGCCAGGCCGCTGCCGGCCCAGCGGGTGAACAGCCAGCACCCGCCCAGCACCAGCAGCAGAATCAGCAGTACGCCCAACAGGGAGAGGATGTCCTTGGGCATCAGGGCTCGCCGACGATGGAGGTGACGGTTTTGAGCACGCGCTCAATCTTGAAGGGCTTGACGATGAAGTCCTTGGCGCCGGAACGGATGGCGTCAATGACCATCGTCTCCTGACCCATGGCGGAGCACATGACCACATTGGCGTTGGCATCGGCGGCGCGGATGGCCTTCAGGGCCTCCAGGCCGTCCATGTTGGGCATGGTGATGTCCATCAGCACCAGATCGGGCTTCAGCGTGTTGTACTTCTCCACGGCGTCCGCGCCGTCCACGGCTTCGTGGAGGTCCGTGTAACCCGCCTTGCTCAAGCCGTCCTTGACCACCTTGCGCATAAACGCAGCGTCGTCAACCAAAAGAATCTTAGCCATACTATACACCTTTTCCTTTATAGTTTCATTATTGATATGAGGGATTTATGTTATACTGCCAAATTTCTTTAGAACTTTGTCAGTTCATTGATGTCGGGCTTCTGCAGGATCTCGGTGATGCGGATGCCGAAGTTGTCGTCGATCACCACCACGTCGCCCCGGGCGATGCACTGGCCGTTGACCAGCAGGTCCACCGGCTCTCCGGCCAGTTTATCCAGCACAACCAGCGACCCCTTGGAGAAGGCAATGATGTCCTGAATCTTCCGTCTGGTACGGCCGATCTCCACCGCGACCTCCAGAGATACCCCCATAATCAGATCCAGATTCTCTTTCTGCTCCTGACTGAGACGGGCGTCGGCGCTGAGGGGCTCCATCTTGGGCTTCTGGGTGCTGATGACCTTGGGCTCCGGCGGCTGGGCAGGCTGCTGGGGCTGCGGCGGATACATATAGTAGGGCGGATAAGGGGGATAGGGATACCCGCCTTGTCCGGCAGGCGCCTGGGGGGGATAGGCTGGATAGGGCGGCGGATATCCGCCCGGCTGCTGTCCGTTCCCCTGGGCTGGCGCAGGCGCGGGCGCTGCCGGAGCGGGAGCCGCAGCTTCCATCCCTCCGGCCATCATCCTCTCAATTTCCTCCTGGGTCATGGTGCCGCCGGAGGAGGAGGCAGGTTCCGGTGCGCTCCCCACGCCGCCGGCCATCATCCTCTCAATCTCCTCCTGGGTCATAGTGCCGCCGGAGGAGGCCGCGGGTTCCGGTGCGGGAGCGGGAGCAGGCGCCGGAGCGGATGCTCCGCCCATTTCTCCGTCAACATCCAGCCCCATGCCGGAAACCAGCTCCCGGGCCAGATCCACGCTCATGACGTTCATGAACTCGCTTTCCACGACGCCCTCAATGCTCAGCCGGAAACTGACCACCACGATGGGCCCCGTCTGAACCGGGAAGTGCTCTTCCCGCACCTTATCCAAATCCTCTAATTCAAAGGATTCAGGGGTGGAGATGTTCACCATCCGTCCCAGCAGATCGCTGAGGGCCGTAGAGGCCGCGCCCATCATCTGGTTCATGACCTCGCAGACCACGCTGATGCTCAGCTCGTCCAGCTGGAATTCCTCATCGGGGGTCTCCGTACCCAGCAGGATGTCCACAATGGCCTTTACGTCGCTGCGCTTGAGCATCATAATGTTGCTGCCTTCCAGGCCGCAGACATATTTGATCTCCACGCCGATGGCCGGCTCGATCCGGCCAAGAGAAAAATCCTCCGCGTTGATCACCTGAACCGTGGGGGTTGTAATGTCCACGCGGTGGTCCAGCATATTGGAAACTGCCGTAGCGGAGGAGCCGAGGCTGATATTCATGGCCTCCCCGATGGCGTCTATCGCCAGTGGACTAAATGTAATTTCTCCCATCAGGATACGCTCCTTTACGCCTTAATATATGTCTCACCGATTTTCACGGCCATTTGCTTGTTATATATTCCCATGCGCCCGTCAAACCACCGTCTGCCGCTGATATTCAGGAAGATGGGGGCGTCCTTGGGCTGCTGGATGTCTACCACGTCGCCAACGTTCAAGTGGTAGATATCGCTCAGCTGAAGCCTGGTACGGGCCAGCTCGGCGATGATCTCCAGATCGGAATCCCGCAGGGAGTCAAAAATCTCCTCGGATTTGTCTTCTCCACTGTTGCGATGGCCGGTATTCTTGCTGATCTCCGTGAAGATATTGGTCAGCATTTCCCCCGGCAGGCACATGCTCAGCCGCCCGCTGCTGTTGGGGAAGCGGATATCCAGCCCCACGATGACAACCGTATCGTCATAACCGATGAGCTGCACCAAGGTGGGGTTCGTCTCCGTACGCACATAGGAGAAATCCAAACTGATGTAGTTCTCCCAGCTTCGGCCCAAAAACTTCATCATATCACTGATGATGTCCTTGTACATGTTCAGCTCCAGATCCGTCAGCTTGTAGTCGGGGTCCAGGCCGTCATCCGGCTCACCCTCGCCGCCCATCATCCGGTCCATCATGGTCAGCAGCACCGGCGTGGCCAGATGAATCAGAATCGGGGACTCCTCCTGCAGCTCCTCCCGGTTCAGCTTTGCCAAGGCCAGCACGTCGCCCTCTCTCAGCGCGTTGGAGAACTCGTAGTAATGCAGCTCCTCGATGGACCCCACCTCGATTTCGCAGGTGGAGTGAAACATGGCGTTGAGCCGGGAGTTGATAACCCGGGTGTAGTTCTCGTAAATGCTGTTGAGGATTTTCAGCCGGTCCTTACTGAATTTCCGGGGACTGAAAAAGTCATACTTTTTATATTTTTTCTCGGGGGACTCCTCTTTTTTGGGGCCCTCATCGAGCGTTCCGCTCTGGGCCGCAGCCAGCAGGGCGTCAATTTGGCTTTGTGATAAGACTTCTGCCATACTGTCTCCTCATTCCCAACTTTGGATTCCAAGCGCGCCTTAACGGGAGCCGGGCGCTTCTGCTCTGACGGATATGGCGCGGGGAGCGGGATCACTCCGCCGCTGTATTGGTAGTGCTTTGAGTGGGGTCGCTGGGATTGGACTGGCCGGTGGTGGTGTAATACTCCGTGACGCTGCCGGCAAAAGGACTGTCCAGCTCCTCGTCCGAGAAGGAAATCATGATCTCCACCCGGCGGTTCTTCCGGCGCTCCGCTTCCTCCACATTGCCTGCAATGGGCCGCCACTGTCCGTATCCCTGATCCACAATCCTGGCGTAGTCAACCTCGGTGTTCTCCTGAAGGAAAGCCGCCACTGTGGCCGCGCGGCTGGCTGCCAGAACGCGGTCTTTGTTGGCGTTATAGGTGCCCTGGGCTGTTGCGGTGTGGCCGCTGACGACAATCTCATCAATATAGGTTCTTGCATTGTTGAGAATGGGACACAGGCCCAGCAGCGCCTCCTGCCCTGCGGGAAGCAGAGTGTAGCTGTCGCCCCTGAAGAACACGTCGTCACTGAAGCGGATATACATATATCCATCCCCTACGGTGGACTCCACGACAGACTCATCATTCTGTCCGGCGGCATACTCCGCCAGATATTTCAGGATCATCTCCACGTCCTCGTTGACCTCGTCCTGCGTCATAGGCATGTCGTCGCCTAATTGCTCGTCATTCTGGCCGTCGGGACCCAGAGGCTTGTCGTCCGTACTGACTTCAGCATCCTTGTTGAAGCTCTGTACGATCATCATCCACTTTTCCTCGCTGATGGTGGACATGGAGTACAGCAATACGAAGAAGCACAGCAGCAGCGTCACCATGTCGCCATAGGTGTCCATCCAGTTGGCGCCGCCTTCACCGCCGCTCTTTTTCTTTTTTATGGAAGCCATATTTTGCTCACCTCATTATGCAAGGCCTCGCCCCTTACTCGGCGGCGTCGCCGCCCTTGCCCTTCTTGCCGCCGCCGGAGCCGTCGCGCTGGCGCTGGGCCACGAAGGTCAGCAGCTTCTCCCGCAGGGCTTTGGGGTTGCTTCCCGCTTGAATGGACATGATGCCCTCCACGATAATCAGCTTGCAGAGCATCTCCTCCTCGTCCCGCTGGCGCAGCTGGGAGGAAATGGGGCCAAAGACCATGTGGGCCATAACGCAGCCATACAGGGTAGTCACCAGAGCGGTTGCCATGGCGGGACCCAGATCGCCGCCGCCGCTGGATACGTCCATGGCGCGCAGCATGTTAATCAGACCGACCAGCGTACCCACCATGCCGAAGGCCGGGGCCACGGAGCTGCCCTTGTCGTACATTCCCGCGCCGGCCTCGTGGCGGGCGGAGGACTGCTCAATGTCGTTCATCATGATCTCACGGGCCTGGTCGGCGTCGTTGTTGTCCACGATGAGCATGATGCACTGCTTGAAGAAGGGGTCCTCCTGCTGGTTGCCCTTTTCTTCCAGGGCCAGCAGGCCGTTCTTACGGGCCACCTGGGCCAGCTCTACCAGCTCGTCAATAATAGCCAGAGGGTTGTTGCCCTTGGTGTTCATAAGCACCTTGAAGTGCTTGGGAATGTCCTTCAGCGCGGATGGCGGGAAGGAGGCGATGATGATCATAACGGTACAGCCGATGGTGATGAACACGCTGGCCGGGTCCCAGAAGTTGCCGACCTGGCTGGGCGTGAAGCCCGTCTCGCCGCCGAACATCATACCGATGATCATAACCGCCACAGCGCCAACAAAACCAATTACATAGGTAATATTCATATCTTTTCTCACCCATTTTACTCCCCGAAGGGGAGAGATAGTTCTTTCGCAGGGCGCATTTGAAGCACGTCCAGGACCTCTGCCTCAACATCCCTCAAACGCGCCCCCGCCGGGCGCGTCAGCGCTTGTCGGTCACGGTAACGATCCGATGGATGTCCTGCACCTTGGCATTGTAGTCCTGGATCTTCTTGATAATATCCTCCGGCGTCTCCTTGACAATGAAATAATCCCGGTTCATCATGACGATTTTAGACTCCGGAATCTGCTCCACAGTCATGATCTGATTGTGGTTGAGCAGAAATTTTTCCCCGTTGCGTTTGGTCAGCACAATCATACCATATCTGCCTCCTTTCTGTCCAGTCCCCCCAAAGCGCGGCTCTGGGGGGGCGCACACCCCGAAACAATTGCAAATTCTAGGGTTACGCCCCCTCTGGAGCCAACGCCTCAGCGCAGAAAAAATTTTTTCAATCAGGGATTACCGCTTCATATTCACCAGTTCCTCCAGCATGGAGTCGGTGACGGTGACGATA
>OFHB01001075.1_pt1 | contig 16364 bp, 12 predicted proteins | sample 1521881 | NCBI WGS metagenome assembly OFHB01 (sample SAMEA3504090, study PRJEB24116) | mouse gut metagenome | biome: mouse gut; feature: mouse-associated habitat; material: faeces | place: Denmark | collected 2011
TTATCCACTTTCCGCGGAAAACCCATATGGGCGCTCAATCGCGAACATCTTGCCTATTTGATTGATTATTTAAGCGCTGATTTACGGGAAAATCCTGTCAACTTTTATCAAATGAAAACACAGGCAGACCACCTCCCTGCCTTTATGAAATCAGCCAAAAACAGAAAAGGAATTATAAAGCAGCTAAGACGGATGCTTGATTTTGCTTGATGCAGTAATATAAGCAATCGAGTAGGGAAGAGCCATCTTCTCCTACTCGCGCGCCGGGCACCCGTCAGCGAACCGATTTATCGGTTTGATGACATATTTCACCTGGGTGCCCGTGTGCATCAAAAAGGGGCGATCTTTTGACCGCCCCCATTTTTTAAATCCTTACTTTTTACGTTTTGATATCATAATACCTGCTGCTGCCGCCAATACTGCCACAGCCCCCATCGCTACAAATGGCGCTTTGCTTGATGTTTTCTTTGCTGTATCTGCATCGTTTTGATTGTTCGATGTATCTGCTTCTGTCTCTTGTGTCTCAGTATCTGCTTTCGCAACTGTACTATCACTTTGTATCAATACCATAGCTGATATCCCTGCCACTGACACAGAACCTTTCGCAGTACCTACCGAAGCTGTACCTGCTGTTGTTTCATTTACACAAATATCCCATGTACCGGCCGGAAGCCCCACATTCACTGGATTCTTATTTGCATTGAATATAACGGTAATTTTTTCAGCCGTATCTCCGTTTGCATGATTTGATATCGTATATCCAACCACATTTGCATCAAGACCTGTCATAAATGAAAGATGATTCTGAATATCCTCTGCTGTTGTCATACGAAGTGCATTATGTGCCTTGCGGAATGCAATCAATCCCTTATAATATTCATACGTATCTGTCACATTAGACTTATTATCCCACTTAATGCTGTTGGTTGAATCAGGAGACGCATAGCTGTTTTCATCATATCCGCCCGCCGCAGTTTCCAGCGGCTTACTTCTTAGCATTTCTTCACCTGCCTGGAAGAAAGCTACCCCCTGCGAAGTCATAATAATAGCACTTCCAAGCTTCGTCATCTTGATTCTTGTTTCCTCACTGTCTGCCGCATTTGACAGTGCAAGTTTATCCCAAAAGGTAAGATTATCATGGCATGAAATATAGTTAATGCTCTGTCCTGGCTGCGCTACCCAGCACTTGCTGCTACCGTCCTCCTTTGCTGCCTGAACCTGCGGATGTGATACGCCTGCAACAACACCAAACTTAATGTTTTCCTCCATACCACTTTTTCCGCTTATAAAGCCCTTGTCCTCCGGCTCAAACACACTTCCTTTAATCGCATCGCGAATATCATCACTAAATGCACCCACGCGGTCAATCTGTGCGACATTTGCCTTTAATGCCTGCTGAGAAGATGGAATTGCACAATCTCCGCCAGTCCAACCTTCGCCATATACCATAATCGAGGGATCGATTTTGTCAAGTGCAGCTCTGATTGCGTTCATTGTCTCAATGTCATGTACTGCCATCAGGTCGAAACGGAATCCATCAATATGATACTCTTTCGCCCAATAAACAACGGAATCCACAATATATTTGCGTGCCATTGCCCGATCGGAAGCTGTCTCATTCCCACAGCCAGATGCATTCGAATAATTCTCGCCTACTTTTCTGTAATAATAATCCGGCACTGTCTTTTGATACCAAGAATCATCAATATTAAAGGTGTGATTATACACAACATCCATATTCACACGGATTCCATTCTCATGAAACGCCTGTATCATCTGCTTCATTTCTTTGATACGCACCTCGCCATGAAATGGATCTGTACTGTAGGAACCTTCCGGTACATTGTAATTTTTGGGATCATATCCCCAGTTAAACTGCGGCGTGTCGAGCTTTGACTCATCTACTGTCGCATAGTCATAGCTTGGAAGAATCTGTACATGGGTGACTCCTAAATCCTTAATATGATCAATTCCAGTTGCAAGCCCGTCGCTGTTGGTCGTTCCTGTCTCTGTAAATCCTATAAATTTTCCTGTATTCTGAATCCCCGATGATGCGTCAGCAGACAAATCCCTTACATGAATCTCATAAATCACCGCATCTGTTGGATTCGAAAATGCTGGTCTGACATCATTTTCAAATCCTTCCGGATTCGTAGATGCTAAATCTACCACCATTCCCCTGTTGCCGTTCACGCCTGTTGTCTTGGCATAAAGGTCAACTGTCTCATTTGTCTTGTTGTCAATCTTAATAGAGTAAGTATAGTATATTCCATTGAGATCCTCTTTTACACTACAAAACCATACCCCTTTTTCCTCTAACTTCATAGGAATTGTTTCTATCAGGTTGTCTCCGTCCCCCTGCTCATACAAATTCAGCACAACCTCAGATGCAGTAGGCGCCCACACCTTGAATTTTGTTTCTTCCTTTGTGTAAACTGCCCCAAGATCATCCCCTTCATATTCAAAAGCACTGTCAAAAAACTTCGAACCAATAATCTTATTCATAGCTACTGTTGTTCCCTCATAACCTTCCTGTGAAATATCATATACCTTTGACAATTCCAGTTCCTCCTCCAATTTCAGCAAAATATCAACTGCATGCACAAATGCAGCAAAAATTCCAAGCATACATTTTTCTTCAGATGGGATTATTATACAATTTTAAAAGCAAAATAGCTATTGGAATTTTCGTAAAATTTCGTAATTCTTTTTTGGATATATTAACGAATTAATTTTTGTCTTTACTGTTTAATATCTGTCTTGCCACATACACACCGCTCGCGGAAGCATGAGAAAGCGAATGTGTCACACCGCTTCCATCCCCTATAATATACAATCCCTTATAACAGCTCTCAAGATTCTCATCAATATCTACTTCCATGTTGTAGAACTTCACTTCCACACCATACAGCAGGGTATCATCATTCGCTGTTCCGGGCGCAATCTTATCCAAAGCATAAATCATCTCGATAATGCCATCTAGTATCCGCTTGGGAAGCACAAGGCTCAAATCGCCTGGCGTTGCCGCAAGTGTGGGCGTTACCAGCCCTTCTTCTATTCGTTTGACATTGCTGCGCCTGCCTCGTACCAAATCGCCAAAGCGCTGCACAATCACACCGCCGCCAAGCATATTCGAAAGCCTTGCAATACTTTCTCCATATCCATTGCTGTCCTTAAACGGCTCGGAAAAATGCTTTGCAACCAAGAGCGCAAAGTTCGTGTTGTCTGTCTGTTTCTCTGCACCTTCATAGCTGTGCCCATTTACAGTAACAATACCATTCGTATTTTCATTTACCACAATGCCATGCGGATTCATGCAAAAAGTCCGCACTCTATCTTCAAACTTCTCTGTGCGATATACAATCTTGCTCTCATACAACTCATCTGTCAAATGCGAGAAAATAACTGCTGGAAGCTCGACGCGCACTCCAATGTCAACACGGTTGGATTTCGTGGAAATATTGAGTCTGGAACAAATGCTTTCCATCCATTTGCTCCCACTTCTACCAACAGATATAATGCATTTGTCACATGTATACGTGTTTTCGCCACATTTCACAATATATTCGCTGCCAGCCGCCTCAACATCTGTCACAGGGGAATCAAAATAAAAATCTATTTTGTCTTTCATATCTGCATATAGATTTTTCAGCACCACATAGTTGATATCTGTTCCCAAATGACGCACGGAAGCGTCCAAAAGATTCAGTTTATTTTGCAGGCAAAGTTTTTTGATGCTTGTACCCGCGGTCGAATACATTTTTGTCCCTTCTCCGCCATAGTTCATATTAATTTCATCCACATATTTCATGAGTTCAATCGCCTGTGTTTTTCCAATATGTTCAAACAATGTCCCTCCGAAATCGTTTGTAATATTGTACTTTCCATCGGAAAAGGCACCTGCTCCGCCAAATCCACTCATTATGGAACAGCTTTGACATTTGATACAGCTTTTTACCTTGTTGCCGTCTATTGGACAATGGCGCTTATCCAGCGCATGTCCTGACTCAAAAACGGCAATTCTCAGACTGCTGCTTTTGCTCATCATCTCATAAGCAGAAAATATTCCTCCTGGCCCTGCCCCGATTATAATAACATCATACTTCATTCCAAAACCTCCTTCTTTCAATCACCGCGCGATAGCACTAACGGATTAAGGCGCACGGAACCTTCACGCACACACTCCTTTTCTCTTTGTATAGGTCTGTGCAAAAAAGACGTGTGGGAACACACGTCTTTCTATCTATTGAATTACGATGTCCCCCCATGTATCTGAAGGAACAAGTGCTACATATGTTTTTCCTGTGTTGAGCCGTATCTCTTCACCAGTTTCTTTATCAAGATAAATCGTAGTTCCATTTTCACTTGGCTTGATCCAGGTTACTTCGATAGCCTTGCCATTTGTAATGTAATAAGCATCGCGCCCAGAATCAATCGCATTGTAAATCAAATATCCATTTGAGTCTAACTGTTTAAATGTCGTATCCTGTATCAGCAGATTTTTGAATGTAAGCTGTGCATTGTCGTGCAGTGGATCTGTATGTGCCTTTCCATACTCATAATAATCATATGTGCCTGTTGACTCATTATATTCAAGTGTGGACTGATTATGTGGGAATGGAAGTTCTATCTTAGTACAGTCAAAAGAAGAACTCTTCTCTGACAAATCAACTTCGGAATTTGAAAACTTATAGTGCGGTCTCTCGTAATGTTCGTTGTACTCTGTAGTGTACTTGGAATTTGCAAACTTCTTGTCCAAATCTCCAGTGCAGACATATTCTGTAAATTCTCTTGATTTTCCATTGTCTACACGTGAAAATCCGCCGCTGAAATTCGCAGAATAATTCTTTGCAATCCAATCATCAATATAGAATGGGCCGCCGTCATGGCAAAGAACTGCATTCCATTCTGCTGCCAGCATAATATTGGTTGGTCTGGTGCTTCGAATACTACCAAACTGTGTGATTTTTCCCCAATCCTTGACAATCGCCATGAAACGTGTGATTCTGCCATTTGCCGTGCTGTTCATGATTTCATATACAACATCCGCCTCTGTCATTCCAAAATGAGGAAGCGCTTTGGATTCATTGTCAACCATTATCGCCATAGGACGCTGATCTTTTAAACTTTCATCTATCCATTCATTTGTTATCTCGCTTCGGTACATTCCCTCCCGCGATTCTTCTTCTGTTGCTGGTTCCTGTTCCTCCGTTTCAGCCGGTGTTGTCTCAGCCGGTGTGTTATTGCTGTTTCCTGCAATATCTGCAAAATTTATTTCTGATGCCGGCTCGTCCTTATCATCCTTGCTGCCGCAGCCTGTCATAGAAGCTGCCGCCATCGTTAGTGCCAAAAATAAGGCAATACTCTTATTCCTTGTAGCTCTGTTCATTTTTTTCATATTTTCTCCCTTTTCAGCGCGATTGTGCCTAATCTTTCGTACTGCTGCACTTGTAATGTGCCGCGCTTTTTTTCTTTTCACATTTATCATGCAGACGGCTTCGAATCCTATGCCCGTGTACGTTACCTTTACAGTTAACTCCGCCAGGCACCCTCACGGCACATACGAAATCCATCTTAGTGCTGCTACATTCCTGTCCTGACACGGTTCAATGGCACATATTGCGTAAGACCCAAACTTCATCGCCACTTATAAAGGGCAGCTGCACAAACGCAGACCCTCTGCCGTCTATCACCCCCACTATAGCGGATTGTAGGTACAAGGCACCGCTAGCGCCCCGGCTGCACGACGCTATTATTATAACCTTATAAGTATTACTTAGTCAATGAAATTAATTGTTTTTTAATTTTTACAGCGCATGAATTTTAAAAAAGTCCAAGAGACTGCGTTTACAGCCTATAAATACCAGCATTTTTTCTGTTTATGTTTTCTGCGCATTAGTATCTCATAGCACATCAATACTGTCACTAGTTCCCGTATCCATGGTTCTTTTTCACTCCATGGAGCCTGCTCTGTCAGAGCATCTGAAATATCCATGTTTTGTATCATAACCCCATTTCCTGTGTCTGAACATGGCATTCCTGTTTCCATGTCAATCTGTATCGCATCTTCCATGGGCTGGATACCATTCTTTGCGTTTTCCTTTTCTTCATTGGCTTTTATCACTGACATTACACTGGATACCATGCGCTGCAAGGTAAGTTTGTCTGGGTATTGGTCATAGATAAAGCTGCCGTCATAATCCATCTTATCCACAACGCTTTTTATGATGCCCTGATACCGCTTGGAATATGCCGGATACATTTGCTGCAAATATTCCATATCCTCCAATATTCTGTCCTCTGGCACCATCCCTGGCTGCGACCACTGTCCATACCCCTGATAGCCCATATAATAAGGAAATGCACTATAATAATCCATTTTTCGAGTTCCTCTCTTTTTATGATTATCATATGCATTTCCCGATTAAATAGTGAACAGTTTTGGCGTCTGTCTCCGCTCCTGATTTGCATCGTAAGCGCCTTAACTATTTGGAACTTTTTTTATAATGGCAGCACAATGGTAAATGCCATTCCATTCTCTTCACACTCTGCAAAAATATCACCGCCCATTTTTTGCATGATTTCCCGGCAAATATAGAGTCCCAATCCATTTCCCTGCTGTCCCCTTATATTCTCACCGCGAAAAAAGCTGTCAAATAAGTGCACAAAATCTTTGCCGGAAACAACTTCCCCTGTGTTGAAGACTTTGATAAGCTGACAGTAATCCTCCTCATAAAATGTAAGTGCTATCCGTCGTCCATCTCCATATTTAAACGCATTCGCAAAAAGATTTTCAAAAACCTCAACCAGACGGTTTAAATCCCCCTGCAAAATGCGGTTCTGGTAATTGCCTATTGTCAGGCTGCATTGGCGCAGCGCACATTTCTCCCCATAAAAAGTTCCTATCCACTGCACCAATTCCTTTAAATAAAACTCTCCTTTTTGTATTTCAATATGAATGATATCTTCTTTGGATGCTTTTATAATCTCTCCAACAAAGTTTTCAATCTGCATTGCCTTCTCCTCAATCTGGCAATACGCTTTTTGCCGCTCTTCCTCTATGGAATAAATACCATCCATCAGCGCTTTTGTATATAGTTTTATCATGTTTAATGGCGTCTTGATATCATGTGACAACGAAAGCAACAGCAGTTTTTTCTCTTTTTGCAGCTCCAACTCCCGCTTATGGCTAACCCGAAGCGCATCTTTTAATCCATTCAGGCCCCAAAGGAATCTGCCAAAATACTGATTTCTATCTGCCTTGACTTCTCCTTGCAGGTTGCCTTTTGACAGCTCGTAAGCCATATCCTCCATTCTTTGAAAGGGCTGTATCAGATGTCTTTTTAAGTAAATTAGTACTAATGTCAAAAACACTTCCATCAAAAACAGCGCCCCCTCTGTCCAGAACAGGCACTGTGTATTCGACCCTCTTCTTTGATAGTCAAAGCGAAGATACCCTTGTATGTGGTCCTTTGCACCATGAGGTGACAGTAAAGGCACCACTGTGCTAAACGTTCCATTCTCACCTGCATAAAAATCCATGATTTTATCTTGGTCTGTCTCAGAACTAGAAAGATAAGAAACCGTTTGAATCTCATGATATTCTGCAAGGTCGATTTTATCTATATCCTCAAGCGATTTTATCTTTGCCATAATACGATTGATTTCGACTTTATAGTATTGTTCGTTTTTGCCTGTCACATTTTGATTCACCAGGCCAATACCAGCAGCAAGCAGCACATAAACCAAAAGCGAAAGTATGATTAGATAATTATAATTCCTCATAGCAGTATCCCACTCCCCATACCGTTTTGATGTGCATAGGTTTTTTGGGGTCTTCCTCAATCTTATTTCGCAGCATTTTTATATGCACGGTTAATGTCTGATTTTCACTGAAGCTGTCTGCGCCCCAAATGCGGTGAAATAAGAAGTTTTTGTCAAGTGTTTTTCCAGGATTTTCTGCAAACAGCAAAAGCAGCTCATATTCCTTTACATTCAAATCCACTGGTATTTTATCCTTGTAAACTTTGCGTGCAGACTTATCAATCATTATGCTGCCAGAATACAAAATTTCTTTTTGTGCCAAAGTGCCATAGATACGAGCAAATAGAGAGCCAATCTTTGCCATCAGCAAATCCGGATCGACAGGCTTTTCAATATAATCATCCGCCCCTAGTCGAAAACCGTTTAGCTGGTCTTCTTTTCCCACGCGGGCACTGATAATCAAAATCGGCACACTGCCTGTTTTTCGCACCTCTCTGCATACTGCAAACCCATCAATACCAGGCAATGTGATATCCAAAATCAGCATTTTGGGCATACCTTTTTGCAGGCAGACAAGTGCCTCCTCCCCTGAAGCAGCCCACTGTACAATATACCCTGCTTTTTCCATATACAGGCGCAAAAGCGCTGCCAGCTCTTTCTCATCCTCAACCATCAAAATATCATACATCTCATACCCCATTCCTCCAAACACTAATCCTAAATCGAGATGAAGAATGCCCGTTTGGGGCATTCTTCGGTGTGAAAAAATTGAGCGCCAGCGCGCTCAATCTGTGAAAAGTCTGCATAGCAGACTTAGAGTTTCTCTGCGAAGCAGCCTCTGCTGTAAGCAGTTAGAAACTCTTTTCACACTTACCACCCCAGTTTCATCAACCAGTTATTCAGTTCCCGCTCTCGGTCTCTTGCCATGCTCTCTGTATGTTTTCCCAGAAACTTCTCTTCTCGAATATTGCCGTCTTCAATATAAAATACATGTTCACACCGAGATGCCACTTTCACATCATGCGTTACCATCATAATAGTGGTTCCTTCCTCATTCAGCTTATTCAGCTCCTTCATAACTTCCTCAGAATTTTGCTTATTCAAGGCTCCCGTCGGTTCGTCAGCAAAAATAATTTTGGGGTTGTTGATCATACTTCTTGCTATGCACGCTCTTTGCAGTTGTCCGCCAGATACCTCGCTGATGTCATTGTCTGCCACCTCACTGATACCAAGCTTTGCCATCAGAACCTTCGCGCGCTCATTCACTTCCCTGCGCTGTTCTTTACCGGAAGCGGACTGATATGCTGGCAGTATAATATTATCATAAATTGAAAGATTTTTCAGCATATACATTTGCTGGAATACAAATCCCATTCGTTTCAAGCGCATATCGCTCACCTGATTTGCGGTCAGTTTTGTCAATTCCTCACCAAAAAACTTGATTTCTCCTGCTGTAGCGGTATCCATGCCGCTAATTGTATACAAAAGCGTTGTCTTTCCCGAACCAGAAGGCCCCATGATTCCTACCATTTCCCCCTCTTCAATTGCCAAATTCACATTTCGAAGAACGTTATTTTGCCGTTTATTTACAATATATGTCTTGCACAAATCTTTTGCTTTCAAAGCATTCATATCTACAAACCTCCTAATATAATCGTAATCTTTATTCCGCAATCTTCATATCATTCGTGCCTATCTTCTTCACGCTGCCTGTTGCAAAATAGGTTGCAGCCATAATCCCTCCAAGCAGCACGAATGGATAAAACAAGTATGCCTTTAGTGGTTCCACCTGTATCTGAAGCTCTGCTCCCATAATGGCAAAAATCCTTTTCAAAACAAACTGATTGCACAATATAGAAAGTGGCACTGCAACTATCATAGAAAGAATCACCACCCAGACCATGCGCATCACCAGCCACATACGAATATCATGCCTGCGCCATCCAACGCTTCCTAACATTGCAAGCTGCCCTTTTTCCCGCACGATAAACAGCTTCATCATCAGAAGCGATATCAGCATAATGAGCAGGCATAACAGCACGGTCATAGGAATTTGCATTGTATGCATTGTATCCTTGATTGAACCAATATTGGCATCAATTGCTTCTTGTGCTGTCACCCAGCCATACTGAGGAAATTCTTTTTTTAATCGCTCTGCTAGATCTTTTTGGGTTAATGCTGTTTCCATATTCACTGTCGCTTTCCAGTACCCTGATAAAATTTCTCCACTTATATCAATCGCAGGATTTAACCTGGCGCTATTTCCTAGCTGCATATAGTCACTATAATATCCTGTGATAATAAACTTTTGCTCTTTCCCTCCCAGTGTGGCTGTTACAGTATCTCCAATTTCCAGATGGTTTGTTTCCATAATTTTCTTGGAAAAAGCCACTTCATTCTCTAATCTTGGGGCATCTCCTGCTCCGTATTCACAGTATCCTCCATCTTCACCAATCGGATAATTGGTCAAAGGTTTCAACAACGTTCCATCATCAAGAATATATTCCACAAAGCACAATGCCCCTACACTAATGGAAGCCTCATATCCTTTATCTGACAGCTCACGCTCTATTCGACGCAGCGCTTTTTCTAAGTCTTTGGTGTTGTGGTATGGTGCATCCCCTTTGGCCTCAAGTGTATCTATATAGATTGCTGCATCGGGATTCAGGCTGAACTTCGCCGCCATCACATCACTCTCCATTGTTGTAAGTGTATTGAGTGGAACCGTTATCAGTACAAAGCTAATGCAAAACGTAAGAAACAACACCAGATACCGCTTTTTATTGCATAAAATATCATTTAATCCCAAGAAAGAGATTGTTCCCATATACTTTCTTTTATAAAGGCTAATCCCTCTGCGCTTCTGATATCGTTCGCCAGTTCCCCCACTTCGTATTGCCTCAATTGCAGAAATCTTTTTTAATTTTCCAGTAAATGCAATACACATCGCTGTCACAAAAACAATGATGACCACACTGCACAGCAAATTCAAGCCGATCGAATTTGCACTATCCCCCAACACCATATTCTTGCTGACACTGCGTTCCATCACTTTCCCAATGGGAATACTTAGCAAAAATCCAGCAAATGCTCCGACTGCAACTACTGTTAAATATTTCACAAGATATATTTTTTGTATGGAGAAATTTCTCATGCCAATTGCTTTCATCACGCCTATTTCACGATAATTTTCTTCCATTGTAAAGCTTAAGGAAAAGCGCAGTATCATCAATGATATCAAAATCAGGCAAAGCCCAACCACAATAAACAGTGCTGCAATAATCATATCAAATACATATAACATTGAATAAATGTCCCGCTCAAACGCATTTGCCAACCCTGTAAATCCCTGATGATTCATGGAATCCAGCGTTTTTTGCAAATCTGTTGTGTTATACCCATAGGTCATAATTTTGACATTGGTACAGTTTGATACCATCTTGTCATAATCCTCTTTGCAGAATACAAATCGACCCATTCCGCTCATTTCATTTCCATACATGATATCTTTGACCTGCATAGCAACTCGGTAGGTATATGTTTTGTCAGAAAGCTTGAATTGTAGTTCATCCCCGATATGAAGTGCATTGCGTTCCATCAAACCGGGTGCAACCGCTACTTCTCCTGCTCCAACCACCAAATCATTTCCTTGGGCATCCAGCGGTTTTGCATATTTTCCTCCTGTATATCCTAGATAAAGACTTGCTCCATTTGCATCAAAGGAACTTGTTTCTCCTGTCTTTACCACCAAAATATCATCTGCCTTAATTTCGCATAACTGCTCATAGGCGTATTCTGTCACCTCACTGCGGCTGTCCAGCCAATCCTCAAATTGCTCCTTTTCGTCCTCTGCTCCAAATACCACCATCACATCACTGACATTGGCATACTCCATGTACGTATCAAGTCCGTTTATAACCAGACAAATATTGTTGACGCTGCTGGCAAGGAATATTGTGGATAGTGTGATAAACAAAAATAATATGATATTGACACCTTTTTGCTTCCTCAAATCTTTTTTCAGTATTTCAAACCACATATTTTTCACTGCTTCCTTTCTTTTTGTTGTGGTTATTATAAATCAGGAATTATTAAAAAATCCTTAAAAGGAATAAAAAAACGGATACCAACTATTTAAGGTATCCGCTTCTTCTTAGCATCTTACAAGTTACTAATTTCTTCCAGTGTCAAACCTGTTGCTTTTGCGATTTGATCATGGGGCATATTCATTTCCAAAAGATTCCGTGCAATTCCTATCTTGGCATTCCGATCCGCATTATATAATGCCTGTGCCTCATCATGCCTTGCTTTCGCACGGAGCCTTTCCTTCTCACGGAACTCTGACGAAGCAGTAATCGTGTAATAAGCATTGATCGCCTGACTCATAACCGGCACCTCCATCTCTTTAATCTTCTCTAATTCCTCTTCCGTTTCCGCCTTAAACAGTGAAAGCCACAGCAAAAGCATATTATCCTCGTTCACATCTGCCGGAAGCTTGGGAAGCTCAAAGAAATGAAATCCCATCTTATCCGACAGCAGCGTATGGCGTTTGACTTCCAGCGGCTGAAAGAATGAATCATATTCCTCACATTCAAACAGTATGAAATCTATAATGCTGATAACAATCGTGCGTGGCAACGTGGAATAACCCTGTCCTGCCATCAACGCTGATGAGAACTCCCTCGCCCAGTAGTACATGACCCTCTCTGGGTAGTCTCCCCCATTACAGACCTGTACTTCCAAATCCACACGCTGCCCATTCACGGTCATGTTAATATCCAGCCTGCAGAATTTGTCACCCAAGTTCTCTGGAGGCATTTCCGGGTTGCGTATCACAAACTGCCCAATGCTTTGAAGTGGTATCCCAAGCAGGTCTGCGACCAGTTTCTTCAAAAGTTCCGGATACTGCACAAACAGCATTTTGAACAGCGTATCCGTCTTAAACGTATATTCAAGCTTCCTCATGGCATCGTCTCCCTTAAATCTTATCGTTCCTCTATAGATAGTATACCATACCCGATGACTGATTGCTATAAAGATTTTTACGGCCAATCACTCTCCATCCAAAAGGTAAGCATAAAGATTTTCCAGATATTTCACATCCTGCCGTTTGCTTATCGTAACAGGCGACAGGTTTATTTTTGCAAATGAATCCATTATTTTCTCTAAATTCCTGCAGTTCATGGATTTCTGGGCAAAACGGAGCGATTTCTTCTCTGGGATTAGAACCAGAAGCCGCAGCATCCTTCGTCTCATAATGCTGTCAGAAACTTTTTTACGGACAATCTCATCAGCCTTATCCTTTTTATAAAAATCTCCGAATGGAATAATCCGTGTGAAAGTATCCATAAAAATATCCTGGCTGTTCCCCACCAGTTCTCCAATCTGTCCAGCTATATACGAAAGGAACTGAAACGTATGTCATTCTGGCGCTTGTCATGTGTATAGGGACAAGCGTGTGATATTCAGGATGCAGCGCCTCCAGATAGAGGGAAATGGCGAACGTCACGTGGGAAAACCCCTTTACCGAAAACGCAGAAAGCTCATGTTTGATATATGCTACCGGGGATTGCCTAAACCCGCAGCCAGCGGGCAGGGCAACACAGCTTCCATAGTAGTCCGAGAACCCTGAATCAACAGGGACAGCCGTAAAAACGGAAGCGGGAAAGCCGCTCACATGGCGAAGGGAAGCAGTCTGTTTCTTCAATACAAAAATGAAAGGATGGTGTGTGAGACACTATGAGAAAGCCAACTGATGTATTGAATAGTTTAAGCGATAAATCGAAAAATCCCATGTACAAGTATGAAAGGCTATACCGCAACTTGTACAACCCGGAGTTTTATCTGCTCGCCTATAAAAATATCTACACAAATGACGGCAGCATGACACCGGGCGTGGACGGCGTAACCACCGATGGTATGAGCCTGGAACGCATTGACAAAATCATTGCGTCCCTGAAAGACCACTCGTACCGCCCGAACCCTGCCCGCCGCACCTATATCGCCAAAAAGAACAACCCGGCGAAAAAGCGGCCGCTTGGCATTCCATCCGGGGATGACAAGCTTGTGCAGGAAGTAGTCCGAATGATTTTGGAAAGCATCTATGAACCGACCTTTTCCAATGTATCTCATGGATTCCGCCCTGGAAAAAGCTGCCACACCGCGCTGGTCAAAATTCAGAACACGTTCACTGGCGCAAAGTGGTTTGTGGAGGGCGATATCCAAGCGTGTTTCGACAGCTTTGACCACCATGTACTGATTGAAATTCTCCGCAGGCGAATCAAGGACGAAGCCTTTATCGGCCTGATGTGGAAATTTTTGAAAGCCGGATATATGGAACAGTGGAAATACCACAAAACCTACACCGGCACTCCACAGGGGTCTGGCATCAGTCCCATCCTCGCCAATATCTATCTGAACGAGTTGGATAAGTATATGGAGGAATATAAGCAGGAATTCAGCAGACCAGCACGGACTGTGAACCCAGCCCATCGTAATATGGCAAGCAGAATCTTCCGATATAAGGCCAAAAACGATAAGGTCTGGAATACGCTGGGTGCAGAGGAACAGAAAAAAACGTGCGCGGATACTCCGGCAAATGCGGGCAGAACAGAGAAATCTCCCAACGCATCCGCTTAGGGAAACCAGCTATAAGTCCCTGCAATATGTCCGCTATGCCGATGACTTCCTGGTTGGAGTTGTTGGCAGCCGTGAGGATGCGGAGCGGCTCAAACAAGACCTGGCAGTATTCCTCAAGGAAAAGCTGGGGCTTACGCTGTCGGCAGAAAAGACCAAAATCACTAATACAGCCCAGTGCGCAAGATTCCTGAACTATGACATCTATGTTTCCAGAAGCCAGGACATCAAGCGGTTAAAAAACGGAAAACGGCAGCGGGTGTACTATGGCGTTGTCAAGCTCCGTATGCCCCAAGAGAAATGGGCTGCAAAGCTATTGGAACTGGGTGCAATCCGAATCAGTAAGGACGTTTCGGGCAAAGAGCGGTGGAAAGCCATGCCGCGTGGGAAACTTATGAATAGGACGGACATTGAAATCCTCAGCCGCTATAATGCGGAAGTCCGAGGACTGTACAACTACTACTCGTTAGCTGGAAATGTGTCCACCTTGAATCACTTCTCAAGCCTGATGAAGTACAGCATGCTGAAAACCTTTGGCTCCAAGTACCGCTGTCAGGTCAGGAAAATCAAGGAGAGATATGTCAAAAACGGCGAGTTCACGGTGCCGTATACAACTAAGGCAGGCCCCAAAGAAGCAATTTATTACCACAGCGGCTTCCGTAAACAGGATAAGCCGCAGTTGGGGCAGGTGGATATTCTGGACATCTACAAAAAATACAGCAAGCCCAACAGTCTGGCCACCCGCTTGCGCTCTAAGCAGTGCGAACTGTGCGGTGCGGAGTGCGGCGGTTTAGTCATGCACCAAGTAAAGCGGCTGAAAGACCTTACAGGGCAATACGAGTGGGAAATCCTTATGCGCAAACGGCATCGCAAGACCTTGGCCGTTTGCCCGTCCTGCCATGCAGAAATTCACAATTCGATGAAGTCGTAAAATGATAACAGTACGGAGAGCCGTGTGCATCGAGAGGTGCCCGCACGGTTCGGGAGGGAGTACCCATGTGGTGCTTACCTCATACCATGATGCGCTACCTCCAGTATGAGCGGCTCCAGGAATTGAACATGACCCATTTCGACTGCTGGGCCAGCCGCTTTGGGGAAACGGTGACAGCCCTGGAACTGGCCCCGGAGGGGACCGGCTACCGGGCGCGGACAAGATTTTCCAAGTTCTTTAACCTGCCGGAGCTGATGAACCTGTTCAAAGAGGTGGCGGACATCAAGACCGCCGACCAGCTGGACCTGCCCACCCCGGAGGTGGAATACCACAACATCGTGGCAAAGCCCACCGGACACCAGCAGGATATGGTGAAGGCCCTCTCCGAGCGCGCCGCCAAAGTCCATTCGGGAACCGTTGACCCATCGGTGGACAATATGCTGAAGATCGTGCGCTGCTACGCGCAAAAGTGTATCTCCCCCGCAGGGGGACATGATTAAAAGTGAATCATGGGAACGACCAATCTACCTGGCGAGGAAACTCAAAGGGGACAATCGCATATTGGTAAAGCGGATAAGGGACCAGCCGCAAGGTCCTGATGCTCCGCAAGTTCCGCGTCCTATGGTTAAAGCTATACTGCCTGAACCTCAGTTCTGACTTGGTGCATAGCATCGCCCACCGGAAAGCGACTGATACCGGTGTCACTGTATGCTCGCTGTTGTTGATTTTGGGCGAGTAACTTTTTGCAGTGAAAGAGCCCGCAGTGAACGGGAATAAAGGAACGAACGAGGGACCTACGGGATGCTCGACACGTACACTTTTGACGAATGGCAGGATGGCCTAAAGGGGGAGACCCCCATGGTCACGGAGCCGTCATAGTAGTCTGAGAACCCTGAACTAACAGGGATAGCCGTAAAATCGGAAGCGGGAAAGCCGCTCACATGGCGAAGGACGGCAGGTAGTTTCGACTTGTTAGAAAGGAGAAGGTGCGTGAGATGCGTACAGCCCAAACTGCTTTAACGGTCATTCAAGA
>OFHB01001077.1_pt1 | contig 16321 bp, 18 predicted proteins | sample 1521881 | NCBI WGS metagenome assembly OFHB01 (sample SAMEA3504090, study PRJEB24116) | mouse gut metagenome | biome: mouse gut; feature: mouse-associated habitat; material: faeces | place: Denmark | collected 2011
CTAAGTGGGGGATGCAGATGACGGGAATGATTTTTCAAACACGCTATAACAGGAGGTTTTGTGATGAAAAGAAAAATATGGGTTGGTTTGCTGTGTGCCGGGATGCTGTCCGGCTGTCTGGCGGGGTGTGAAAAAACGCCGGAGGAAGCGATTGTAAGGGAGAAGGGCGCGGATCGGATCAAGGAGTATGAAGCGTCGCCGCAGGATGGCGTAAAGGGCTCGCTGCGGGAAATGCTTTCGGCGCCGGAGCATTATAAAAACGAAGCCGGCTATGAGGACGGCAGGCTTGTCATTGATACGGATGCTAAGGTTGTTGTGCCGGAGGCGGAGGCGGTAAATACGTATGCGGTTTCGGCGAAGGAAGCGGATCAGGAACTGATTGATACGGTGACGGAGGCGTTTTTTCCGGAAGGGAAAATTTATCACAGGTATTCGTATGATATTCGGACAAAAGAGGATCACAGGGAGCGGGCGACGCTGCTGAAGCGGTACCGGTCAGAAGGGAATCTGGATCCGTATGAGTATGGAACGGATGAAAACGGGAATCTGCAGTATGATATCGATGAGCAGATCCGGTGGGAGGAGGAATCCGTTTTGACGGCGCCGGAGAAGGCGGAAAAAACAGAGGTTAAACCGATGTTTGGAATTTCGTATGAAAACGAAAAAGGAGAAGGCACCCAGGTGGATACGGATTCTTTCGGCGGGGTTGTGGAAACGGCGGACGGAAATTTTAATTATACCATAAATTACAGCCTGAAGCCGGACGTGCAGTTTTTGATTGAACGGCGCAGGGAAGATCCAATCGATCCGTATGTGTTTTCGGGCTGGACGGAAGGGGAATTTTTTCTGCGCGGCGAAGGGGAGAATCCTGTAACAAAGGAGCATGTGGAACGCAAATTAAATATCTCGTTTGAGGACGCCAAAAAGACGGCGGAACAAAAGGCAGAGCGTTTGGGCTGGGATTTGAAGCTTTTGGAATGGGATTACGCGGTCTTATGCTATGGGGAAGTCGGCGTAAGGGCGGATCGCATGCTTGACGCGGGATATAAGTTTTATTTTTCCAGGGAGATTGACGGCATTCCGGTAACGCATACCATGTCTTACGGCGGCGCCCTTGAGGATATGGACAGCACACTTAAACCGTGGAGTTATGAGCGCTGTGAAATGATTGTCGGGGATGACGGGATTCAGTATGTAAGCATTTACAATCCCTATGAGATTGGGGAGGTGCAGACGGAGCATGTGAAGCTTTTGGATTTTGACAGTGTGATGCGGATTTATGAACAGATGATGGAAATATCGAATGCGGATATTACAAAGTATGAGGCCAGCAGGAAGTACCATATCCGCAGAATTGCGTTTGGATACACCAGAATTTACGATCCGACAAAATCGAATGATACGGGGCTTTTGGTGCCGGCCTGGGATTTTTTCGGCGGATTTGACGGGGAGGGGATGGACGGAACCCCGATGGCGGAGGATACGGGCGAGAATTCGACGCGCAGTTATATGACGATTAACGCGGTGGACGGAACGGTGATTGACCGGGAAATCGGGTATTAAAACCGCGGCGGGAAAGGGGAACCGGAAATGGGACGAAAAGGGTTACTAGCGTGCCTGTGCATGATAAGCCTCGGCTGCCTGGCAGGGTGTGAGAAAACGCCGGAGGACGCGGTTGTAAGGGAGAAAGGCGCGGACAGGATAAGGGAGTATGAAGGGGAGTCGGAAAAAGCCGCAGGCGGTATGCTGCGGGAGACGCTTATCGTGCCGGAGCATTATACGGACCGGGCGGTGTATGAGGACGGGCGGCTTGTCATTGATACGGATGCAGAGGTGTTCTGTCCCGACGTGGACGCGGTCAGCACGTATGGCGTGTTAAAACGGGACGGCGGGCAGGAACTGATTGATTTTGTGACGGAAGTATTTTTCCCGGACGCGGCGTTTTACAGGACAGAAACGTACAATACGCTTACAAAGCAGGAGTGCCGGGAAAAGCTGACCGAACTGAACAAATACCGGGCGGAGGGAAATTTGGATCCGTACGGGTTTGGAACGGATGAAACCGGGTCGTATTTTTTTAATATAGAACAAAAGATTGCGCAGTATGAAAATATGATGCAGGATGCCCCCGAGGAGAAAGTACTCGAACCGATCCGGCCGTCTTTGGGGTTGGAAACGGTAACGTATGACGATGACGGGAACCCGCAGCAGGAAGTGATGGAGGATTATTTTTACGGTACGGCGGTCACGGCGGAAGGCGCCTATGATTACTGGTTTAGTTTTAGCGGGCCGAATAATGAGTTTACGATTCAGAAAAACCAGGAGGATCTGGCGGGGCAGTTTGAGCCGGTTTTCTGGGTTGCCGGAGAGGAATTAAGAAACGGCCAGGAAGAAACGGAGGACGGCAGATGGACTGAAGCGGATATCAAACAGTTTGTAAAGCTGTCCTATGAGGAAGCGGAACAAATCGCATCGGAAAAAGCAAAAAAACTGGGGATGGATCTGGCGGTTTACGGTTGGGATTATGAGCTGTTATGCCGGAACAACTACGAGATACAAAAGGGCAGTATTTTAGACGGCGGGTATATCTTTTATTTTACCCGCGTAATAGACGGCGTTCCGCTGACGCATACGAGCATGCAGGGAGGCGGCCTTGAGGATATAGAAAGCACGCTGGAAACTTGGAAGTATGAGCGGTGCAATATTGTGGTCGGAAGCGGCGGGATTTGCCGTGTCGAGCTGCAGAATCCGTATGTGGTTGGGGACGTACAGGTAAAGAATGTAAAGCTTTTGGATTTTGAACAGATCATGCAGATTTATAAGCAGATGATGGAGATTTCCAACGCCGATCTTGCATCGGATGAAAAATTAAGGACCTATCATATTACGCGGATTGCGCTTGGCTACAGCAGGATTTACGATCCGACAGCGAATAATGAGGCCGGTATCCTGATTCCGGTGTGGGATTTTTTCGGCGGATTTGATCTGGATTTGGAGGAGGAATCGCTCCGGAACGCGGGGGAAGGCTCGACGCGGAGTTTTCTGACGATAAATGCGGTAGACGGAACGGTCATTGACCGGGAACTGGGGTATTAGGTATGGGGGCGGCAAGACAGGTAGCCGTCGCCGTGCGGTGGAATTTTCTGGGATTTTTGCAGAATCCGCGTATCATCCTGACGTTTTTATTTTCCTTTATCCTGTGTTTTTTCTTAAGCGGGCGCGCGATGACGGTAGCAAAATACTACGATTCCCCGGTGCAGGCGTTCGAGCCGTTTATCTGGACATTCGGGGATGCAACGTCCGTTCTGCTGTGTGCAATGCTGTTGATATTGCTGTTTATGGATTTGCCGAAATTAAGCCCGTTTACGCCGTACCTGCTTTTGCGGATGAAAAAAAGCAGGTGGCTTATGGCGCAGCTAATCTATATTGTTCTGGTCACCTGCTTTTATATGCTTTCTGTGCTTTTGTTTACCGGCATACTTTGTATGGAAAAAACATATCCGGGGAATATCTGGTCCAAAACGGCGGCGCTCCTTGCCTATTCCGAAATGGGCAGAGAGCTTTCGGTTCCTTCAACGGTAAAGGTGATGGAAAGCACAAGCCCTGTGGAATGCAGCCTTCAGATTGTGCTGCTGCTTACCTGCTATGCGCTTTCGCTGGGCTTTCTGATGCTGTTGTTCCAGATGCGCCTCGGGAAAAAAGCAGGGATCGCGGCAGGGCTTTCTTACAGCCTGTTTGGGTTCCTGCTAGATCCCAAAGCGCTTGCCGCGCTGCTGCATAAGGAAGATTACCAGATGTACCAGATCCGCAGGATTGTAGGGTGGTTAAGCACGTTAAACCATGCCACGTATGGGATGCATGATTTCGGCTATGACGTGCTGCCCTCCATTGGCGAGTCCTGCCTGCTGTTTTTACTGCTGCTGGGGGTATTGGCGTGTCTGTCGTTTCGTACACTCAAAAACTATCATTTTCATTCATTTACGGGAGAGTAGCGGGTTTGCCGAAAAAGAAAGGAGCGGTTTGCGGTGCGGGAACTGTTATGGGAAAAAGGAATCTGGGCGGCTATTTTTGCCTGTCTTGTCGTATTCGTCCTGGGGCTTCCGTTTCAGCAGATCGAGCCGCCCCTTGCGGCAGGAACATTTTTAAAGTTCTATGAGCAGGCGCTTGGCACACAGGCAGTATTGTTTTGCATCCCAATTGTGTCGGTGCTTCCGGTCGGGGCGGTATTTGTAAAAGAGTCAAAGGGCGGCTTTCTGAAATTTTACATCAGCCGGATTGACCGGATAGAATACATCCGGCGTAAAACGGCGCAGGTATATCTGGGCGGCGTGCTTCCGCTTCTTACAGCGGGGATTATATTTTTAGCGGGCTGTTTTTTGTTTTTATATCCGTTGGAGCTGGTGGGAGAAATCGGGGCAGAGGAGTTGGTAAGCGCGGCGCTTTTGCTGCTTCGGATCTGCCTGATCGGAGGGATTGCGGCGGAAACCGCCGGGATTTTTGCGGCGCTGTTCGGGAATTATTATATGGCTTATGGAATGCCGTTTGTCTGTTACTATTTACTGGTGATTATAAAAGAGCGTTATCTGCCGGGGATGTATACGCTGTATCCGGGGGAATGGGCGGCGTATCAGGAATACTGGGGCCCGGACGGCAGCGGGATCTGGTGGATGCTCGGGATGTGCTCGGCGGCGCTTTGGGGGGTGCATGGGGCGCTGCTGTATGGGAAGCTGAAAAATGTGTGAGAGGGGGCGCGGGCGTATGGGGAAGGGTCCGTCAGGGAGAGCCTGCGGCAGAGGGGGTCCGCATTTGTGCGGTGTTCATGGATTAAGAACTTCTAAACAGCCCCATTGAATTTTCTCAATGCGGACGGAACCGCCCTAAACGCGCCATCCATGGCGCATTAGGGCTTCCACGGACATCCGTGTCCGTGGATTCCTGGCTGCTGTACGGGCTGTTAAGATGTTCTAAATCCAATCACAATGCACAAATGCAGACCCCCTCTGCCGCAGGCTCTCCCTGACTACGTTTCTCATAACCCGCAGGCTGAGATGTGGCGTTCGGGGTAAGCTGCCGCCGGAGTGTGGACGGTGTTGGCCGGTTGTACGGCAGAGCGGAGAATGGAGCGTACAGACTGGGTAGTAGAAGGGTGTCTAAGCGACTACAGCGAACTTTACTGGAGCTGTATTTCATCAGGAATTGTTTTAAACAGATTTTTATCAGGAAATGCCTTGGATTCTGTTCTATATGTAATTATTTAGTTCGTTGAAGGATTAAGCCGACGACCTACAGCATGCACCCTCTGTCTTAAGATTTAGGAAAACGTAGTCCGTCAGGGGACAGGGCAGGCGGGCGGGGTATTGTGATGGGGGTTAGGGGTTCTTAAGCATCCGTACACAGCCAGGAATTGGCGGACAGGACGTCCGCCAAAGCCCTAAAGCGCCATGGATGGCGCGTTTTAGGGCGGTTCCGTCCGCATGAAAGAAACGATGTTGGATGCTTTTAGAACCCCTTGCCGCCTGAACACAGCCCCGCCCGCCTGCCCTGTCCCCTGGCGGACGGCGCTTTTATCCCAAATCGCCCCCTTTTTTGTTGGATTGGAGGATTTGTTTATGGTTTATGTGGAAGTGGAACATGTGACGAAGAAGTTTGGTGATGATGTGATTTTGGATGATATTGATTTATCGTTGGAGCAGGGCAGGGTGTATGGGATTTGCGGGAATAACGGTTCGGGGAAAACGGTTTTGATGAAGTGTATCTGCGGGTTTTTGCCGGTTACTTCGGGCAGGATACGTGTTGCGGGGAAGACGGTTGGCGTGGAGGTTGATTTTCCGGAGAGTATTGGGGTGATTATTGAGACGCCGGGGTTTCTGACGAATCTGAGCGGGATGCGGAATCTGGAAGTTTTGGCGGGGCTTAAGGGGATTGTTTCGAGAAAGGAGATCCGGGAGGCGGTTTTAAAGGCGGGGCTGGATCCGGATTTGAAAAAGGCGGTTTCTAAATATTCTCTGGGAATGCGCCAGCGGCTTGGGATTGCACAGGCGATTATGGAGGATCCGGAGTTTTTGGTTTTGGATGAGCCGTTTAACGGGCTGGATAAGCATGGGGTGAGTGATATTCGGGCGCTGTTGCTGGAGCTGAAGGAACGGGGGAAGACGATTCTTTTGGCCAGCCATAACAGTGAGGATATTCGGATTTTGTGCGACGGGGTGTTTGAGATGGACGGAGGGAGGCTGCAGGGATGATGCGGGTTATGTGTGTGATGAGGTGGATTTTGGTGGCGATTGCCTGTTTGCTGGCAGGGGGGACGGCTTCTGTGAGGGTGCAGGCGGAGGGATTGGTTTCGATTGATACGGAAAGAAGGTATGAGGGGATGAATGCGTCGTTTGCAAAGGGATATCTGCCTTCGGTGAGGAAGGATACGCTGAGGCTGGTGGTTCCGTTTGTGGCGAAGGCCCCGCTTTCGGAGGAGGCGCTGTATGTCGGGGTGTCGTTTGAGCGGGAGGAGAATGCGCCGTTTGTGTTTCGGAATTATCGCAAGCGGGTGAAGAAATCGGGTGCAGGCGTGTATTTGTACCGGTGTAAGCTTCGGCTGCGCAGGGAACGGGTGAACGGGCAGTATCCGCTGCATTTGACGGTCTGGGCACAGGTGGGGGAGGAATTGGTTTCGCAGGAGTTTACGGTTTATGTGGAGATTTCGGACGGGAAGTCGTCGGCTGTTTCGGGGGGAAGTATGGCCGGGGGTGAAGAGTTTTCGAGGGAGGAAGGAACGCAGGATGGGGGACAGCAGGAGAGCGAGGCGGGTGAGCATGAGGAGGAGGTCTGGCGCCAGCCGAGGGTTTTATTGGTGAAGAGTTGTCTGCGGAAGGTGTCTGCGGCAGGGAGCGGACAGCCGGATGGAACGGATCTGCGGGAAGGAAGCGGAGAAGGGAACGGGCGGCCGGAGGAAACGGCTTTGCAGGCCGGGGGCAGTGCGGTGTGGACGGTGACGGCGAAAAACTGCAGCGGCAGTCAGGGGATGGAGAATGTGAAGGTGACGCTTTTGTATGAGGGGGCGGATCTTTTTTTTGATAAGCAGGCGTGGTATTTTGAACGGGTGAACGCGGGGGGCAGTATGGATTTGTCCCAGGTGGTTTCGGCCGGGGTGAAGGCTGCGGCAGGGCGGGCTTTGGTGCAGCTTCAGTTTGAGTATGAGGATAAAAAGGGGAATGCGTACAGTTCGACGGAAACGGTTTATCTGTCAATCCGGCAGGTGCAGAAGGCGCAGCTTTCGGGGCTTTCGTTTCCGGAACTTATTTATGAGTCGGATACGGGCACGCTTTCGTTTCAGGTCCAGAATACCGGGCTTGCCGTTCTTTATAATGCAAGGGTGCGTATGGAGGCGGCGGGGCTGTTTCCCGAAGGGGAAATGTTTTTGGGGAATGTGGAACCGGGGACGTCGGCGGACGGGGAAATCCGGGTGTTTGCGGGAACTTTGGATATGGATGCGGCCGGGAATTTTGCGGAGGACGGCAGGGAAAAGTACGGGGATACGGCCGCCCGGGTTTATTTTTCTTTTGAGGATGAGAAAGGGAATGTGACGCAGCAGGAGTTTTCGTTCCATACTGCAATCCAAAAGCCGGAAACGGTGGAGCTTAAGGTGGATAACCGGAAGGAGGAGACGAATCAGTGGTGGATTACGATTGTTTTTTTTGTTGTTCTTTTGCTGGTTTTGATCATTATATGGCTGTATTTACGTATGAAATATTATCAGAGGAGGGGTACGGTGTATGAGGGAACGAAACCGGTATAGGGATATTGTGGTGATTGGGGCGGCGCTGCTTTTGTTTGTGTATGCGAAGGGACGATTTGATTTTTGGCAGTCGGAGCAGAGGTCGTATGGTTTTCTGGTTTGGTCCCAGTCGAAGCTGACGCAGGCGGTGGTGGGTGAGTTTGCAAATTTTTTGGGGATCCGGCAGTTTTTGCCTTCGGCTTCGGCGGATGTAACGCTGAAGTTGGAGGGGTATTCGCTTGAGACGGAATTAAAAGGAGTTTGTCTGGACGAGTTTCCTCTGCGGTGGAAGGATGCGGAGGATACGGTGAGGCTTGGGGATACGGCGGCTCTGTTTTTGGGGAAGGACAGCTTTGCGGCGTTTTCGGATCAGAACGGGTATGGCCCGACGAAGGGGCAGGTGGAAGCCTGGATTGCCGGGTATCCGAAACTTCGGATTACGGTGGTGGATGAAACGGGGAAGGAGCGCCCGGGCAAGGTGTTCGGCATTTTGGAGGAGCCGGAGGGGATTGTCTGTATGGATAAGGAACAGATGGAGCAGGTATTCGGCTCCGTATGCCGGGTGCGGGGCGGGTATCTTGAAATACACGGGTATAGGAACACGCAGGCGGCAAAAGAGGCGCTTCTTGGCGCGGGGTTTTCGGTGGAAGAGCTGCAGTCTGGTGAGTGAGGACGTGTATAATTTTTTGTGCATTACGGTATTTGGGGGATGGTTAACGAATCTAGCGCTGCATCCGGCCAGGAATTGAAGTTTGGAATCATTTGCTTCGCACCATTGCGTCGTTAAAATTTCTAGACGATACCACCGTATTGTCGTGGAAATTTTGCGGTACAAAGCAGGCGTCTCCAAATTTCAATTCCTGGTCGGATGCAGTGCCAGGGCGTTTTTGAAAAATGCTTTCCGACAGATCAGTTTCGCATTTGGGGGGGGATTTGTAATCGTTCCATTCTATATTATAGAAGGAAGAAATTTATCTACAAGCCTATCCGGATTCAAAAGAGGCCCGCAGGGCAATTTTTGAGTATATAGAAAGGTGGTGTAACTTTTCGGCTTTTAAAAGAGGGGCTTTTTCAACAGCTCGTTTTTTGTCTAAGGTATTGACATAGATCTATATGACAAGAATGATTTTTTTAACATGTTCTGATAAAAACAGATTAAAAAATGAGAAATTTACTTTGCATTTTGGTTATCAATCTATGCATTTCTGCCGATGTAACATACAAAGATCGTATTGTCTGATAATGGCGGTCACAGTTAAAAATACATGAACGGAATCATAAAAAGTTTCAGGGAGGAAATGAGATATGAGTATGGCGGCAAATGGAGGGATGAATGGAATCCCAACTGGTTTTTCGGCAAAGACAGCAAGCACAAACAGTGCGGCAAGTCAGTTGGCCATGATGCAGAAAATGAAAAGAAAGGTTCAAAGGCCCAAGAAGAAGTTGAATTATAACTCCAGGGAAATTGCCAATCAACTCCAGCGTGCTTCTAAATCGAGGAATGCAGCGGCCGTTGTGACCAGGGCAAAAAGAAAAGTTGCCGTATTGTTATCGGCAAAAGCCAGCGGACAGTATAAAGACGCTGATGTCCGGGCTGCTCTGGCACATGCGAGGAGAATGGTGGAATGTTCCCGGATGAAGGTGCGCAATTTAAAAGAAGAAGAACTGTTAAAAAGCCGTAATGACAAAGATCATACGGTAAGGGAGCAGAAGAAAAAAGGGGAAGTCAAACGTCGCGTCCATCAAAAGGAAAGGGACATGAAACTGAAAATGACGATTGAGGAAAACCAGCAGATTTTAAAGGAAAAGATGCGCCGCCAGGAGTTAAACCAGAAACGGCGTATGCACCGGAGCGAGGAACAGGGAAAAATAACCGAAGCGGATATGAAATACCTCAAAGGTTTGGGAGAAAACGATCAGCCGGTTCATAGTGTTGATTTGGGCAGCGTGGCTTTGGAGATAAGTCTTGCCGCTGAGCAGATGGCGGAGCTGCAGCGTATCGAACAGCAAATAGAGCAGCAGGTAGAAATACAGGTTGAGATGGAAATGAGCGGCTTAGAAGCAGGTGCCGCGGATATTGCTTCGGCAGAAACGAGCCTGTCTTCCGGAAGTTCATCCGGTGAAGCCGCAAGCGTGCAGGGAGCGTCCGTGGATGTGATGGTATAGGGCAGGACTTTACATCAATTTATTATTTTGGTACAATACCCTCAGTGGACAAGAGGACTTTTTGGGAGTGTTCTTGTTTGCCAAGGGTAAATGAAATACAAGAGGACAAGGAGAACGCAGTAGATGAAACAGGATGTAATCATAATTTTGGATTTGGGCAGTACGCAAAATACGGTAGTTGCCCGTCAAATTCGCGAACTTGGCGTATACAGTGAGATTCACCCGCATGATATCACAGCAGAAGAACTCAAATCATTTGATAGTTTAAAAGGTATTATTTTAAATGGCGGCGAAAACCGCATGGTGGACGGCAAACCGGTGGAAGTCCTTCCGGAACTTTACAGTCTGGGCTGCCCGATGATTTCTGTTGATTACCCGCAGTCGAAGTGTAAAGTGCAGTATGACGCGCCTTTGAATCGGGAAGCATTGAAAAAGTTTGTATTTGATGACTGCGGTGCGTCAGCAAATTGGAATATGAAAAATTTTATAGAGGATCAGACAGAGTTAATCCGGCAGCAGGTCGGGGATAAAAAAGTGCTGCTTGCTTTGTCCGGCGGGGTAGATTCTTCCGTAGTGGCGGCCATGCTGATTAAGGCAATTGGGCAGCAGCTTGTTTGCGTACACGTCAACCACGGCTTAATGCGGAAAAATGAATCGGAAAGCGTGGTAAAGGTTTTCCGTGACGAACTGCATGCCAATTTAATTTATGTGGATGCTTCCGAGCGGTTTCTGGGCAAACTGGAAGGCGTTGCGGATCCGGAACAGAAGCGGAAAATCATTGGCGGTGAGTTTATTCGGGTGTTTGAAGAAGAGGCAAGGAAGCTGGAAGGAATTGATTTCCTGGGCCAGGGGACGATTTATCCGGACATTATTGAAAGCGGGACCAAAACGGCTAAGATGGTGAAGTCGCACCATAATGTAGGCGGCCTGCCTGAGGATTTGCAGTTTGAGTTGGTGGAGCCGTTAAAGCAGCTTTTTAAGGATGAAGTGCGCGCCTGCGGCGTGGAACTGGGTTTGCCTCATGACATGGTATACCGCCAGCCGTTCCCGGGACCGGGGCTGGGAGTCAGATGCCTGGGAGCCATTACGCGGGATCGCCTGGAAGCGGTTCGCGAGTCGGATGCGATCCTAAGGGAAGAGTTTGCGAAAGCCGGTCTGGATAAGAAGGTATGGCAGTATTTTACGGTGGTGCCGGATTTTAAATCGGTCGGGATGAAGAACAATGCGCGGGTATTTGAATATATGGTGATAGTCCGTGCGATCAATACGGTGGATGCAATGACAGCGTCGGTGGAAAAGGTGGACTGGAATGTGCTTGAGAGGGTGACGGAACGGATATTGGCAGAAGTTGGGAATGTGAATCGAGTTTGTTATGATATGAGCCCGAAGCCGCCGGCTACGATTGAGTTCGAATAAGCAAAAATGCTTAGTAAACCCAGTGTTTATGCGGGTTTGCGGCATTTTGAAATGTCTTTTGATAACAAATTGATAACAGTCGTTTGAGTGCGATTATTCTTACTGTCAAGTGGTTTGTTGGTGGGGGAATGATTTTTAAGCGGCTGGCTAATGTTCAGAGCCATACTCGGAAATATTACATATTTCCGAGTTGTGGCGTATCCGCCAAATGGAGTTTTGCCAATATATGCTCTTGAATGTAATCATTCATCGCATATATTGTCCAAACTCCGCTTGGCTCTGAACGAATCCATATTAAAACGCCCTTAGCTGTGGGTAGGAACTCATGGCTAAGGGCGTTTTTGTCGTGCTTTTTAATTGATGAATGGGGGTGATGGTTAAAGCGGTTTTTCCATAATGTAATTCGTCAAGGGGATATTTGACCTGATTACCTGCTGTTCTTTAATTATGTTATATCCTCTGTGAAGAAAGAACGGCTTTGCAGTGATGGAAGCATGTGTGGTTATTTTGCTTACCTCAAAAGCGTGTTCCAGTTTATCGCAGATAGCGGCGGCAATCCCTTGGCTTTGATAGTCCTTGTGGACATAAAGTCTGTCAAGGTAGCCTGTTTTGTCAATATCGCCAAACCCTGCTATGATGCCGCCTTTTATGGCAACAAGTGAGAAATGCTCGGATAAAGACAGGTTCCATTCATTTATGTCTACATTGCCAGTTGCCCAGACGTTTAACTGTTGGTCTGTATAGTCTTTGGCATTTATGGAATGGACAGTCTGATAAAACAGCTCCGCTAAGTATTTACAGTCCGAGGGGCGGTATTCTCTGATAATCACGTTTTTTACACCTTCCAATCTGGATTGGTTAGTCTGGCAGCTTGTCTTTGAACGCTTCGACTAAGGCATCGCTCAATTCATCAGAGGGAGATTTCGCCCAATGCTGCGTGGTGTCAAACTTCGGGTAATTGTACCGCCACTGGTCGTAATCTTCCCTGCTGATTTCCTCGGCAGAGAGTTTTACAGCCTGTTCCTGCCAAGCGGTAAGCATTTGCAGTAACTCGGCGGCATCCTTACTTTTGTCTTTGTTGACTTTTAAGCAGATTTCACCGTCTGTTTCACTGACAATAAGACCGTAAATGTCCTCAAGGGAAAATAAGGTGTGCATAAGCCCGATGTAGCTGTCAATGTCGGGTATGTCCAGTGCTTGCGGCGCAACGTCAAGAGCCTGCGCCAGTGCAGCAGTCAAGTCTGCCTTCGGTTTGCGTGAGCCAGTTTCGTACTGTGCCAGACGGACATCCGCTGATTTTTCGGGAAACCCGACAAGCATACCGAGATATTTTTGTGTCATGCCCCGCATGATGCGGAAAAAATGTATTCTTTCGCCAATCGCCATAATGTTTCACTCCTTGTTCGTATGTTTATAAGGAGTATAGCATATATGTTTAGAAAAAGTCAAGCATAAGCGAAACAAAAAAGTTTAATATTTTCTTGCAAACCTATTGACAGTAGCAAAAATGTTTAGTATTATGAATTAAGCAAAAACGCTTAGAAAGAGAAAGGAGAGGTTGTATGGACAACAAATTTATCCGTGTGGACGAGGTGGCGCAGGAGCTTTCCGTATCAAAGCCTTATGCTTACAAGCTCATCAAGAAACTGAATGACGAGCTGAAGGAGCAGGGGTTTATCACGATTGCAGGGAGAGTAAACCGCCAGTATTTTCAAGAAAGGTTTTACGGAGCAGGAGAAAAACAGGGAAAGGAGATGGAGTAAATGCCAGTATTTAAGAATGAGGGCAACGGCACATGGTATGTGATGGCTCGGTATGTGAACTGGAAAGGGGAACGGAAACAGAAATGTAAGCGTGGGTTTGTCACAAAGCGTGAAGCGCAGGAGTGGGAACGGAAATTCCAGTTGCAAAATTCTGCTGACCTTGATATGGACTTTGAAGCCTTTACAGAGCTTTATGCGAATGATGTCAAGAACCGACTGAAAGAAAACACTTGGCTGACAAAGGAGCATATCATTCGGACGAAGATTCTTCCGTATTTTGGAAAGATGAAAATTAGCGGGATTGGCACAAAGGAAATCATTGCATGGCAGAATGAGCTGCTTGCCTACCGTGATGAAAAGCGCAATCCCTATTCGCAGACGTATCTGAAAACCGTCCACAACCAGCTTTCCGCTATCTTCAACCATGCAGTGCGCTATTATGACCTCCGCTCCAACCCTGCGGCAAAGGCGGGGAACATGGGGAGCGAGGAACACAAGGAAATGCTGTTCTGGACAAAAGAGGAATATAAGAAGTTTGCGGATGAAATGATGGAGAAGCCAGTTTCCTTTTACGCCTTTGAAATGCTTTACTGGTGCGGAATCCGAGAAGGAGATGCTGACGTTATAATAAGACTAAAGTTAGACAAACCCAGTAAACACAAGGGTTTGAGCTGATTTAGTCCTTTCTCAAAATTGCAACGAAGCAGGATATTGGTGGAAGGCAGCGCTGTTTTACTAATCAAATATCTCACAAATGCCTATGGCGCATCAGGGTTCCGGCAGGGATATATGCTATATGGTTTTAAAGGGGTGAAGATTGTTTTTCTGATGCAAAAAAATAATAAAGATTTTAGGTAGGACTAAATTAGCTCTTGAAACGGATAATCCGTTTGAGTATTGCTGATCTGGTCCTGCCTTTTTATTTTGAGAAGGAGGATTTACAGATGGGCTTTACAAGAAGAGAGCTGATTGAGTTCTTAGACGGACTGGTGGAATTAGCCAGTGAAGAAAACAAGGTAAAAGCAGTATTGGCAAAAGAGAAATTCTTAAATGAATTTGAAGAGACTTACGGATACGAAAAGGAGGTAATAACAGAAGTTTCAAAACTGCCGCCATACTATATAGCAGCAATGCCGGATTCCATGCAGGAAGAAATCAAGCAGAAAGTAATAGCAGCACTGAAAGAACACGGCGAATGCACTCCTGAAAATGTTGACCGTGCCATGAGTTCCAAAATCTATGACTTGGAGGATTTAATCGACATTCGTGAGTATGTCAGGAAGATGGAAGCGGAACAGAGGAAGAAAGCGGAGCAGAAAAGGAGGGGCGGCAGATGATTGGAATCGGAACAGGAATCCTGGCAGCAGCGGTGTGGGTAATGTTCTTATCACTTGCAAAAGCGGCAGGACGAGCAGACAGAAGGTTAGAGGAGATACAGAGACTCACCGCCGAAAGAGAGGCGGGTGTCGGGAATGGGAATTAACGTAAGAGTGCAGAACGCTCCGAAACTGAGTGGGATCATTGCCGCACAGGTAAAGTTAGAAAAGGATTTGAGAAGCTGTATGCGCTGCAAGTTCTTTTACGGAAACAACAGCCAGTGCCTCGCTAAGAAATGTGTCAAGGAAGAAAGCAAGCCTGAAATCGCAGAAGAGGACAAAGAAAGCCTATGCTTTGAATGTCCGTACAGACAGTCAGAAAAGTTTTGCTTTCCCTGCATGAGAAAGATTTTAAGGAGAGATAAAGCGACATGAAAAAGATATGGAGGAAAAACGGAATGGAAAAAAATATTCAAGTAATCGGGATCGATCACGGCTGGTCGAATATGAAAACAGCTTCGCACATTTTTACAACAGGGGTAAAGGAGATCACAACGGAACCCGCATTTTATGATGATGTGGTGGAACTGGACGGAAAGTATTACAAGGTAGGCGGGAAACGTCTTGAGGTCAGGGATACAAAAGTTGAGAACGACAACTTCTATCTGCTTACCCTTGCGGCAGTCGCAAAAGAACTGAACAGGCGGGGAATGAGAAATGCAGATGTCCTTTTATCGGTAGGGCTTCCGCTGACAAGGTTCGGTGCAGAGAAGCAGGACTTTATTGATTACCTGTCAAAGAAGAAAGAAGTCAGTTTCCTCTTTGAAAAAGAAAAGTATACGGCAAGGATAGCAAGGGTGTCTGTGTTCCCACAATGTTATGCGGCGGTTGCAGAGCAGTTGAAAGCCCTGCCGGAGCGTGTGGTGGTAGTGGATATAGGGAGCTGGACTATTGACATTATGCCGATACAGAACGGAAAGCCGAATGAGGAAGAGTGCATCACAAGCCAGCAGGGGCTTATCCGTTGCATGAGGACAATCAATGAAGAGTGTAACAGGCAGATCGGGCAGGAACTTGAGGAAAACGTGATACAGCAGGTTATGGCAACCGGAGAAGCATCGTTGCCGGATAAGTACATGAGCATTGTAAAGGACTGCCTGCGTGATTTTGCACAGAAAGTCTACAATACCCTGAAAGAACACGGCTACAACCTCGATGTGATACCGATTGTATTCGTAGGCGGCGGGGCGGCGGTCATGAGGCTGTTCGGTTCGCACGATGGCGGGAATATCCGGTACATTGAGGACATCAAAGCAAATGCAAAAGGGTATGAACAGCTTGGCAGGATTTTCCTTGCAAAACACCGTAACCAGATAGGATAGGGGTGGGGCATATGGCAAAACCAAATATTTGTTATCACAATGTCCGGATCAATCTTGACAATGAACAGCATTGCAGGGTACACAGGGTTCTTTCAAAGCTGAATAAGAAAGTACACAAATCCGTGAACCAGTTTATAGTTGATGCAGTAGATTTCTATATCAATAGCATGAATGATGAAAACCTTGTGGAAGATGCAGTGGAACAGAAGAAAGATGCAGGGTACATTACAAGGGATGATCTGGACGGCATACGGGCGGAGTTGAAAAACGAAGTCAAGGACGAGATTATCATGCTGCTTGGGGCGGCTTTTGGAGCCGGGACGGTAAGGGTGGTGGAGGGAGCCACGGGCAGGAACAGCATGGATATTACAGCAGGGGAACCAACTGACAATACAAAGGAAACAGATGATCCAACCATGATGGAACTGGTTGACGACTGGGGATAGGAGGAATGATTTATGGCAGGGATAGTTTTAAGAAAGACCGGGGTGGTATTGCTTACCATATTGA
>OFHB01001083.1_pt1 | contig 16259 bp, 19 predicted proteins | sample 1521881 | NCBI WGS metagenome assembly OFHB01 (sample SAMEA3504090, study PRJEB24116) | mouse gut metagenome | biome: mouse gut; feature: mouse-associated habitat; material: faeces | place: Denmark | collected 2011
GCCGCCATCAGCTCCTGCGTCATATCATAATACTCCACAATGGAAGGCCTCCCGTCTTCCAGGCAGATGGCGCCTACCTTTTCATCCGGAGTGACCTTCGCCACCACCTTCGCCCCAGCCACACATTTTCTCTGAATGGTGGCGCCGATAAAGCAGGGATCCGCAATATGCTGCAGCACATTATCCACCGCAAAGACGTTCAGCCACTCAATCCCCTGCCGATGGATCAAATCCAGAAGACCAGCGTCCCGCAAGGACACAAACCAGCCGCCGTTTCCGTTGGGAGAGCTGGCCATCTTTCCTTTGCCTTCCATATAGACTTTGCCGTCATAGTCCACCGCAAGCGCCATCTTCTGGGTAAAGAAGTGCACGCACTCCGCCTTATAACCGAAGAAATCATGCTCCTTCAGAAATTTTACCGTGGCCTCATGATTCTTGTCGCTGGTCATCACAAACAGCGGAATCCAGGCTTCCGTCTCTTTCACGATCTCCATCAGATTGTTGATCAGACACTCAAAAATATAAAGCTTCCTGGTAATACCGATATTGTATACACCCTTGGGATCATCCGACCCCAGACGGGTTCCCATGCCTCCGGCCAGAAGAACCGCCCCTACCTTACCGGCCCGTATGGCGTCCGCTCCCGCCCTGGTAAAGGATTCACGATTTGCCTCGATCTCCGGAAGCTCCATGGCGGCCAGGGGCGTGATCACTCCTCTCTTCGTCAACTCTTCCTGATGTCTGCAGGATTCCAGAATCTCCATGTCGGATACTTCGATCTGGTCAAGCAGCGACGCTCTCTCCTCCTCTGTCAGCTCCTCATAATACTTCAGGACATGTTCCTGGCCGTACTTCTTAAGCTTCTCCTTCGCCTGTGCCAATGTGATACTCATGCTTTTACCCTTCCCTTCCTACATATTTTTCATGCGCATTGCAAAATACTGTAACCCGTAGCCCCCGCCGATGAAAGCGTGTATTCTGTCATTTTCAAATATCATTCTAGCACAGACAGCCGAACCTAGTCAAGGCATCCCGCAGATTCAGAATGCTTTTATCCGCGCCTTTTATCTGCACTCAGGTTGACGCGGCTGGACTGAATCGGAAGCCCCCCGGCTGTCAGGACTGCAAAACACTGGTACTGCCTTGCGGGAATAACGGTAAATTCAGTGCCCGATATTTTTGTCAGGGCAAGGAGAAAGAAGGTGGCGGTGCGGTGGACACGCCTGCTGATGACGACGCAGCACTGGCACAAAGAACGGGGGTTGAATTCACTGGAATTCCCACAAGATAGTACTAGGTAGATGTAAGAGGGCGTATCGATCGTCATTTAATCAATACGCCCTCTTAAAGTTCTGCATCCAACGGATCTTACCTCCTTTATTCAGTTTTCTCTATATTCATCCAATCATCTTCCATTTTCTTCCTGTTTTCATGCTTTCCACGTTACTCTTTGTACTCATGTACTGTAGCGTCCTGATATCCTTGCTTTCAGTGTTCCGTTACCATCTTGTGTGCCGCACTCTTTTGTCTGATTAAGCCTCCTGTCATTTCCTATTGTGTTTCTGTCATACAATGTTTAATACAATATTCAGTTTTCTTAAAATGGAAGATATTGTTTTCCTTTGTTGAGATCAATTATAGCTTATGTTTTCGAATCTGTCAATACTTTTTTGAAATTTTCTTTTAATTATTTTTCGGGTCTGATTTTGTCTGAATATTCCGTCTTTTTATATTTCCCCATTCTCTTCCTGCAAATACTCCGTCGGAACGCTCCCGGTAAGCCATACACCGTTCACGGATAAATAAAACCTGTAATCCGCTCTCCACATATCGCCGCTTCGAATACGCAAAACCACCGGGCTGCCATGCCTCTGGCCGATCTTCCGGGCACTTTCCGCATCCCCGGATAAATGCACATACAGCCGGCTCATGGGTTTCAGCCCTTCTTTCCTGATGCCGTCAAGAAAGACAGCCGCCGTCCCATGATACAGAAATTCCGGCGGCTCCGCCTCCTCTAATTCCACATCCACAGGAACACTGTGTCCCTGATTGGCACGGATCAATCTCCCGTCCCGGCTGAAGCTGTACCTTTGCTTCTTGTCCGTAGCCACAATTTCCTCCAGAATCCCCCTGTCTATTTCTCTTCCGGTACCGCGGATACCGTCCAGCAATTCCTCCACATCCGCCCATCCACGCTCATCCAGAACCACATTCGCCTCCTCCGGACGATGGCGCAGAATCAAACTGATAAATACGCTCAATCTATCTAATTCTTTCATTTGTTTTGTCCCTTCACTTTTTATTGGAAAACCGGCCCCAGTCAGATAATCAGTGTACAAAACAGTATAAACGCTTTTTGCCCATATGTTCCCCCTTAACATATCCCCGGCTATGCCGGAGCTGCGCAATATGGCTCAAACCATTTCGCCTGCCCCAGCGCCCGCATTTGCCATTCCGCACTGATTATAAACACTGTCTGCATCAAAGCTGAAACCGTTACTTAACTCACGGCCTGATGTCCGGCACTTTTAATCCGCGCAGATCCTGCTTCTGCCCCGCCGTCACCCGGCGGCTCTCGCATGCCTTCTGTATGGCCTTATTGTGGGTCCAGGGGTCCAGGCGCTTCTCTTCCAGAAACGGCACGATGGCCTCATACTGTTTCACCAGGGCCGTGGCAAAATACCATGCCCGCATCATATTGACATAGTAGGAAGGGGCGTCTCCTGCTCCTTCAAAATACGCATCCTCCCAGTGGATTCCCGCCACCCATTCCGGGTACTCCGGCCTGAAACCGTCATCCAGATAAAACCGCATCAGCATCCCCACCCCGAAACGGACAGTATACACTTTCCTGGATGCGATCCACCGACGGACAGGCTCCAGGAATTCTTCCCTGTGCCGGCCAAACACCTTCGGCGCCATCATATCGCAGGTGGCCCAGTTATCCACATAGGGCAGGAAACGCTCCGTCTGCTTCAGGCATTCCCCATAATCCCGGAATTGTTCCACCACAAAGGCGTGGAGGTTGTTTTCATCATAGTATGTATGGGGCAGCTGCTCCAGGAAATCTCCGATACAGGGATCCTTCGCCCACTTTCTGGCAAGCGCCCGCACCTGGGGCGTGCGTACCCCAATGATCGTCTCCGGCGCTACCGTAGGAATCAGCCTGGAATGAAACTCCCTATATGCCGGATCCTGCAGCTCCCATAATTCTGCCTGTATTTGCTCTCCTATTCGTTTTGTAGACTGTGTGTTCATCTGTTCTCCCATCTGCCTCTTTGTCTGTTCGTCTGCTCTTCTGTTTGATTCCCTTCCGTCTGCCCCTCTGCGGCTGAAATTCCCTGTTTCTCTCCACAATTTCCTACCGGCACTTCCGCTCCTCAGCGATATCCCACCTTCTTCATTTCCATGCCGAAAGCTCTCAGGGACAAATTTACCCGCCTGGCAGCCTCCTCCGGCTTCAGAAGACCGTCACTGACCAGAGAACACAACATTTTGATGGCTCCCAGCTTTTCACCCTGTTTTCGTCCCTGTCTTACTCCCTGCTTTCGTCCCTCTTCCCTTCCCTGCTTTATTCCATCCCTTACACCTTTTTCCAATTCATATTTTTTGATATCTTCCAGAGCTTTGCACATCCAAACTCCTTTCATATCCAAACCTTTTTTTCCAAAACACCGAATCTGTACAGATCCAAGCCAATAAAAGGTTTGGATTTTTTATTTTGTTCATGTACATGCTAAACAGACTCTGATATCATTTAAGGAGAATCTGTTTAGGAAGGAAACCCATGTGCAACTCCCGTCCAAAGTTGCTGCACATGGATTGGTTTGCTAACCATGGATAGTATAACAAAATCCACACCTGTTTTCAATGCCAAAGCAGGCGTAATTTCTTACACATGGGATGACTTTACGCAGGAAAAACCGCCATGCCCGCATTGTGGGGAACCCATGGAATACTGGTATTCCCGCAAGCGCGGCGTTATTATTTCCGACCATAAGTATACGTTTATGTCACCGCGCTTTAAATGCGGCTGTGGGCGCACTATGACGATGCGTCCGTATTTTATTGCCGAGCGCAAGCAGTACAGCGTTTTTTCCATCCAGGAGATCATCAATGCGGACGCATCTGGTGACAGCACGGTCTCCGCTGCCTATGGAAGCTCCATGGTTGATGGGTTCCGGAAATGGGCCGTTGCGCTCGTGGAAGGTCTTGCACCAGATGCCACAGCACCAAACCGCCGGGATGAGCGAAGTGTCATATGCGCATTGTTCCAGCGGGATGGCAGCTGCTGGCTTACGTCCTTTCTTCAGAACAAGTCAAACAGCAGCCCGTTTTCCATGGCTCCCTGCCCAGGCGGATAAACCGTCACCAAACCAGCACCCTTGTTTTCTTTGAAAAACAAACGGATTCATGTATCCTGTGACCAAAGGGAGGGATATACATGGATTTGCAGAATCTGGAGAGAAATAAGGAACAGATTTTAAGGGAATTTTTGGAAGAGCGAAACGTCTGGGACTTAAAGCGGGTTCGCTGTGAGATCAACTGGCTTTTGTCAAAAGCGGACAACAATAGCTGGGCTGATCTGGAGGATGCCTACAGGGAAAGAATTTCCGAGAGGCATTATAGCGAGGCCACAAAGAACAACAAGAAGTCCTGTTTTCGGTATATCAGCATGAAGCTGTATCCCGGCACTGTGTTCATGCGCCCATCCTACCGCCATTATGAGGATCCAGGCGAAATGCTTAGGCTCTCAAAAGGATACCAGGAACTGGGCAAGGAATACCGGGAACTTCTGGATGCCTATGCCGCCCTCGCCCAAAAAGCGGGAAAGAAGCGGGATACCGTTTTTTCACACTGCAGCCTTGCCAGCCGTTTTCTGAGGCATCTTCAGGACATGGGCGCAGACAGCCTTGAGGAAGCGGATGAGAAGGCGGTGATGTCATTCTTTTATGCGGACAGCCGGTATGAGAGACAGATCCGAAGCTACTCGTATAAGGAAAAGCTGGCCGTTGTATTTAAGACATGCATGGCAGTCGACAGATATGGTGCCGACTGCAGGCGCATACTCAACATGATCCCCGCTTTCGGATACGTAAGGAAGAATGTGGCATATCTCACCGAGGACGAGACCAAAGCCATACGAGGCAGCATCGATTCGGATGAGTTCTCCCTTTTGGAGCGTGCGGTCATGATGCTCCTGCTCTATACGGGCATGAGGTCTTGCGATGTTGCAGCAATAAGGCTGCGCGACATTGACTGGGAAGCTGAAACGATAAACATTGTCCAGCAGAAGACGGCAGAGCCGCTTGCAGTTGCGATGCTGCCAGCCGTAGGAAATGCCGTTTTTGAGTACTTGCGATGGGGATTTCCGGCACCGTCTTCTGGATATCTGTTTGGCGGGGAAGATTCCCGTGAGGGCCATATTTCGGCAAAGAACATAAGGACCATCGCATACAAGGCATACCGCCTGGCGGGGATCCGGCAGAACAAAGGAGAGCGCAAGGGCACCCATCTGTTCCGCCACCATGCGGCAACAAGAATGCTTGAGAACGGCGTGCAGCGCCCCGTCATAAGCAGGGCGCTCGGACATACAGATCCGGCCTCGCTTGAGACTTACCTCCATGCGGACTTCAAGCATCTGAGAGAGTTTGCATTGAGCCTTGAGCTTTATCCTGTTCCAGAGGAGGCATGGAGCATATGAACTTGAAAAAGAGAAACTACAGATCCTGCTTCAAGGAACATCTTGATATGTTTTCTGAATATATGAGAGCCTCCCGCCATTGGAGCAGTGGGTATGATTCCAACATCCGTTCTTTTGACAGGTACTGCGCGGAACAGTTCCCGGATGACGAAGGCATCACACAGGAGATGATTGATTCATGGTGTAGAAAAAGGACTACAGAAACCAACCTGTCCTGCCATACAAGGCAATGCTGCATTGCAGCCTTTGTTAAATATTTGCGTGCAAGGGGGCTTGCGGATGTCCATGAGCCCACAAGGCCTAAAAAGAACCGGTCATCGTATGTGCCGCACGCTTTCACGCATGAGGAACTGAAGAATTTTTTCAATGCGTGTGATTCAATACGCCTCGGGCCCGGGCACAAGAGGAAATGCGATAAGCTAAAGAAGCTTACGGCTCCTGCGATTTTCAGGGCACTGTACAGCACGGGGATGCCGAGGCAAGGCTCCTTGCGAGGGACGATGTCGATCTGGATAAGTGCGTCATCAGCATCAGGCAGACGAAAGGCGAACAGCAGCGGTATGTGGTCATCCATCCAACACTTGTCCCTATCTTGAGGCAGTATGATGTGAAGGTGGAGGAATTATATCCGGGCCGGGAATACTTCTTCCCATCGCCGAGGGGAGGACATCTCAGCAACACCTGGGTCACGGACGTATTCCGTGAAATGTGGAACAAGGGTAACGCCTCCCGCGCCACGGCATACGAATTACGGCACCATTATGCCATTGTCAACATCAACCGTTGGGAAGACATGGGATTTGAGCTGTACGACCATCTCCTTTACCTAAGCAAGAGCATGGGGCACCTTTCAGTAGAAAGCACGAAAGATTACTATGCAATCGTCCCGGCGCTTGTCGACACGCTTCTGGAGAAGACGTCCGATGCCGATGACTGGATGCTGCCAGATGTGGAAGGAGGAACAGAAGCATGAAAAGACCTACCCCGGAAAGCGTGAAGCTGGCAACATACATTCATGAATTCCTAACTGGATATGCCCCTGTGCATTTGACCACCAGCGAGCACACGCTTAAGAATTACAAGACATCATTGTCCCTTTATCTGGTGTTTTTGCAGGAAGAATGCGGCATTACGCCATCAAAGCTAAACATAGGATGCTTTTCACTTGAGTCCATTGAAGAATGGGTTAAATGGATCAAGGAAAAACGGGGGTGCAGCGCCCAGACCTGCAACATCAGGCTGGGCGCCATCCGGACCTTTATGAAATACCTTGGCGAGAGGAACATAGCCTACCTTTCCACATACGAGGCCTCCTGTACGATTCCGTCAATGAAAGTTCCGAAGCGAAAGGTTAGCGGCTTATCCAAAGCTGCTGTCAAACAGCTGCTTGAAATACCGGATCTATCCACAAAGACAGGCAGGCGGGATCTTACGTTCATGATCCTCCTATACAGCACCGCTGCAAGGCTGGATGAGGTTTTGTCGCTAAAAATGCAGGATTTGCACTTGGATTTGCGAAAGCCATATGTCAGCATTATAGGGAAAGGCCATAAACGCCGCACGCTTTACCTGATGCCGAAGACGGTCGCTCATTTGAAGAAATACATTGCAGAATACCATGGGAAAACGCCGGATCCCGATTCGTACCTGTTTTATTCCCGGAATATCGGCACATCAGGAAAGATGACCCAGCCGGCAATAGACAAGATGCTGAAAAAGCACGCAAAAGCAGCCCACCTGCTCTGCGGTGATGTGCCATCGGATCTCCACGCCCACCAGTTCAGGCATGCGAAAGCATCCCACTGGCTTGAGGATGGTATGAACATCGTGCAGATTTCATTCCTGCTTGGACACGAGCAGCTTGAAACCACCATGATTTACCTGGATGTGACCACAGAAGATGAGCGGAAGGCATTGGCAACATTGGAGTGCGAAAAAGATGCAAAAGTCTCACCGAAATGGAAAAACCCCGATGGCTCATTGGTTGACTTTTGCGGGATAAAATGATATAAAAAATACAAACCTTTTAACGGTTTGTATTCCCATAATTTCGGTGTTTGATAAAAAAGGTTTGGATATGAAAGGAGTTTGTATGTGCAAGGCGATGGAAGATATGAGAAATGAAGCTGGGTATTATAAGGCGACTGAAATTGCAAAACGAATGATTGCCAGAGGTAAAGCGACCCTTGAAGAAATTGCAGAGGATACGGGTCTGGCATTAAATAAAATACAGGAATTATCTGTCAAAATAGGAATGTAAAACTATTTATTCAAATGACATACTGAAATCCAAGGCACCATACAGATTATGAAAAGACTTCGATAAACGGAACCGAAATGAATTTTACCATTATAAGTCCGGAATCTTTGAAAAGGTAATCAGATGTCCTGGAGGATGATCCATTTCTTTCAGGAATTTTATCAAATCTTCACCAATAGTTACTAGCATAAATCTGGCTCCGGCCTTAATTTTTCGATTGTATTAAGAATAAGTTCCGCATCTTCTCTTTTTAACAGATGCAGGCTTGGAAACAGTTCATCTCCTGTCAACAAATAGTTAATGCTCACATCATATGCCTCCGATATGTTCACCAACTCCTCCAAAGTCGGTTTCCGTGTCCCTGCAAGCAATGAATTCATCCGGGTATAAGAAGAAACCGGACACGGCGGCGCTTCCATATAGTTGTTATAATAATCACTGCATAATTGTTTTAAACGATCTGCAAACGAATTTTCCATAGATATCTCCTCTTTCTGCTTAAGCCCTTAACACCGTAGTTTCTGACATTCACCCTTTTACCGTAAAACTGTAATCCAATCTTTTCCTGCATCCGTTTTATAACTGCCGCACGTTTTTAGGCCTAATATCTCTTCCAAGCTCACGATTTCTGTATGACACACGAATCAGTTCCGTTCCCGGAATCTCTTCCACATTCACCCGATAGCCTAAAATCCGCTCCAGCCAATAGTCCACCTGACCGCCCAGCGTCGTCTTCGTTGTGCTGACATAAATGAGTTCCAGCACATCCAATATACCCTTCAAATCCATTCCGCCTGCTTCCTTATAAAAGGCGCCGTGATCCGGCATCTTCAGCACATCACATCTCAGTCCTGGATTTCTACCCAGCAACTTCTCCACCCTTCTATTTCCAAATCCCCGGAAAAAAGCACATTGCAGCCTTCGCTTTCCAGCAAACAGACAATAGATGCATTATTCATATTCCCCTGTAAAAACGCACCCGTAATCTCAGCTACATTCGGATATATCATGAAGAATCTCATGCCAGGCAAAGAAAACAGCTCCCGCTTTTGAACAGCTGTATCATTCTGACCCGACAGGAGAGCAATTTTTGAAAATTTGCTGTCCAATAGAGCCACAAGCTCTTCATCCTCCGTGAAGTCCGGCACCGGTATTGATCTGATCACCTCGGTTGTAAGCGTTCTCTTTACACACTCCATACGCACAAACGCATTTATCAGCTTGCTGTTGATTAGCGCACAAATAACATAGGATGATATGCATGATTCATTGGGAACAACTGCCATAAGGGAATGACTGGGATAATACCCTTCCTCATCTACAAACGACTGAATGCATTCTATCTTGCCCGGCGTCGAAGACATTTTAACCATTACTTTATCAGCAGCCGAATAAATTGCATTTCCGGAGAAATGATATAGTTTCTAAATTGCTTTGCGTTTACAATGTACGGGACATTGCTCTCCTGTTTCCTTTCAGAAAACAACGCTGATTGCTGAATCATAATCCCTGTAATACTTTTTGAAATATCACGTATAGCCCTTTTTTCTCTGTCTAAAACCAGTGAAATTGCGGCAACTTTATTTCAATTATACACATTCCTGCAGCAATTTACAATATGAATAAAAGCGATTGCATATCCCCCAATAATCAATTACTTATTCACAGTCCCCCATACAAAGCAGATCCTGCCCTATAGGCTTTTTGCATGGGGTACTGTGAAATCCCTGAAACCTTACCCCTTTTCTCTATTCTGTCACACCGGCCGTCATCTCCCCGCTGCCCCGCACCCACTTCATAAAAGTATGAAAATCCACCCCCAGTTTCTTCGCCGCTGCCGTAGCAGAACAGGCCCCTTTCTCCCACATACGCTTTACCTCTTCGAACTCTTCCGGCACGGGTTTTGCTTTCCTGCCCAGGTGTACGCCTCTGAGTCTGGCCGCAGCGATGCCTTCTGCCTGTCTCTGCTTTGTGGTAATGCGTTCGTTTTCCGCCAGATAGGACAGAACGATAAGCATGATCTGACCAATGGCGCGGGCCATCAGACGGTCATCCATTCCGAAGCTCAACATGGGCATATCCAAAACAATGATCCCTGCCTGCTTTTCCACGGTTATGTACCTCCACTGATCCAACAGATCGTCGAAATTACGCCCAAGCCGGTCTATGCTTTTAATGACCAGCGTATCATTTTCCTGCAAGGTTTCTATGGCTTTCCTATAACCTGGTCTGTCAAAATCCTTGCCGGATTGTTTATCTGAAAATATATTTTCTTCCGGCACTCCGTACTTCCTCATGGCGATATACTGTCTGTCCTGGTTCTGCTGCGCGGTGGATACTCTCACATATCCATACACTTTTCCCTTCATCTTTTGTTTTCCTCCTTAAAATTCGATCATCCCCCTTTCACATACCTCTTTATTTTAAAGGAAAACAAAAAATGGCGTCCACCCGCTACGACAGCCGCCCCTTAAAATCCCCATATCCGAACTGCCTCACCACCACGCATTCCCCGCCTTTCTTCCGCAGCGCAATGGCAGGCAGCGGCATCCCGTTAAACGTATTATTCTTCACCATAGAATAAACCGCCATATCCTCAAATACCAGCCTCTCTCCTTCCCGCAGCGGCGTATCAAAGGAATACTCCCCTATGATATCCCCCGCCAGACAGGTAGGCCCGCCCAGCCGATACGTGAATGCCTTCTCCCCCGGCTGACCGCTTCTCTGCAGCGGCGGCCGATACGGCATCTCCAGCACATCCGGCATATGACATGCGGCAGATGCGTCCAATATAGCAATATCGCTTCCGTTTTGCAGGGTTTCCAATACCGTGGTAACCAGAAATCCGGCATTCAGCGCCACCGCCTCTCCCGGCTCCAGATATACGGTCAGGCCGTACCGCTCCTGACAACGCCTGATGCACCGCTCCAGCCTTGGAATATCATAACCCGGCCGGGTAACATGATGTCCCCCGCCGAAATTAATCCATTTCATGCCCCTCAGATATCTGCCGAATTTCGCTTCCACCGCATCCAGCGTCCTCTCCAGATCGTCGGAATTCTGCTCACACAGGGTATGAAAATGCAGACCGTCCAACATGGAAAGCCGTCCTTCCCCGCATCCCAGCCCTTTTTCAAAATTTTCACAGGTAACCCCCAGTCTGGATCCCGGCGCACAAGGATCATAGATCGCATGTCCCTCCTGGGTAGAGCATTCCGGATTTATCCGCAGGCCGACACTCTTTCCGGCCGCCTTTGCCCTGGGACCGAACTTGTCCGCCTGCTTCCAGGAATTAAACACAATATGATCACAATATCGTAATATCTCTTCAAATTCCTTCTCCTGATAGGCCGGAGAAAAAATATGGTTCTCCACTCTTCTGCCCTCTGCTGCCAAGGCTCTCTGCATCTCCTCCGCGCACAGTCTGGCCTCGTACAGTCCGCTGGCCGTGGCGCCGCACAAATATTTCCCGATCAGGGGGTATAACGCATACATGGAAAAGGCTTTCTGAGCCAGAAGAATCTTCGCCCCCGTCCGCCGCATAACGCCGCGCAGCACTTCCAGATTCCTCTCGATCAAAGTCTCGTCCACAACATAACATGGGGTAGGTACGCTGTTTAAATCCATTCTTCTCTCCTTGTCTCGCCATTGGCGAATAATAGATCCCTGTTTTGATATTTCAGCTTTTCCGCTCATTGTAAGGCTCTCCTTTTCACCGAGTGTTTCATCTAAGTATACCTTTTCCTGCCCTCTGTTACAAGCCGTCTGTTGCTTTTCTCTTTATAGACCTTGCTTTTTTGTCTTGGGCAAAAAAGGAGGAATTCCCGAAAGCTTTTGTAATGTACGCGGAACAATGCTGCACTGTTGACTCAGAAGGACATTACGTCAACTTCAAATTTGCGAAACGGAGGCTGCCATGCGAATTTCCGAGGAAACACTGGATAACTTTTCCATCTCTTATCCCCTGGACAGACTTTGCCCCCTGGAGAGGATTCTCTTCCTTGACATCGAGACTACCGGTTTTACCGCGAAATCTTCCTGCCTGTACCTAATCGGCTGCGCTTATTTCCTTGCAGGAAAGTGGCATACGATCCAATGGATGGCAAAAAGCTATGATGAGGAATCGGAGGTGCTGAAGGCATTTTTTGATTTTGCCAAAAGATATCGCTGTCTGGTACATTTTAACGGCAATAACTTTGACCTGCCCTTTATTACGCAGAAATGTGCCCTGCTCTCTCTGCCCTGCAGCTTCGACGATTACCGCGGTATCGATCTGTACAGGAGGATTTCTCCCTACAGATATTTTTTAAAGCTCCCCAACTGTAAGCAAAAAACCCTGGAACAGTTTCTGGGCCTGAACCGTAAGGATGTATTCTCCGGCAGCGAAATGATCGGAATTTATCACGAATATATCAAGAATCCTTCCGAGTTCTCCGAAAATGCCCTGTTCCTGCACAATGCAGACGATCTGAAGGGAATGCTGGAGCTCCTTCCCATGCTCGCCTACTATGACCTGTTCAATCAGCCCATAAAGGCCAGAAAGGTACAGGCAAACTATTACAGAAATGTCAGCGGGGTCAGATGCCGGGAGCTGATTATCCGGTTCCGTCTGGACGCGCCGCTTCCCAAACCCATATCCGCCGGCGCCAACCACTGCTTTTTCCGCGGCGAGGCGGAAGAATGCTCCCTGAAAATTCCGATTTTTGAAGAAGAATTGAAATATTTTTACTCCAATTATCAGGATTATTACTACCTGCCCACAGAGGATGTGGCTCTACACAAATCGGTGGCCGGTTTTGTAGACAAGGCATACCGCATTCCGGCTTCGCCTGCCAATTGCTACACCCGCAAGCAGTCAAATTATCTGCCGCAGTGGGATTATGTATTTTCGCCCTTTTTCAAGCGGGATTACAAGAGCCGCGAGCTTTTCTTCGAACTGACTGACGAGCTGAAAAAGGATCGGGAAGCATTTTCCAAATATGCCTCCCATATTCTCAATATGATGGCCGTCACCTATTGACCTATCCGTCTCTTTCTTATCATGAAAAAAAGCGGTTGCCTGTTTGTTATCAAGCCTGCAGCCGCTTATCCTGATTTACATTCCTTCTATGGCTTCTGATAAAAAAAAGCATTTTTTCTCACATATCCTATTTCGCTGTGGTTGAGAATCTGTTCCGAACTGCCGATAAACAGAATCCCTCCCCTGACCAGGGATCTATAAAACTTGCGGAACACTTCATCTTTCGCTGCTTCCGTAAAATAGATCAAAACATTACGGCAGACAATTAAATGGCAGCCGGTCGGATAGACATCCGTTATCAGATTATGTTCTCTGAAGTCCACGCATGCTTTAATATCCTGTGTAATTCTGAAAGAGTCTCCCTCCTGCCTGAAGTGTCTTCTCTTCAAATCTGAAGGGACCGACATAATACTCCTCTCCGGATATATTCCCTCTTTCGCTCTGGCAATAATCTCCCTGTCCAAATCCGTCGCCTGAATCCGGATACTCCCAAGCGGCAAATGCCTGGAAAAGGCCATCACCAATGAATAAGGCTCGTCTCCTGTGGAACAAGCAGCGCTCCACACTTTCAGATTCCGTCCGAATCTGACGATCAGCTCCGGAACAGCCTTCTCCTCCATCACCTTCCATTGGGCAGGATCTCTGTAAAATTCAGACACATTGATGGTGATATGATTCACAAACTCTTCCAGTTTACGCCGATCCGTCTTCAGACAAAGCACATACTTCTCATAGCCCTCAATCTTGTTTTTGGAAATCAGTGCGTCAATTCTGCGCTTCATCTGACTCTCTTTATAAGCATTTAAGTCAATTCCTGTCAATTTCAGAATTTCCCGCTTAAAATACTCATAATCATATGGCATGGCAGAAAAACCTGTCATGATTGGACATCGTCCTCCGTTTGGGCTGTAATTGCCGCCTCGATATCTACAGATACTTCTTCCTCGTTGTCATCATGCACCGGAGCAGAAGCAGCCAAAGCCTTAATGCTCAGAGAAATCTTCTTGTCTGCTTCGTTGAAATCCACAATCTTCGCCGTGATTTCATCTCCCACCCTGAGTACATCCGCCGGCTTCTCCACATGCTCTTTGGAAATCTGCGATACATGAAGCAGCGCATCCACGCCGGGTTCCAGCTCAATGAAAGCTCCGAAATCCGTCATCCTTGCAACTCTTCCGGTTACAATATTGCCGATGGCATATTTATCCGCCGCATCTCTCCAGGGATTCTGATCTTCAAACTTAAGAGACAATGCTACCTTGCTTCCGTTGATTTCCTTAATCAATACATTCAGCTTATCCCCTACTTTAAATACCTTTCTGGGATGCTCTACGTGTCCCCAGGACATCTCTGAAATATGAAGCAGTCCGTCTGCACCGCCTAAATCTACGAATGCGCCGAAATCCGTCACGTTCTTCACAACGCCTTCCACCACGTCACCCTCATGGATTCTCTCGAAAAGCTCCTTCTGCAGCTGGGCCTTTCTGGCTGTGATCAGCTGCCTGCGGTCACCGATGTATCTCCGCCTCTTGGGATTATACTCACTGATCACGAATTCGATCTCCTGTCCCATATACTTGGTCAGATCCTTCTCGTAGGTATCAGATACAAGGCTGGCAGGGATAAACACCCTCACTTCCTCCACAACAACGCTTAATCCGCCCTCCAGCACCTGTACCACATTCGCCTTCAGAACTTCTCCGCTGTTATAAGCTTCTTCGATTCTCTTGTTGCCTCTGTCAGCAGCAAGACGCTTGTAGGTCAGCACCACCTGTCCCTCGCCGTCATTAACCTTCAGAATCTTCACTTCCATCGTATCGCCGGGCTTTACTACTTTTGTGAGATCCACACTGGAATCATTCGTATACTCACTCTTTGTGAGGATACCGTCGGACTTGTATCCGATGTTCAATACAATCTCATCTGTCTTCACATCGATGACTATGCCTTCGACCACATCTCCTGAGTGTATTGTCTTAATAGTGTCTTCCAACATTTGTTCAAAAGTTAATTCTGACATAATTTTGAACCTCCTCAATTAATTTGTTTGGGGTGGAAGCCCCCGCTGTAATACCCACCAGTCGAGCAGTTTTAGGTAATTCTAAACACAAGTCATCCAGTGTCTGTATAAAATAGGTATGCGCACATTCCTCACTGCAGATCTCGAACAGCCTCCGTGTGTTGGAGCTATGCTTACCGCCTATTACAATCATTACGTCAGCCTCTGCCGCGAGTGCTCTGGCGGAACGCTGTCGTTCCTCCGTAGCGTTACAGATAGTATTTACAACAATATCATTATAACCTCTTTTTTCCAAAATTTCAACTATGCCTTGAAATTTATTGTAGTTAAATGTCGTTTGTGCAACCACACATACCCTTTTTCCCTCCGGAAGGGCTAAGTTTCGGGCTTCTTCCTCGGTTTTGAGCACTGTGACACCGCCTTTGCACCATCCTATGATGCCTTCCACCTCCGGATGGCCCGCATTTCCCACAATGATAATATGCTTTCCCTTCCTGCTCTCCTCTTCAGCCGTCTTCTGAATCCGTCTCACAAAGGGACAGGTAGCATCAATGCATTCCAGATTTTTCTCCTGCAGGATGGAGTAGATCTCCTCCGGAACACCGTGGGCACGGATAACGACGCTGGGATTTTCTCCCTTATCGTTTCCGCTGTCTGCTCCTGAAACCTGCCCGGCCCCGGCCAGTTCCAGTAGCTCTTCCTTCGTCTCCAGTACCCGGACTCCCTTCGCCTCTAGGTCCTTCACCACTTCCTCATTGTTTACAATCGGACCATAGGTATAAATAGTTTTCCCATTTTTTATCTGTTCATACACGGTATCCACCGCCCGCTTCACGCCAAAGCAGAAACCGATGTGCTCCGCAAGTTTTACTTCCATGGAATGGTTTTCTTCCATGAAATGTTTTTCTTCCATGAAACGGTTTTCTTCCATAATGTACCTGCCCTCCGCCGTTCTTATTTTTCCCTGGCCTGCCTGCAGAGATTCTTGATTTCCGATATGACTTCCTCCTGGGACATATGGGATGTATCCACCAGCACGGCATCCTCCGCCTGTTTTAAAGGAGACATCTCCCTGTGCATGTCGCGGTAGTCCCTGTCCTCGATATCCGCCTTGATCTGCTGCAGATCGCAGCTTTCTCCTTTGGCAGTCAGCTCATCGTATCTGCGCTTTGCACGCACGTCGCTGCCGGCGGTGAGATAGATTTTCAGCTGCGCCTCCGGAAGCACGCAGGTGCCGATGTCACGCCCGTCCATG